>Ga0196963_10000999_pt1 | contig 20986 bp, 20 predicted proteins | sample S1_5metaG_FD_148600 | JGI IMG/M metagenome (GOLD analysis project Ga0196963, IMG submission 148600) | Soil microbial communities from Anza Borrego desert, Southern California, United States - S1_5 | ecosystem: Environmental > Terrestrial > Soil > Desert | place: USA: California | collected... | reverse complement strand
GGTCTACTTCGGGCCCGGTCCCCGCCGGGATGATGGCGCCGATCACCGTCGACCCGGACGGGGCCGGCGGTCCGCTGCCGGCCTCGCCGGTGCAGTACTGCCCCCCGACCCTGACGGGCTGTTCGGCGTCCCTGGTCACCGCCGATGTCAGCACCGAGGCCGACTGGACCTTCGTCACCCCGGCGGTGACGCTCAGCCAGGACTTCGGCGAGCACAGCACCGGCTACCAGCGGTTCGCCACCGCCTACCGGCCGGGCGGCTTCAACACCAACCTCGGCCCCACCAACGTCCGCGACGTCCTGCTGGGCCAGCTGCAGTACGATCCCGAGTACATCTACAGCTACGAGGCCGGCTGGAAGGGCCGGCTGTGGGGGATCAGCCTGGCCGGCGCGGTCTACTACAGCTGGACCAACGAGGTGCAGATCACCACCGTCCCCTCGGCCCTGGCCCGGGGCTTCGTGCTCGACAACGCCGGCGACGCCCGTGTCTGGGGCTGGGAGGCGGAGGCGCGGCGGCGCTGGCGCCTGGGCCCCGGCCGGCTCGACGCCCACCTGGCGCTCAGCGGGCAGAAGGGCGAGTTCGACGAGGGCGCCGCCGTGCTGTTCGACAGCAACGGCGACGGCGTCCCCGACCTGACCAGCCTGGCGGGCAACGAGGTTCCGCGCATGCGGGACTACCAGCTGGTCTTCAACCTCGCCTACCGCGTCCCGATCGCCGGCAGGTGGGAGGCGGTGGTCTCCACCAGCTTCCAGATGGCCGACGGCGGGTTCGAGACGCCGCTGAACAACTCCTCCTACGAGGGCTACAAGCTGCTCGACGGACGGATCACGGTGACCAACGGCGCCGTGCGCATGTCGCTGTTCGGCCGCAACCTCGGCGACGAGCGCTACATCACCAACGTCCTCAACACCAACGAGTACTACAACGAGCCCCGCGTCCTCGGGGTCGAGCTTGGCGTGGAGTTCTAGAACCATGACCGCCCTCACCCCCCGGATCTGGGTCGCTCTCGCCGCCGCGGCGGCGCTCACATGGGGCGCGGCGGGGGGCCGCGCGGCCGCCGATCCCCCCTCGGCGGCCGCGCCCCGTCCGGTGACCATCGTCAAGGGCGAGTGGGTCGACGCCGAGCGAGGCCGCGCCATCCCCTACAAGCTCTATCTGCCCGGGGGTTCGGGACCCTTCCCGGTGGTGGTCCACTCCCACGGGCTGGGCGGCAGCCGCGACGGCTCGACCTACATCAACGAGGCCCTGGCCCGCGAGGGGATCGCCGTCTTCGCCATCCAGCATCCGGGCTCCGACAGCGGGATCCTCACGCCAGAGATGGTCGGCGCCACCCGCCAGGGGCGCCTCGCCCTGCCGCCCGGCGCCGCCGAGGGCCGGTTCGGCGACGCGCCCTTCGCCATCGACCAGATCGCGGCGATGAACGCCGAGGGCCCGTACAAGGGCCGATTCAATCTCCGGCGCCTGGGCATGGCCGGCCATTCCTTCGGCGCCCTGTCGACCCTGGTGGCGGTCGGCCAGTCGCTGCCGGTCGTCGATCAGAAATTCCGTGATCCGCGCATCCGGGCGGCCATCGTCTACAGCCCCAACAAGCCGCGCCAGGGCGACGCCAAGAAGGTGTTCGCCAGGATCGACACGCCGATCCTCCATTTCACCGGCACCGCCGACAGGACTCCGCTGGACCTGGAGGCCACACCCTGGGAGCGGACCATCCCGTTCCAGAGCATCACCGGCGCCGACCAGTACCTGATCGTGCTGCACGGCGGCGACCATGGGGTGTTCGGCGGCCGGATCGGGGGCGGCGGGCTCAACAGGCCGTCCGATCCAGGCCACATCGCGGTGATCAAGGAAGAGAGCATCCGCTTCTGGCGCGCCTGGCTGCTGGACGATGCGGCGGCTTCGGCGCAGCTTTGCGACCTGCCGACCCGGGTCGCGGCCCAGGCGGACGGTTATGTGAAGGCGCAGCGCTGCGGGCCCCCGACGCCTCTGCCGCGCTAGGGAGGTGGGTTTGATGCGCGCTTTGTTCGGCCTCGCCGCCCTCGCGGCCGTCCTGCTCCTCGGGGCCTGCGCCGGCCGCACGGACACCGTCGCGGCCAGGCCGGCGCGCCAGCCCAACATCATCGTGATCCTCGCCGACGACCTCGGCTACGGGGACCTCTCGACCTACGGCGGCTGGATCCCGACGCCGCACATCACCGCCCTGGCCGCCTCGGGCGCGCGGTTCACCGACGGCTATGTCAGCGCCGCCGTCTGCGCCCCGTCGCGGGCGGCCCTGCTGGCCGGCCGGCCACAGACCCGCTTCGGCTTCGAGTTCAACCCGGTCGGCCGTGACGCCGCCAGCGGCATGTCGCGGTCGGAGACCATCCTGCCCGAGGTGATGAAGCGGGCCGGCTACGCCACCGGCATGGTCGGCAAGTGGCACATCGGTTCGGGCCCGGGCTTCCATCCGCTGGACCGCGGCTTCGACAGCTATTTCGGCACGCTCGGCGGGGCCACCGACTTCTGGGTCGAGCAGGGCCCAGGGGACCTGTTCGCCCCCATCGGCGGCGACGAACTGACGGCGCGGGCCCGCATGCCGGTGGTGCGCGGCCGCGCCGTGATCGAGGAGAAGCGCTACCTGACCGAGGCCTTCACCGACGAGGCGGTCGCCTTCATCGACGCCAACAGGGACCGGCCCTTCTTCCTCTACCTGGCCCATACCGCCCCCCACACCCCGCTGCAGGCCACCGCCCGCTACGTCGACCGCTTCCCGGAGATCAAGGACCCGCACCGGCGCGCCTACGCGGCCATGGTCTCGGCCCTCGACGACAGCGTCGGCCGGCTGGTCGCCGAGTTGAAGGCGCGAGGCCTGCAGCAGGACACCATCATCGTCTTCCTCAGCGACAACGGATGCGCCAACTATGTCCGCGGCGCCTGCACCAACGCGCCGCTGGCCGGGGCGAAGGGCATGTACTGGGAGGGCGGGATCCGCGTGCCCTTCATCCTCTGGGCCCCCGGCCGGGTGTCCCCGGGGCAGGTGATCTCCACGCCCGTCTCCAGCCTCGACCTGATGGTCACCGCCGCCCGCGCCGGCGGCGCGCCGCCTCCGGCCGCCGCCGAGGGCAGCGACCTGATGGCCCTGCTCAAGCTGCCGGGCCGGGCGCCGGATCGCGCCCTGTTCTGGCGCTCAGGCCCCAACCATGCGGTGCGCGAAGGCCGCTGGAAGCTGATCGTGGTCAACCGGACGGACAGGGTCGACGGCCCGGAGGGCGTCTACGGCGCGCCCACGCCCGACGGGACGCCGGCGGTGGTCTCGCCGCTCGGCCAGCATGTGCTGCTGTATGACCTTGCGGCCGATCCGGGCGAGACCCGCAACCTCGCCGGTCGCCATCCCGAGGTGGTCAAGCGGCTGAGCGAGATGTTCAAGGCCTGGGACGCCCGCAACGTCCCGCCGATCTGGACCAGCCGCCGTCAGTTCCGGACGGAGGTCAACGGCAACAAGGTGCATCTGTACAACTAGGGGCCTGCAGGCGAGGGAAGGGCTATCGCGAAGTCGACCAAGACCGGATCAGCCGCCGCGAGGCAGCCAAGGGAGTGGCGATGCGCATGACCCGTAGGGCGGTCGTGGCGGCGGGGACCCTGGCCGGCGCGGCGGAAGCAGCTGTGCCGACCGCAGGCATGGCCGCCGACCTGGACCGCTACGTTGGCTTCGGCTCCAAGCGGTCGGGCGGGGCGGGCGACGAAGCCGGCGGCCAGTGGCTGGCCTCGCGGCTGGAGGCGCTGGGCTACGCGACCCGCCGCCAGGCCATCGAGGTCCCCTTCATCGAGGACGAGGCCTGCGACCTGATCCTCGCCGACGGGACGGTCGTGCCCCTGTTGGCTCAGGCCCCCTGGGTCGCCGGCGAGGTCTCCGGCCGGCTGTTCGACCCGGCGAACGGCCGAGGCGAGATCGCGGTGGTCCGCCTGTCCCACGCCCGCTGGTCGACCAGCCAGTCGCCAGAGGTGCGCGCAGGCCTGGCCGCGGCCCGGGCGGCCGGCGCCCGGGGCGTGGTCCTGGTCACCAATGGTCCCAGCGGCGAGGCCCTGGCCCTCAACGCCCTGCCGGGATCCCCCGAGCCGGGGGCGCCGGTCCAGGCCGTGCTGGCGCCGTCCAAGGCCGGGCCGGTGCTGGCGGCCCTGGCCTCGGGCCAGGCGGCCAGGTTGCGCCTGGCCGGCCGCATCGGCCGCCGGCCCGCCTGGAACCTGATCGGCGAACTCGACCGCCGCGCCGACCGCTGGCTGTGCATCTCCACCCCGCGCTCCGGCTGGTTCGCCTGCGCCGGCGAGCGCGGACCGGGGATCGCCGTCTGGCTGGCCCTGGCCGCCTGGGCGGCGCGCGCGCCGCTCCGGCTCAACGTCGCCCTGCTGGCCGCCAGCGGCCACGAGTTCGAGAACCACGGCGGCCACCTGGCCATCGCCGCGGCCATGCCGCCGCCCAGCAGGACCGCCCTCTGGCTGCACCTGGGGGCCAACCTCGCGGCCCGCGACTGGCACGAGACCGGCGGCCAGCTGCTGCCCCTGTCCAATGCCGATTCCCAGCGGTTCCTGGTCGCCACCCCCGACCTGCTGCCTGCCGCCCGGGCGGCCTTCGCGGGCCTGCCGGGCCTGGAGGCGCCCTACCCCTCCAGCCGCGGCGCGGCCGGGGAACTGGGCGAGGTGCTCAAGGCCGGCTACGCCCCGGCCGCCGGGGTGTTCGGCGCCCACCGGCTGCACCACGCGGCCTGCGATGACATGCGCTGCCTGCACCCGCCGCTGGTTGAAGCCGCCGCGGCCGCGGCCGAACGCTTCCTGCGCGCCGCCCTCGCGCCCCATCTCGGCTGAGAGGCGAGCGCCCCTTGGCGCCGAGGTCCGGCGATGGTTCACTCCCATTAACCATGGGGGTCGGGGCATGATGAAGGGCCGCAAGTACGCATCGTTCCACCGGGCGCGCCGCCCGGCGCGGCGGCTGCCGGCCTTCGCCTTTCCGCCGGAAGCGGATTTCGTGTTCGACGCCGGCGTCGAGTCCGCCTTCGAGGCGGGCCCGACGATGGCCAGCCATATGACCGCCGCCGAGGCCGACCTGCTGGACGCCTACTCCAACGCCGTGGTCCGCGCCGTCGAGCGGGTCGGTCCCGCCGTGGTCCGCGTCCAGCCGCTGACCTCCGACCGCAGCTTCGCCGGCGAGGGCTCCGGTTTCGTGGTCACGCCCGAGGGCCTGATCCTGACCAACAGCCATGTGGTCCAGGGCTTCTCCCGCTTCGCCATCATCACCGCCGAGGGCCGGGCCCTGACCGCCCGCTGCGTCGGCGACGACCCCGACACCGACATCGCCCTGTTGAAGGTCGAGCAGTCGGTGCGCCTGCCTCACGCCCGGCTTGGCGATTCCAAGCAGCTGCGACGCGGCCAGCTGGTCATCGCCATCGGGGCCCCGCTCGGCTTCGAGGCCACCGTCACCACCGGCGTGGTCTCGGCCCTGGGCCGGTCCCTGCGCGGCGAGCGCGGCCGGCTGATCGAGGACCTGATCCAGACTGACGCCGCCCTCAACTACGGCAACAGCGGCGGGCCTCTGGTCAACAGCGCCGGGGAGGTGGTCGGCATCGCCACGGCCGTGATCTCGGGCGCCCAGGGGCTCTGCTTCGCGGTCGCCGCCAACACCGCCGGCTTCGTGATGGCCGAGCTGCTGGCCCACGGCCACGTCCGCCGCGGCTCGATCGGCGTCGTCGCCCAGCAGGCCCCGGTGCCGCCGGCCATGGCCCGAGCCGCCGGCGTCTCCCAGGCCTACGCCGTCTGGGTCGCCGCCGTCGAGCCGCACGGCCCGGCCGCCAAGGCGGGCATGGCCGAGGGCGACCTGATGATCGCCGCTGACGGCAGGCCGCTGACCGGGCTCGACGACCTGTTGCGGGTGCTGGGACCGGGAAGCATCGACAGGTCGATCACCTTCGACCTGATCCGGGCCGGCAAGCGGCTCAGCGTCAAGGTCACCCCCAAGCCGCGCAAGAAGCACGGCTGACGGGCCGCGCCCTTCCGGATCGGACGGGGTTCAGCGGCGTTTCCTGAGCCATGAGGTCCTGGCCAACATCCCATGCGTGAAGAGCTCCACGCCCGGCGTCGCGCCAAGATCGTCGCCGCAGCCCGCGTGGTGTTCACCGCCCAGGGCTATACGCGCGCCAAGACCGCCGACGTCGCCCGCCTGGCCAGGGTCTCGATCGCCACCCTCTACGTCCACTTCGAGAACAAGCAGGCGCTGTTCGACGCCTTCACCATCAGCGCCCTCGCGCCCTACGAAGGCCCGTTCGAACTGGCCGAGCGCCGGGCCGGCGACGCCCGGACGGTGCTGACCAACTTCGCCCTGGTCTATTTCGACTTCATGGCCTCGCCCGACCTGCGCAGTGTCTATCGGGCGGTCGGGGCGGAGACCAACCTGCGGCCCGAACTGGGGGTGCGGCTCTACCAGTACGCCCACAACCTGCTGGGCGGCAGCCTGCGCCGCATCCTGGCCAGGCTGGCGGCGCGGGGCGAGCTGGTCCTCGACGACCTGCCGATGGCCTCGCGCCTGCTGGAGGGGATGCTGGAGGCCGTCACCCTGACTCCCTCGATGCTGGGCGGCGACGGGGTCGAGACCGGGGTGGACTCCGAGGCCTATTGCGAACGGGTCGTGGACATCTTCCTGGCCGGGTATGGCCCTGCGGAAAATTAGACTTTTCATTTATCGCCCGAACGGTTGAAACCCCGTTCCTCGCAAGAATAAAAGCGTCCTACTCAATTTGAGGGTCGCGCCGGACGGGGTCGGGCTGGGATTCGACGTGGCGGCCACCGACATCGATGGCGATGGTTTTGGCGATCTGATCATCGGGGCGCCGTTTTCCGATCCGGGCCAGGCCGGCGCCGCCTACCCGGGGCCGCGCGCCTGACGGCGAGGAAAAACCGGAACTTCCGTTTCTCTGCGATTTCATAGACCGCCGGTCGGCGACGTGGGACCGCCTTGTTCCTCAGTTTGAGGATATCGTAACCATGGCCGACTTTCCCGCAGTGATCGACGTCGGCGCCATGGGGGCCGCCACCGGCTTCCGCATCGACGGGCCGGAGCCGGGCAGCTACTTCGGCTGGTCGGCGGCTTCGGCCGGAGACGTCAATGGGGATGGCCTGCTGGATTTCGTGATCGGGTCCCGAACCGCCGACGCGCCGGGGGTCAACAGCGGCGCGGCCTACGTGGTCTACGGGACCACGGCCGGCTTTCCGCTCGACTTCGACCTGGCGACCCTCGACGGCAGCAACGGCTTCGTCATCCTGGGGGCGCCCGCCGGGGCGGGGCTGGGTTTCGGCGTGGCCGGAACCGACATCGACGGCGATGGCTACAGCGACCTGATCCTCGGGGCGGCTTTCGCCGATCCCAACCAGGGGGGAGCGATCTACGTCGTCTATGGCCAGGCGTCCGGCTTCGGCGCCAGCGTCGATGTCGGGACCGCGGGCGCGGGCGCCGTGTCGCGGCTGGACGGGGAGGGCGTCAACGACCGGATCGGCATGAAGGTCAGCGCCCTGGGCGACTTCAACGGCGACGGCTGGGGCGACTTCGTGGTCGCCTCCAGCGGGGCCTACCGCCAGGGGGCCAACAACAGCGGCGTGGCCTATGTGGTGTTCGGCGACGCGGACGGCCTGCCGGCGACCGTCAACCTGTCCGCCCTCGACGGCTCCAACGGCTTCGAGCTGTTCGGCGCCGGGTCAAGGGCGGGTCTGGGTTCGGCGGTGTCGGGGTTGGACTTCAACGGCGACGGCTTCACCGACCTGATGATCAGCGCGCCGGCCGCAACCTTCAACACCTATTACGGCGCTCGCGCCTACGCCGGCGCCGTCTATGTCATCTACGGAACCGCCACACCACCGGCGAGCCTGGACCTGGCGGGCGTCAACGGCGGCAACGGGTTCAAGCTGGCCGGACGCGACTTCGCCAGCGTCGGCTTCTGGGCCTCCGGCGGCGGCGACTTCAACGACGATGGCCGCGACGAGGTGATCTTCTACAACGACGGCAGGATCCAGGTTCTCTACGGGACCACGGGACAGCCGGCGACCACCGACCTGTTCTACGGCATGGGACCCGGCTTCACCCTGACCGGCGCGGGGGGGCAGCCCACCGTTCACGGCGGCGGCGACATCGATGGCGATGGTTTCGACGACCTGGTCGTTGCCGACTCGACGCTGGGCGGCGGCAGGGGCGGAGCCTATGTGATCTTCGGCGGCGAGGCGCTGTCGGGGAGCCACGACCTCGAAGCCCTGGTCACGGCCGGCCGGGCCTTCCGCATCGACGGACCGGCCGGGGCCACGGGCTTCGGGTCCGTCGCGAGTTTCATTGGCGACATCAACGGCGACGGGGCCGACGAGCTCTCCTTCGGGGCCATCTTCGCCTCCAACGCCGGATCCGATTCGGGCTCGAGCTACATCATCTGGGGCATCCCGAGCGAGATCATCCGCGCCGGGACGGCGGGGGACGAGACGCTGTCCGGCGGCGGGCTGGACGATCAGCTGTCCGGCCTGGGCGGCCAGGACAGGCTGAGCGGCCTGGCCAGCGACGACGCGCTCGACGGCGGTGACGACCGCGATCTGCTGTACGGCGGGGCCGGCCTCGACGACCTCATCGGCGGCGCCGGCAACGACCTGCTCGACGGCGGCACCGGGGCGGACGCCATGGCCGGAGGGGCGGGGGACGACACCTACATTGTCGACGACGCCGGCGATACGGCTGCCGAGGACGGCGGCGAGGGCTCCGACCGGGTGCGGGCCACCGCCAGCGTCGTCCTCGGTGACAACCTCGAGAACCTGTCCCTGGAAGGGGTGGGCGACATCGACGGGACCGGCAACGGCCTGGACAACGTCATCGACGGCAACAGCGGCGCCAATGGCCTGGGCGGCGGCGGCGGCAGGGACCTGATCAAGGGCGCGGCCGGCGACGATGTCCTCGAGGGCGGGACCGGCGCCGACCATCTCCTGGGCGGCGCCGGCGCGGACCAGCTCGACGGGGCGGACGACAACGACCGGCTGGACGGCGGCGACGGCGAGGACGTCATCCTGGGCGGCGCCGGGGTAGACCTCCTCGACGGCGGCGCTGACAACGACATCCTGGCCGGCGGCGCCGACGCCGACCAGCTGCTGGGCGGGACCGGGACCGACACCCTGGACGGAGGCGAGGGCAACGACGTCCTCAACGGCGGGACCGGCGCGGACGCCATGACCGGCGGCCTGGGCGACGATGGCTTCTTCGTCGACGAGGCTGGCGACACGACGATCGAAGCGGCCGGCGAGGGCATTGACCAGGTCCGCGCCAGCATCAGCCTCACTCTGGCCGACAACATCGAGATCCTGATCCTGCAGGGCGCCGCGAACCTCGACGGGACCGGCAACGGCCTGGCCAACGTCCTGAACGGCAACAGCGGCGACAACGTCCTGGATGGGACGGGCGGCAACGACCTCCTCAAGGGCGGCCTGGGAGCCGACACCCTGATCGGCGGGACCGGCGGCGACATCCTGGTCGGCGGCGGCGGGGCCGACAGCTTCGTGGTCCGCCAGGAATCGGTCTACTCCAGTCTCGCCCCCGGCGGCCGTTCCCTGGAGGTCGATACGGCCAGCGACTACGCCACGGGCGATCGGATCGACCTCTCGGCCATCGACGCCATCACCGGCGGGGCCGACGACGCCTTCGCCCTGGTCGGGGCGTTCAGCAACCAGGCCGGCGAGATGACCCTGACCTTCACCGCCGGCGCCACCACCCTGGCGCTCGACACCGACGGCGACGGCCAGCCCGACTACGTGATGAGGATCAACGGCGACGTTACCGGCGACAGCGGCGGCTGGGCGCTCTAGGCTCCCCGGCATTCGATGCCGGGGAGTGCGTCATGCTGTTTGAACAGATCGCCACCGGCGGCTGCCAGTCCTACCTGCTCGGCTGCCCCGACACCCTGGCCGCGGTGCTGATCGACCCCGAGATCAGCCAGGCGGACCGCTACCGCGCCCTGGCCGCCACGGCCGGCGTGCGGATCAGGTACATCGTCGACACCCACACCCACGCCGACCACTTCTCGGCCGCCAAACAGCTCAGCGAGGCCCTCGGCGCCGCCGCGGTGATGCACCGGGCCAGTCCCGCGCCGCACGCCAGCCTCCGCCTCGACGAGGACGACGCCCTGATCGTCGGCAACCTGCGCATCCGGGCGATCCACACCCCGGGCCACACCGCCGACTCCATGTGCCTGGCGGTCCGCGACCGGGTGTTCACCGGCGACACCCTGCTGATCGGCGGAACGGGCTGAACCGACCTGCCGACCGGCGACCCCGAGCAGCTGTACGACAGCCTGTTCGGCAAGCTGCTGACCCTCGATCCGGCCCTGCTCGTCTATCCCGCCCACGACTACAAGGGCCGCAGCCATTCCACCCTCGGCGCCGAGATCGCCGACAACCCGCGCCTGCAGAAGCGCGACCGCGCCGACTTCGTCCGGATGATGCGCGAGCTCAACCTCGCCGCCCCCACCCACCTGACGGAGGCCCTGCGCACCAACATGACCGGCGGCAAGACGGTCGCCCAGCTGCTCGCCGAGGCGGCCGCCCAGGCGCCCTTCATCGGGCTGGAGGATCTCAATCGCCTGATCGCGCGGCGGCCCAACGACCTGCTGGTCCTCGACGTGCGCGAGGAGGGCGCCTTCCTGGCCGGCCACATCCCCGGCGCCCTGCACCTGCCGCGCGGCCAGCTGGAGCTGCGCGTCAACGAGGCCATCCCCGACCCGACGGTGCGCATCGTCACCTGCTGCGAGTTCGGCAAGATCTCCACCCTGGCCGCCGCCACCCTGCGCAGCCTCGGCTTCCTGCGGGCCACCGCGCTCGACGGCGGCATGAAGACCTGGCGCGAGGAAGGCTATCCGCTCGAGCGCTGAGCCGCCGCCTCCGAGGAGAACCAGGCGTGCAGCTGGGTCTCGGCGATGAGGATCGGCAGCGGGGGGTCAGGTGCAGGCCATGGCGGGGACGAGGCTGCTCGCCCCGCCTACTGGACCTCGGCGGCGTCCTCGTGGAATTCGGCCGCGGTGACGAAGGCGGCGCCCTCGTCGTCGAGCACCCAGACCCCCAGGAAGGCGGGGTGGGTGGGGTCGGGCTCCTCGTCGATCAGGTCGCCGTCGTAGAGGCCGACATTGCTGTAGTCGAAGTCGAGGGAGAGCTGCTGGGCGTAGCCCACCATCTCTTCGGCCATCCGGCGCGAGTAGCCGAGGGCCTCGCTCTGGTCGGCGAATTCGTCGGTCAGGGTGCTGACCTCCGCCGCATCGCTGCCCTGGGTGGCGCTGGTCGTGACGATGGTGAAGGCGGGCATGGGCGTCTCTCGCGGTTGGAATCCTGATCCTAGCCCGTTTCCCCGCCGGAGCGCGCGACTTTCCGCACGAACCGCGTTCCCGGCGCGGGATCAGCCGGCGTCCCGGTCGGCCTTCCGGGCGGCGCGGTAGGACTTGTGGACGCGGCGCTCGGCCTCCTTGAGCGCCTGCTCGGCCTTCGCCTGCCCGGCCGCCAGCTCGAGCCCGAGCTTCTGGAAATGCGCCCAGCGGGCCGGGTCGAGGGCGCCGCTCTCCAGGGCGCCGCGCACCGCGCACCCGGGCTCGCCGCCGTGGCCGCAGTCGCTGAACCGGCAGGCCGCGACCAGCGCCTCGATGTCCTCGAACACCGCGCTCAGGCCGTCGTCCGCGCCGATCAGCCCGACCTCCCGCATGCCGGGCGTATCGATGATCAGCCCGCCGCCGGGGAGCCGGACCAGCTGGCGGTGGCTGGTGGTGTGGCGGCCCTGGTCGTCGGCCTCGCGGATCGCCTGGGTCGCCATCCGCGCCTCGCCGAGGAAGGCGTTGACCAGGGTGGATTTGCCGACCCCGGACGAGCCGAGCAGCACGCAGGTCTCGCCCGGGGCCACCTGGGCCAGCAGGGCCTCGAGGCCCAGGCCCTGCCTGGCCGACACCACCACCACCGGGCAGTCGATCGCCAGGGCGGCGACCCGGGCGGCCTGCGCCTCCGGCTCGGCGGACAGGTCGGCCTTGGTCAGCGCCACCACCGGCCGGGCGCCGCTCTGCCAGATCGCGGCCAGGTAGCGCTCGATCCGGCGGGGATTGAGGTCGGCGTTCATCGAGGCCACGACGAAGGCCACATCGATGTTGGCGGCGATCACCTGCACCGTCGCCGCGCTGTGGGCGGCCCGGCGGACCAGGGCGGTGCGGCGCGGCAGGACGGCGTGGATGGTCGCGGCGCCGTCGCCCGCGGCCGGGGACAGGGCGACCCAGTCGCCGACCGCCGGGGGGCCGGCTTCCCCGCCCTCGTGGAGCAGGCGGCCGGACGCCTTGGCCGGCGCCTCGCCCGCGTCGGTGGCCACCCGGTATCCGTTGCGCTGCTGGACGACGACCCGCCCCGGAACCTGGCCCGCGCCGGCCTGGGCCGCGAAGTCCCGCGCCAGCCGGTCGGACCATCCGTATTGCCCGATCACGTCACGCCCCGGTCTCGTCCACGACGATGGCCACGGTCTTGCCCCGGGACAGGGGCTCCCATCCGGCGCCGATGGCCGAGGCGATGGCCCGCGCCACCAGGGCCGGATCGATCTGCGCCGGCTTCAGTTGCGGCGCCCCGTAGCGGGGCTGCTTGCCGGCCGGAAACTCCACCACCGCCTCGCGCTTGCCCTCCCGGTGGCGCACGGCGATCGCCATGCCGCGGAACTCCTTGGCGTCGCTGGACCATTGCGGCCGGCGCTGCAGCCGCCAGACATAGGCCTCTCCATCGACCTCGATCTCGAATTCAGGGGCTTGCTTGGGTCCGGCCATGGGAAAGGGGGTAGCCCAGCGGGCGCGCGGACGCCACCCTGCGTCCTTGGCCGCCCGCCCCGACCCGGAGACCGCATGCACGACATCCTCGCCCTCGGCGCCCGCGCCGGCGCCCTGCTCAAGGACCGGCGCGAGACCATCGCGGTCGCCGAGACCTCGGCCGGCGGCCTGATCTCCGCCAGCCTGCTGGCGGTCCCCGGCGCCTCGGCCTACTTCGCCGGCGGGGCGATCCCCTATTCCGCCCGCGCGATCCGCGGCCTCGCGGGCATCTCCCTCGACCGGATGCGCGCCGAGGGGATCCGCTCCAGCTCCGAGCCCTATGCCCTGCTGCTCGCCGCCGAGATCCGCGCCCGCCACGGCCGGATCAGCTGGGGCCTCTCGGAGACCGGCGCCGCCGGCCCCATCGGCAATCCCTACGGCGATCCCGCAGGCCACACCTGCATGGCCGTCAGTGGCGCGGTGACCCTGGCGCGGACCCTGCGCACCGGCTCCGACGACCGGGTCGCCAACATGTGGGCCTTCGCCGAGGCGACGCTCCAGTTCCTGGTCGAGGTCCTCGAGACCGCGCCCGGCTGATGGCGGCCGAGCGCCCGCCGGCGCATAGTCACGGCCCCATGCCGCTCGCGACCGTCCCCAACGCCCGCATCCGCGTCATCGACCTGGAGACCGCCGGGACCCTGGCCACCGATGTCTGCGAGATCGGCTGGCAGGATGTCGTCCAAGGCCCCGATGGCCGCTGGGCTGTCACCGGGCAGCGCGGCGCCGTCTTCGTCAACCCCGGCCGCCCGATCTCCCCGGCCACCATGGCCATCCACCACATCCTCGACGAGCAGGTGGCCGGCGCCCCCTTCTGGAAGGAGGCCGCCCCGGCCATCCTCCGCCCCGCCGGCGGCGTCCTGGCCCTCGCCGCCCACCGCGCCGCCTTCGAGCAGCGCTACTGCACGCCGGCGTTGAGCGGCGGGGCCCGCTGGATCTGCACCTGGAAGTGCGCCATGCGCCTCTGGCCGGAGCTCTCCAGCTTCTCGAACCAGATGCTCCGCTACCTGCGCCGCCCCGCCGGCCTCGACCACGCCACCGGGCTCCCCGCCCACCGGGCGATGCCGGACGCCTACGTCACGGCGCACCACCTGAGGGACATGCTGAACGCCGCGTCCCTGGATCAGCTGTTGGCCTGGAGCGCCGAGCCGGGGCTGTACCCGCGCGTGCCGCGGGGCGCGCACCGGGGGATGGCCTGGCCGATGCTGGACCTTGAGGCCCTGCGGGGGCTGGCGCGGGAGCGGGACCTCGACCTGCGGTTCAGTGCGGAGGCGGAACTGCGGCGGAGAGGGGAGGGGGTGGAGGTTCGGGCAGGCAGGCCGCCAGACCCTCGGCTGCTGTAGCGTCGCCGCCGGCCGGCCCAAGCATCCCGATCGCCGTCGCCAGGGCCGCCTGCCGAACCTCCTGCCCGAGGGCGGGATCGTCGATCGTGCGGGCCAGGATCATGCCGCCGACGCTCAGGGCGGACAGGGCCAGGGCGGCGCGGCGCCGATCGGCGGCGTCGGCCGGGAGGGCCCGTTCGTAGAGGCCGACCATGGCGGCCAGCAGCCGGCCGTAGGCCTCGCGCACCGCCGGGCCCGCCCGGGCGACGTCCGACGGCAGGGCGATCATCGGGCACTGGCCCTCCACGTCTCCCAGGTGGTCGGGCGAGAGGTAGCTGCGCAGCATGTTGGCGGCGTCCTCAACGGCGGGATCGGCGGCGTCCACGCCGGCCTCGGACCGCCAGCGGGCGCCGCGGCCCATCAGGAAGCTGGAGACCGACGCTGCGAACAGGTCCTCCTTGCTGGCGAAGTGGTGGTAGAAGCCGCCGCGGGTCAGGTCGGCGGCCTGCATCACCATGTCGATGGTGACGTTGTCGTAGCCGTGGCGATTGAACAGCATCCGCGCGCATTCGGTGATCCGCGCCCGGGTTCGGGCCCTGTGTTCCGCGGGATAGGGCAAGGCGGGAGTCCTTCGTGCAGGGGGTGGGGGGCGAGGTCCTCAGGACGTGGCGGCCGAGAATATGTTCTTGAACATATTTCGCCCAGCCGTCTGATGGCGGCGTTCGACGACCTGTCCCGAAGGAGCCAGCCCTTGCCCACTTCGTTTTCCGGCGGATGCCTCTGCGGCGCCGTGCGCTATGTCTGCGACGGCGAGCCGGTGATGGCCGGCCACTGTCACTGCGAGGACTGCCGCCGCAGCAGCGGCTCGGGCCATTCCTCCCACCTGGCCGTGCCGGAGGCTTCGGTCACCCTGACCGGCGCGGTGACGGCCTATGTCCGCCCCGCCGACAGCGGCAACCCGGTGACCCGGGCGTTCTGCCCCACCTGCGGGGCGCCGGTCTATTCGAGCAACCCGGCCATGCCGGGGCTGCTCTTCCTCCGGGCGTCCAGCCTTGACGACCTGGAGGTCTTCCAGCCGCAGATGCACGTCTTCGCCATGCGGGCGGCCAGCTGGGACACCCGTTCGCCGGGCGTTCCGGTGTTCGACCGGTTGCCGCCGGGGATGTAGGCTCGGCCCCGCCGGCCTGCGCCGAAGCCTGAAAGGTGCTAGGTGTCCCAGGGACGCACACACCGGGCAGCGGAATGAAGAAGCATCGCATCTACTCGATCAGCGTCGCCAGCGTGTACCCGCACTACATCGCCAAGGCGGAGAAGAAGGGGCGCAGCAAGGCCGAGGTCGACGAGATCATCCGCTGGCTGACCGGCCTCAGCCAGGAGGGCCTCGAGGCCCACCTGGAGGACCGCACGACCTTCGAGGACTTCTTCGCCCAAGCCCCCGCCCTCCACCCGGCCCGCGCCGAGATCAAGGGCCTGATCTGCGGCGTCCGCATCGAGGAAATCGAGGACCCTCTGATGAAGGAGGTCCGCTACCTGGACAAGCTGGTCGACGAACTCGCCAAGGGCCGGCCGATGGAGAAGATCCTGAGGCGCTGACGGGCGCCCCGAAAGCCCCGCGCGGCCGCGCTACAGGATCCAGTGGATGCTGTCGGCGGTGACGTCCCCGTCCATGCGCAGGCGGTAGTCGGCATTGTGGTCGCCGTCGACGTCGAGGACCAGGGTGGTGATCCCGCCCGCGAAGGTCAGGGTCATCTGGCCGGCCTGGCCGGTGAACGATGACACCAGGGTGAAGGCGTCGTCGACCCCGGCCGTGGCGGCGATGGCGTCGATGTCCGACAGGTCGATGATGTCGCCCTGGGCCCGGATCACGTCGCTGGCGTTGTCGGTCTCGATGCTGCGGCCTTGCGGGTCGCTGCTGAGGAACACCGACTCCTGGCGGATCAGGAAGACGTCGGCCCCCAGGCCGCCGATCAGGATGTCCGCCCCCGCGCCGCCGATGATGGTGTCGAGCCCCGCGCCGCCGTTGAGATTGTCGTTGCCGGCCGCGCCGTCGAGGACGTTGTTGGCGCTGTTGCCGGTCATGGCGTTGGCGAGGCCATTGCCGGTTCCGTCGATGGCGCCCGCGCCCTCGGTGAGGACCAGCCGCTCGAGATTGGCCCCTAGAGTGTAGCTGACCGAGGCGCGGACCGTATCGACGCCCTCGCCGGTCAGTTCGACGACGGCGTCCAGGCCGGCGTCGATGATGAAGGTGTCGTCGCCGGTCCCGCCGTACAGGGTGTCCGCCCCGGCGCCGCCGGTCAGGATGTCGTTGTCGGCCCCGCCGTGGAGGCTGTCGTCCCCGTCGCCGCCCAGCAGTTGGTCGCCGCCGGCGTCGCCGCGCAGGATGTCGGCGCTGGCGCCGCCGTCCAGGGTGTCGACCCCGCCGCCGCCCTCGAGGATGTCGTCGCCGGCCTCGCCATAGAGCAGGTCATTGGAGGTGCCGCCGAACAGCTCATCATTGCCGTCGCCGCCGTACAGCATGTCGGTCCCGTCGTCGCCCAGCAGGTCGTCGGTTCCGCCGCCGCCGCGGATGATGTCGTTGCCGCCGCCGCCGCTGAGGGTGTTGGAGCCGGCGTTGCCGCTCAGCTGGTTGGCCGCGTTGTTGCCCGTGCCGTCGATGTTGTCGGTCCCGGTCAGCTGCAGGTTCTCGATGTCCGCCCCGAGCACATAGCTGATCGCGGCGCGAACCCGGTCCTGGCCGCTGCCACCGGTTTCGCTGACTGCGTCGCCGACGTTGTCGACCACATAGGTGTCGTCCCCGGCCCCGCCGTTGAGGTCGTCGGCCCCCGCACCGCCGTCCAGCAGGTCGGCGCCCGTCCCGCCGACCAGGTCGTCGGCCCCCAGACCGCCGTGGAGCTGGTCGTTGGCGTCCCCCCCGTCGAGGACGTTGGCCCCGTCGTTGCCGGTGATCACATTGGCGCCGGTATTGCCGGTCCCGTCGATCGCGCCGGTCCCCGCAAGGGTGAGGTTCTCGAGGTTGGCCCCAAGGGTCCAGCTGATCGTCGAGACCACGGTGTCGACGCCCTCGCCGGAGCTCTCCAGCGTCTGGTCGCCCGCGTCGTCCACGTGGAAGGTGTCCGACCCGAGACCGCCGGTCATCAGGTCGGCGCCCAGGCCCCCGTTGAGGATGTCGTCCCCGCCGGCGCCATCGAGCGTGTCGGCGTCGCCTCCGCCCGTGTAGGTGTCGGAGGCGGGGGTGCCGGTCTCCACCACCGCCTGGGACACCGGGTTGGGATCCTGGGCCAGCAGCTGGTCGCCGAGGATGATCGGCACGCTGCCGTTCGTCGTCCGCTCCCAGGTCAGGAACACGTCGCCGGCGCCGTTCACCACCGCGTCGGGGGTGTTGTCGCGGATGCTGGTGGCGTTGGCGCTGAGGACTTCCGGGGCGCTGACCGCCGCATAGCCGTTCGCGGCGTTCTGGTAGCGGCGGGTCATCAGGTTCATCTGGTCGACGCCGTCGGCCGTGAGGTCCTGGGCCCAGTAGATGGCGAAGCCGCCGCCCGGAAAGGCCAGCACCTCGGGCGTCCCGGTTCCGGTCGGCTGTTCGTTCTGGTTGACCTGGAAGATCCCGGTCACCGGCGTGAACGAGGAATCGAACACCCGGGCGTACAGCCGGTCGCCGTTGTCCAGATTGGGGACCCCGCCGCCGCCCTGGGTGTAGTCGCCGCTGAACACGATCACGATGTCGCCGTTCGCCAGGTGGGTGACGGTGCGGGCCTGGGCGTTGGCGACCCCGAGGGCGGCGTCGCTGGCCGCGCCGAGCGTGCCGTCGGCGTTCACGACCACCCGGGTCATGGTGGCGCCGCCGCTGTCGCTGCGGCTGATCACCACCTGGTTGCCGTTCAGCGACATGTCCATGCTGTAGCCGCCGGCCAGGCTGATCGTCTGGGCCTGGACCTGGAAGGTGAAGACCCCCGTCGCCAGGTCGGCGGTCATGGTGCTCATCACGATGTCGCCGTCGGAATCGTAGGCCACCACGATGCGGCCGTCGGCCATCCGCACGGCCCCCAGGGCTGGACTGCCGCCGTCGTCCCCGGTTCCCGGCGTGGTGCTCAGGGTCTGCAGCGGGCTGCCGGTCAGCACGCCGTTGTCTAGGGTCAGGACACGACCCTGGATCACCCCGCCGGTGGCCGTGCCCAGTCGCCAGAACATCGCGAAGTGGGTGTCGTCGATGGCCACGATCTGCGGGTTGGTCTCGCGCCCCGAGGGATCGAGGGCGTCGAGGAATTCAGCGGTCACCGCCGTGCCGTCGGCCTGGAAGACGCGGACCGCCAGGACCCGGTCCAGCGGCCCCCCCGAGACGGCGTCCCGGTGCACCCAGGCCACCGCCACGTTGCCGCCGGGCGTCAGCGCCAGGTCGGCGCTGGTCTGCTGTGAGGACAGGCTGGTCTGGGGAACGGTGAACGGCGTAACCGGCATGGCGGACTCCCTGGGGCAGGTCCGGCCGAGGCCGGATCCTGCAAAGTGAAAAGCTACCTTTGGGTAATGTGCCGGGCCGGTGACAGCCTGCGGTTCGAGAAGGCCGGACCGAAGGCTGGTGATCTCTCGGGCGCGTCAGCGCCGAGCCGCCAGGAAGACTGGCGGAAGTCCTGCCGCCGCAAGGGCGCTGGGCTTGGAAACTGGCGACAACTCATCCCCCAAACTGAGTAAAAAGCCTGATGGCGCAACAGGCCGCCCGGCGAAAGCCCCCAGTCCTCGAAATGTGCTGGGGCACATCCGCGCACCCGCCGCCAATGTGCCATCTGTCCGGCGCACGAATCCCGGGCCGATCGGAATGACCAAGCACCGCATCCCTTCGATGAGTTTCGCCAGCGCGGACCCCCTCTGCATCGCGCAGGCCGAGCGGAAGGGACGCACCAAGGCGGCGGTGGACGAGGTCGTCCGCCGGCTGGCCAAGGTCAGGCCGATGGCCAGGATCCTGCGGGCTGAGGCTTCGGTCGGGCGCCCTCGGCCGCCCGCTGGAGCGGCCACAAGCTGCTGCGCGACCCGCGGGTGAAGGCCCTGATCGCCGCCCCCGACAAGCGGGCCATGGCCAACCGCGAGTACGCCGCCATGGAGGAGCTGACCCAGCTCGCGTTTGCAAATGTCCTCGACTTCGCCGTGGTCCGCCCCGACGGCGCCCTGGACGTCGACCTCGCCCGCCTCAAACGCGACCGCGCCGCCGCCATCCGCGAGGTCACCCTGATCGAAAAGACCGCCCCCGACGGCGCAACCACCCGCATCACCCGCCTGCGCCTGGCCGACAAGTCCCTGGCCCTGACCCGGCTGCTGCGGTTCAGCGGGATGGAGTCCCTGGGGCACGAGCGGGGGTGGGAGGAGGGGGTGAACGACCTGCTGGCCTGGCCGGCGAAGGAGCTGATGCGGCGGTCGCGGGAGGTGCGGCGGAGGTTGGGGTTGGAGTGAGGGGGCTTTGCGCCGGGAGTTGACGTTCGGACCGAGCCAAGCGGACGCGCTGCAGCGGTGAGCCCCTCGGTGTGAAGGAGGTGTCTCTGCCCCGCCTTGTTGCGGTGTGGCTGCAGTGCGATCGTCGCCCGCTTGTCGAAGTGGAAATCTTACCTTTTGTCAGGCCGTTTCAGCTCGGTGCTTAGCTGATACCCCCAACGCGTGAGCCAGCCGGATTGCTTCTGTGAGATCTGGCCGCTTCTCATGCTCATCGACGCTTTTCCTGAGATCTATCTCCGCATCGACCATTAGTGAGAAGGGCGTTACCAGCCCCATGGTCGATGGATGCGCGCCTGCTGCCGACGCCTCTTCGTACCCACGACGGATTTGTTCCAGGACAAGCTGCTGCACCACGGGTGCACACTCGTCTGACTTAAGATGCTTCAAAATAGGGCCGACCACTGTCGCAACCGCTTCTCCAAAACTGATCGCCTCCTCTCTGGTGGGAAACGCGCCCTTGTGAATTACATCATTTCGAAACTTAACCGACACGTCACGTAGGGTCGGGGGAACTCGTCCGGTTTCCCGAAAGAACTCAGCGCTAAAGGCGCCAAACTGCCGTTCCGACTGCGCGGCCATCAACTTCCAAACTCGGTCTGTTTCGGTCTGGCTAAGCCGCGCGCGACGCCAGCAAACGCGCAGAAAGAACTCGTACAGGCGTTCGAGCGAGGCCTGAAAGGACCCGACAGCTTCGCGAAAGTAGCCATCCGCGATAGCCGTCACAGCCATCTCTGATAGAAGTTCGAACCGCTGTTCTTGCAACACAGAATGAGTGATGTGACCCGCCTCACACTCCATCTTGACCACCAGAGCGTCCGGGACAGCCACCGTGCCCATCGACCCAAAGTTAGGCCGACCGTTCTCGACCTGGCATTGCATGCAAGTTCTGAATAGCTTCATTGCTCGGCATTCGGGGAGGGAACGATGCGGCGGGTACTACTAGCGATGCTGATCGGCGTGACTTTAGGCGGGCAAGCGACCGCTCAGGACGATGATATATTGATTTTCGGCGGCGACGACCACAAGGAGTTCCTTGGCTGCCTGACGTGCAGTGAGTTCGACGGGCAGTCCGTTTGGAACAAGTTCTCCACCCACGGCTGGGAGAACGGCTTTGGCACTTGGAACAAATTCCCGGTTCAAGGGCGAATTCAGCCCCTACTCAGCGTGCAATAGGTTCTCCAACGATCCGCCCATTCTCGTTGACCGGAGGGGGAACTTCTACGGTCGTCTTTCTGTGTCGGCGAACACCCCTAAGAGCGTATGCGGCCCTCAGGGAGTGGAGCGAATCTGCATCGCCCTTCGCGTGATGTGCGGAAGCTAAGCATGGTGGAATTT
>Ga0196963_10000997_pt1 | contig 21013 bp, 16 predicted proteins | sample S1_5metaG_FD_148600 | JGI IMG/M metagenome (GOLD analysis project Ga0196963, IMG submission 148600) | Soil microbial communities from Anza Borrego desert, Southern California, United States - S1_5 | ecosystem: Environmental > Terrestrial > Soil > Desert | place: USA: California | collected... | reverse complement strand
TGCCCGTTCAGCAGTGGATCATCAACAACGGCGTTAATGGCTTCCGTGTCCTCCAACACCAAACCGTGGCCGACAGCCGTTACGGCGGCGTTGGCTATGATCACGCAGCCTCATGGGTCAACCTTGCTAAGACTGGCGGCATGCTGGTTTCCTATTTCATGGGCAACAAAGGGGTTAATGATCCCTGGGTCTCCCAAGGTCTCACGTATATCGGCAAGTATTGGCACGAGCGCACCTCCACCGGCACAGGTGAGAACAACATGGGCTTTGCTGGCGACTTCTACGGAATGTATGGACTGAAGAAAGGCCTCCAGATCATGGGCGTGACACACGTGAGCACCCCGGCGATGGGCCAGCGGGATTGGTATCGCGACATGTCCGCATGGCTGCTCGGCAACGCAACCCTTCTCGATGCAGACCGCCCAGTGGGCTCAACGACGCGAATCGCCCCTAACCATCGCGTCTCTAGCTGGGCATTCGGCCAACTTGGTGATGGCAGCTGGACAACTTCTGCCTGGCCAATCAGCGGCATTCCACAACTCGCCACGGCCCATTCAATCCTTATTCTGGCCAGGACGATCACCGTCCCGCCTCCAGTGGCGCAGATCAAAGCGGTGCAGGAGCAAGCGGTTCTCCGTTCCTTCACCCTGGATGGCAGCGACTCCTACCACCTCGATCCAACTCGCACGATCGTGTCATATAACTGGGATTTTAATGGCGATAATGTGACCGATGCCACAGGCCCAGTCGTGACAAATCCAGGTTACCCAACCATCGGCAACAAGACCGTTAAGCTCACCGTCATCGATGACATTGGCCAGGAAGCCAGCGCCAGCGTCGTGGTGGTTGTGACCGACAAAGACGTTCCACCTGTCGCTGTGGCGATTCCAGTGGGGCAGCTCCCCGCGTATGGCGGCAAAGTTGGCCAGCCTATCCAACTCGACGGCACTGAATCCTACGACCCCGACGTCGCCGACGTGATTATTAAATACGAGTGGGACACCAATGCTGACGGCGTCTTCGGTGATGCCACTGGCGCGACCCCAACCGTGACCTACAACAGCGCGTTCAACGGCAAGATCGCTCTCCGGGTGACGTCGCGCACACCTGTGGGCCTCGAGAAGACTTCGATCGGCGAAGCTAACCTTTATGCTTCCGCCGACGACCTGCTGGTAACATCCCTCTCCGCGAGCAACCTCGTCCCGGGATCCTCAGCAACAGTCACGGCTGTGGTCTCCAACGATCCAACCTCTTCCCAGGGCTTCAACGGCGTGGTCGTTCGTTTCTACAACGGCGATCCATTGACCACCGGCCAACAGGTCGGCGCAAGCTCGTCGGTCAATCTGCCAGTCGGCGGCTCGGCCACGGTCACCGCCAACCTCACCGGTCTCAATGGCGCGGCTGAAGTTTGGGTGTTTGTGGATGCCACCAAGCAGATCCCCGAATATGACGAGTTGAACAACTTTGCGAAGGTCGGCGTGCTTAACGAGCCGCCCACGATCACTTGCGCGGCGAGCCAGACCGTCGAGGCGACGAGCGCCGACGGAGCCACAATCACCATCCCAGTCAGCTTCGCTGATTCCAACTCTGACGCGCTGACCGTCACGTGGACCCTCGATGGCCAACAAGCCGCAACCCGCACAGTTGCTGCCGGATCGACAACGGACAGCATCACAGTCACCCTCGGCAAAGGCTCCCATAACGTGAGCGTGAGCATCACCGACGGAAAATCGGACGCGGTCTCCTGCTCCCTCACAGTCTCCGTGGAAGACACAACCCCGCCATCGATCGCCTGCCCAGCGGCAGCCACCCTCGAGTACCCAGCTGCGGCAAACCCAGGAGTCACCGGCCTGCCAACGGTTGCGGACGCTGCTGGCACAGTAGAGGTCTCCTACAGCGACATCATCCTTCCTAATTGCGGCAACACGATGACCATCGTGCGCACCTGGACGGCTGTTGACGAAAACGGTTTGAGGGCCACCTGCACACAGCAGATCAACATTGTGGACACCACCGCGCCGGTCATTGAGTGCCCAGCGGCTGTCACTGTTGAGTTCCCGGGCAGCACGGCTCCAGCCACCACAGGCATGGCGACGGCAAGCGACTTCAATGGCGTCGCCTCGATCACCCACAGTGACGCTGTCACTGAGGCTTGCGGCAACACCACAACCATCGTCCGCACCTGGACAGCAACGGATGTTTGCGGCAACACGGCCTCCTGCACACAAACGATCAAGGTTGTGGACACCACGGCTCCTGTGATCAGCTGCCCGCCTTCCGTCACCCTGGAGTATCCAGCGGACACCGCTCCTAGCGCGACTGGGATCGCAACTGCCACCGATGCCAGCGGCACGGCGAACCTCACCCACAGCGATGTGACGACCGAGGCTTGCGGCAACACCTTCACGATCGTTCGCACATGGACGGCTGCGGATGCTTGCGGCAACGTTGAGTCCTGCACTCAGGTCATCAAGGTTGTTGACACAACCGCTCCGGCCATCAACTGCCCGGCTCCGGTCACTCTGGAATATCCAGCCAACACTGAGCCGAGCGCGACCGGCGTGGCGACAGCCACCGATGCCAGCGGCTCGACCACCATCACTCATAGCGACGTGGTCACCGAGGACTGCGGCAACACAGTGACGATCGTTCGCACCTGGACGGCTGCCGATGCTTGCGGCAACACCAGCTCCTGCACCCAGGTCATCAAGGTTGTGGACACCACCGCTCCTGCCATCAACTGCCCGGCTCCGGTCACTCTGGAATATCCAGCCAACACTGAGCCGAGCGCGACCGGCGTGGCGACAGCCACCGATGCCAGCGGCTCAGCCACCATCACTCATAGCGACGTGGTCACCGAGGACTGCGGCAGGACGTTCACCATCGTCCGCACCTGGACTGCCACCGATGCTTGCGGCAACGCCAGCTCCTGCACTCAAGTCATCAAGGTTGTGGACACCACGGCTCCGGCCATCAACTGCCCAGCGCCTGTGACCCTCGAGTTCCCCGCAAACGTCAGCCCGGCAAACACCGGCACAGCCACCGCAAGTGACGCGAACGGCGTCGCGAACGTTAGCTTCACTGACGTCGTGACCGCCACTTGCGGCAACGGGTTCACCATCGTTCGCACTTGGACGGCGACGGACCTCTGCGGCCTTGTCAGCTCCTGCACGCAAACAATCAACGTGGTGGACACCACCGCGCCAGCCCTGACGGTGCCTGGGAGTGTGACGCTGGAGTATCCAGCCAACACCACCGTGCAAGCGACGGGTGTTGCAACGGCGACTGATGTGGGCGGCAACGTCACCATCAGCTATGCGGACACGGTGACCGCCAAGTGCGGCAACACAGTCACAATCGCGCGCACCTGGACAGCAGTGGACGCTTGCGGCAACAGCAGCTCCGGTGTTCAAACCATTAATGTGGTGGACACCATCGCTCCGGAGATCACCAGCAACTCACGCGACATCCTGCCGAAAGAAGTGCCGATCAGCTTCACATTCGCTTCCACCGACGCGAATGGAGTTCAGAGCCTGACCCTGAGCGCAGCTTCGTTCAAACCGAACAAGGCTGGCGTTCTCGTTGCTGACACCACCAGCAAGATCGTCGTCAATGGCGCGCAGGTGAATATCCTGAGCGGCGGCGTTGGCACGGTGTTCAAGGTGACTGCGGTTGCTGTTGACCTTTGCGGCAACACGACCACCAAGGTGTTCACTGTGAACGTTCTGCGTCCAGCCAACGAAGGCGTGGGCAATGGCGTGGACGGCAACACCCCTGGCCACGACAACAACGGTGGCAATGACGCTCCTGGAACGAGCCCGGGCAATCCTGGCGCTTCGACCAAGAAGAAGTAATTAATTGCTCGGCAGCGGCCATCAGGCCGCTGCCCTGAAACGCAAAAGGCGCGCTGAAAAGCGCGCCTTTTTTGCTTAACATTCCCTGGCTTCAGAGACGGGCAATGGCAGCCATGATCTCATCAGCCACTTGCTGATAGATCTCTTTTAGCCGCTGTTTTGAACAGGACTTTGCCTCCTCACGGAGGTGGGCGAAATGCAGCGGCTCACCGAACGTCACTTGCACCCGGTGCGGCTTCGGGAACTTCACATGCCGGCCATACGCCTCGAAGGTGCCCCGCACACGAACCGGCACCACGGGCGCGTCGGATTTGATCACGATGAGCCCTATGCCCGAGCGCGCAGGCCTGATCTCGCCGTCGGACGTGCGGGTGCCTTCTGGGAACAAAAGGACGCATCCGCCTCGCAGGAGGCGATCTAGAATCGCTTTCAGCCCTGCCCCGCCGCCGCCTTCGCGATCCACAGGCACAGCTTGCACGGTGCGGAGCACCCAACCAACTCCTGGGAAACGAAAGAGGGTGTCACGCGCTAAATAATTGGCGGTGCGCGGCAACGCGCTGCCGATCAATGGCGGATCCAGAAAACTGGCGTGATTGGCCGCGAGGATCACCGGACCGGTGAGCGGAACATGCTCGGAATGCTCGACGCGCCAGCGGAAATAGGTCGCAAATTTCAGGCGGAATAAACTCCACCCGAGCCAATACAATGGGTTCGCGCCTTTCGGAGCAAGCGTCATGGGCTGCGCTTACGATTGGGCTTTAGACGGCGCGTTAGTGAACCGTTTTTCGCGCTGCCCGATCCGCCGCTTCACCTCGTCGATAATCCGCTGGCTCGTCTGCTCTGGGCTTTCACCAGAGTTGTTGATGACAACTGCTCCGAGCGGAACCATCAAAGGCGCTGCGGCGCGCTGGCTGTCACGCTGATCACGCGCAGCTAGATTTTCATTCACCCCGTCCGCGGCCCGGCGTTTTGAGCGCTCGATCAGGCAAGCATCCAGATAGAACTTAAAGTCTGTTTCGGGGAAGATGTTCGATCCAATATCCCGTCCCTCCATCACAAGGTTTCCGAAACGGATGCACTCACGTTGCTTTTTCTTCATCCAATCGCGCACTTTGGGAACCGCTGCGACGTGCGGAACCGCGGCACTGGTTTCCGCGGTGCGTATTTCCTTCTGTGGAAAGTAACCGTCCACCAGCAGCCGCACATGGTTGTCGATACACTCGAGGGAGGTCTTCCACTTGCGGAGTGCGGCGCCCACCGCCTTCGCGTCATTCACATCGAAAGAGTTTTGCAGGCAGTACCAGGCCAGAGTGCGGTACATCGCCCCGGTGTCCACATAGACATACCCGAGCTGCTTCGCGATGAGCTTCGCATTGGTGCTCTTGCCGCTGGCGCTGGTGCCATCAATCGCGATGACGATGTTCTCGCTCATTAGTTAAAGATTTTCCAAATGCGCGCAGCGCGCAACTCAGGCTAGCAACTCGTTCGGCTCCAATCGCCTCCCACGGGCAACGTCTAAAATGGACGCGCCAAGCCCATCCGGGGCGGGCAGGCTGAGTCTCTGAAAGAAATCGGGAAAGGTCTTCCGAACGCAAGCGGGATTTTTCAGACGCATGCCCGGGACGACAAGACCGAGCAGGCCGAAGCACATGGCCATGCGATGGTCATTGTACGTTTCGATCTCCGCTCCGTGCAACGTGCCTGGATAAACGCGCAGTGAATCGCCAATCTCCTCCACCCGCGCGCCGCACTTCGAGAGTTCTGTGCGAAGCGCAGCAACTCGCTCGCACTCCTGCACCCTCAAGCGGCCAAGCTCGGTGAAGCGAACATCGTGGTTCCCAAACGGAGCGAGGACGATCGCTGTCATGATGCTGTCCCCGAGCTGATCCTGGCGGGAAATGCCCTTGGGCTGCGTCGGCCAGAGCTGAGGAAATTGCGCGTCAATTTGCAAGCTTTGCGTCGGCCAATGCTGCACGGAAACCCGGCTTTGGGATGTGACAGCATTCCGCTGTAGGAGCCAGTTTGCGCCCCAGAGATAACTCGCGCTCGAAGCGTCCGGCTCGATCTCGAACTCACCGCCGGCGTGCGGGAAGTTCCGCATTAGGGTGGTCGTCATGGCCACGTAGGCGGACTCCTCCGCGTTTTCCCCGGTCACTGTGACTTGCCACTCACCAGCTTTCGCGCTGAGCAGAAGGGCGGAGGCGAATTGGGAGCTTTCCGCGATTGAAACTTCGCATTTGCCTGGGCGCGGCCCGGAGCAATGAATCACCGCGGGGAGTTTATCGTTCGGCGAATCAATTCGATATCCGAGCTGGCGCAGCGCTTTGAACAACGCAGCTTGCGGCCGCTCGTGCATCCGATGGACACCGCTGAGCCGGTAAGCGCCGCGCCCGAGGCAGACCAGCGCGGCTAAAAAGCGAGCGGCTGTGCCCGCATTTCCTACGAACAGCTCCAATGGCTTTTCCGCTGTGCCGGCGCGGGGGATGCGGCCCCCTTCCCCACGCACGCGAATGCTTCGGTTGCTGACATGCGCGGCTGGATGCACCGCAACGTCAAATCCCAACGTTTGCAGGCACTCCACCATCACCTGCGTGTCCTCGCTCCAAAGCGCGTCTTGCAAGAAAACGTCGTTGCGCGCGAGAGCCGCCAGCACGAGCGCACGATTGGTGATGCTCTTGGATCCGGGCACAGCGACGTCTGCTTGCACTTGCTCCGCGAGCGGCGCGATTTCGATGAGTGAAGGAATCGCCATCGTTACTCTGGAGATGGCGAGGCTTTCGGCGCGCACCATTTATCGCGGCGCTGTTTGGCGGTTTCGAAGAACTCCGTGATCTTTTTGTCGTCCTGATCTTCCAGGGCGGCTTTGAACTCCTCCAGATGCTCGATAAACGCGCGAAGCACCCGGGCGAGATTCTTTGAATTCGCGAGGGCGATGTCGCGCCACATTTCCGGCGAGCCGGAAGCAACGCGGGTGGTGTCTCGAAATCCCGTCGCGCAGAGCATGGCTTGCTCCTTCGGATGGGCTGGGCTCAAAACGTAATTCGCGAGTTCCGCAGCGACAACATGGGGAAGATGGCTGGAGCGGCTTACCAGCTCATCATGCTGCTCGGGCGACATGACTAATGGCCGGGCGCCAACGCCTTCCCAAAGCTCAACCAAGGCCTGGACCTTGGATTTGGGCGATGAGACTGTGGGCGTGACAACGCTTATCGCTTTGCTGAAGAGATCAATTTTCGATGCGTTAACTCCCATGCGCTCAGAACCAGCCATGGGATGGCTGCCGATAAACGTCGCCCCAGCTTGCACGGCGAGCGGCTCCAATTCCCGCGCAACGGAGGCTTTCACACTGCCGACATCCGTGATGAGCGCGCCTGGCTTAATGCTCGGAATAGCAGCCAGCAGGAGATCGCGCATCTTGCCGATCGGCGTGCATAGGATCAGCAGATCCGCGTTTTCAACGGCCGTGTGGAGGTCGCATCCGCATTGATCCACCACGCCCAACTGCAAACATTCATCGATGCTCTCGGGGCGGCGGACAAAACCACAAATCTGCTCGCTCAGGCGGGCTCTTTTCATGGCCAGCCCAAGAGAGCCGCCGAGAAGGCCAACTCCGAGCAAGGTGGTTTTGCGCCAAAGCATGGGTGACGAGGTTAAACGTGAAGGCCCTAAAGTTAAGTTAAATTTGGGGCTTCAGCCGCGGGGAGTTCCACCCATTTCGCAAAGACATTTTCCTGTTCAGCGCGCGCCGCCTCGCGCACGAGGTCAAGGATGACGTCCGCCATCTGAGGCTCCTTCCCGATGCTCGCTGTGTACCAGACGAGCTTGCCCTTCTTTTCGGTGGGATTGCGCCAGGTCGGCTGGCCGTTTTGCAGCCGGGTTTTGACCAGGCGCTCAGGCTCCCCAAGCATGATGGGAATATCCTCGTAGGAGTGGAGTCCGTCGCTGATGAAAAATGGCACGACCACGAGGTTCCGCTGCTGGGTCATTGTGTAGCAGTCTGCGATGCGTGGAGCTTCCTCCATGAAGATGGGGTGAACTTCAGCGAATCGCTCCTTAGCGCGGAGAAGTTCCACCTGCCGCTCGATCGCTTTGCGAGAATTTTCGTTCGCGGTCGTGCCGTGGCCCGCGATGAACAACGCAGTCTCAGTAGACTTCGGAGCGCGCGGGAATGGGAACCGCTTAATAACCTCTTCCGCGCGCGTGAGGAGCAGATTCGTCATTCCAGGGTGCGAGCCAACTGGAGAGCAGTAGTAAAGGCGTTGCAAACCGCGCCGTTGTGTGCGCGCAAAGTCCCTTTGTCCAGGCTCGGCAAAACCGAGTTCGCGCGGCACCACTTCATCCGTAAAGTAGCCCTCAGAAATGAACATGGGCACGATGAAAACCCTGCGGCCGTACGCTCCCCGGAGAACGCCAGCAATGGACGGCTCCTGTTTCCAAAAAGCTTCAATGACCTGGCCAAAGGCGCCGCGGCTGCGCAGTTCATCCACGTGCTGGTAGATTGGGAGCGAGGCATCAGCCGTGAGGGTTGACCCATGCCCGATCAGCACGAGAGTCGAATCCTGAAAGTTGTCAGGCGCGGCCTGCATCTGCCAGAGCGTAGCTTAAATTTGGCCGCTTTGCAGCGAGTTGAGAACCTCTGGATCACGAACATCCACCCAGCGCCCGGCGATCTTCAAACCAGCGATGCGCTCCCCCGCTTGGACCATGTCGTTGATAGCGTCGGTCAGCTCATATTCCCCACGCGGAGACTTTTGGAGCTTCGCGGTGAAATCAAACACGAGGGGCTTGAACATGTAGATGCCAGCGTTGTACCAGGCCGGCTCGCCCGGTTTAATCCAACCCTCTTTTCGGAGTTGCTCGACCTGTTCAGGTTTTGGTTTCTCCACCACTTTCACGAGGCAGAAATCCTGATCAAAGAAATTCAACCCGCCTTTGGTGACATCCTCCCCGCCAGTCACGGTGATAAGGCCGGAGAAAGACCCAGAAGCAAACCGCGTTTGCATCTGCTGGTACGTCTCCGCTTTCACAAGAATATCCCCGTACGTGAGCAGAAAGCTTTCAGAGCCGACGAAACCCTTGGCCAGTTCGGGTGCTTTGCCCGTGCCATCCTGAACGACCTGGCGAACGTATTGAATAGCAACCCCAAACGCTTTGCCGTCGCCAAAGAAACTTTCGACAGTCTCAGCCTGAAAACCCGTGATGATGCAGAACTCGCGGATGCCCGTTTCGCGCAAGCCCTCAATGATATGCTGCAGGATCGGTTTGCCCTGCACCTTCAGCATCGGCTTTGGGATTTCCTGCGTGAGTTCGCGCATGCGGGTTCCTTTTCCCGCGGCCAGAATGACAGCTTTCATACGATGAAGCGGATTATGGTTTCAAAAAAGGCAATGCGCCGCGTCCCCTCCCACGCGGCGCGCCACCCCTCAAAGTGATCAGGCGCCAAACTTGTCGAACATGCGGGCGTTGGCCTGCATCAAACGAATAAGGTATTTGGCCTGGAAAACCCCAAGCGAGCCGATGTTCGCGCCCGTTTCGGTAAAGCGATCGAGCTTGTCTGAACCGGAAAGCGCGGCGTTGAGCAGCACCGGCTGCGGATGCCACGAATGCCCACGAACAGCGCAAGGCGTGGAATGATCGCCCGTGATCGCGATGACATCTGGCCGCTTCTCCAGGAGAATTGGAAGCGCCGCGTCGAACTCCTCAATGGCTTTCTTCTTCGCCTCAAAATTGCCGTCTTCCCCGTGCATGTCCGTGTATTTGTAATGCACGAAGAAGAAGTTGTATTTGTCGTAGTTGGCGCGATACGCCTCGAACTGCTCCTGGATCGTTTGCGGGCCTTCGATCTTGGTCATTCCAACCAATTGGGCCAGCCCTTTGTACATCGGATACACCGCGATGCAGGCGGGCTTCAGCTTGTAACGCTCCTCGAAAGTCGGGATCTCCGGCTGATGCGCAATCCCGCGCATGAGGAAGCCATTGGCAGGCTGCTTCTTGGCCAGCAACGGGAGAGCGAGCTTGTAGAATTCCCCAATCAGCTTGGCAGCCTTCTTGGCCCCAGCCGACTTCGCGTCCACAGGTTTCGATGCAGGAATCGCGAGACCTTCACGATGCGGGTCCGAATCTGTCAGCGGGCCTTCAAGCCCTTTGCCGCGGAACACCACCACAAAGCGATGGCCCTTCCCTGCTTTGATAATGACCTGCGTGTCGCCGATCTTCTTAATCTTGCTCGCCAACAAGGCGCAAAGTTCTTCGCAAACAGGAGTGTCAATTCGCCCAGCGCGGCGATCGGTGACTATGCCTTTTGCGTCAAGGGTGCAGAAATTCGCGCGCGCCGCAACGTCGCCGCCTTTCAGTTCCAAACCGAGGCCCAGCGCTTCAATAACGCCGCGGCCAACTTCAAACTCAAGAGGGTCATAGCCGAACAGGCCGAGATGGCCGGGGCCGCTGCCCGGCGTGATGCCGGGGGCCACAGGAATCATGCGGCCCTGGGCCGATTCCTTGGAAAGCGCGTCGAGATTCGGGGTGCGCGCGGCCTCCAAGGGAGTGAGAAAGCTCTGCTCGCGAGTGGCGATGTCGCCGAGACCATCGAGAACGATGAGCGCGAGCTTCGCGTTCGTCTCGAGAGTGAGATTTGCGTAGAGGGAGTCGAGGTCCATTGTTGTTTGTTCGAGTTCAGCCCCCGGCAAGCCGGGTTTCAAAGCGCCGGATATTGCGGGGAACGCGCCGGAGCCGTCAATCGTGGAGAAAAGAAAGCCAACCCCGATTGCGCGCATAAACGAGGCGCCGCCCGGCTGGCAAACGGCCTCGCCAGGTTTGTTGTGGAATCCCCGAAGGCGCGGCAGCCAACCTACAATGTTAAAAGTGGGTAAAGATTAGACCTAAAGGTCGAGGCTGCGAAGCCAGACGCCGGTCAGCGAAAGGGTATTCTCCTGCTCATTTGTGCGGCACGTTGAAGCGGAAATCTTCAACGACAAATTCGAGCGTTGAAGTGGCAAGACCTTCTTTGCCGCCTTCAAGTTTGCCCCAGCTGAATTTCTTGAGCGCGCAACCGGTCAGTGTGAAGGTGCCTAACGTGCGCTTTAGGGATGGGTCTTTCATGTCGATGACGATATCCATGAACTCCGCCTCTTCGCAGTTGCCATCCTGGATGATGCGGACGGCGAGGTCCTCGGCAGTTTTGTAGCCTGCAGAAGAGACCTCAATCAGCAGAGGGCCGAGGTCGGGTTTATCATAAACCGGTGGCTGGTTGGCCATGCGCCCGTGGGATTCTTTATGAATCTTTGGGGTGATCTTCGGAAGGGTGATGCTGACGATTACCTCATCAGGAATTTGCGGCATGCTGACGTAAAAGTTTGAAGGGAGGATTTCACCAATACCCTTCCCCATCTGGCCTTGAGCCTTGCCGCCGCCCGCCACGTATTTGATTTGCTGCGGCTGCCATCTGGCGGTGACATCGAAGGTTTTGACGTCCGAGGCTTTGAGGATCGGCCATTCAATGGCAGTGAGGATTGACGAGCGCATGTCGATCCCGCGCTTGATGTTGTAATCGTTGTCCGCGAGATGCACGGACACATCCGTCGCGGCGGAACCGCCGGACCAGGAGCTGGAGAGCCATTCAAGAACGCTTGCAGCCTGGGAAATGTTGAACTCCGCAGTTGACTCCCCAATCTTCGGCGCGCCTAGACGTTTCTTCGAGGCAACTTCCGCTTCGTAGGTTGGAGCCTGGAAGCTGCTGACTGGCGCTAAGGTTTCGCCAATATTAATGAGTGTGATGCCAGCATCGTCGGCGCGAGGGTCTTGGGCGAAGGTGGTCGCGTTGGTCGCGAGGAAGGCGGAAATGCCCGCGAGAAGCGGGGTGAGTTTTGAGATCATAGGTTTCCTAGGAACAGGTTCGTGAAAGGTTTGGATTAGGGATATCAGCAAACGACCGCCGGAAGCAAGCACGGGAGGAATGAGGATTTAAATACCAGGGATTGCGCTTGGGAAGAATTATAGGCCACCACACTGATTTAACGAGCTAAGCGTTATGAATCACGACGTCTCGCCCCGACCTCCACGACCGAAGCGATGGCCTGGCTTGGTTGGCGTGCTTGTGGGAGCAGAAGTCGGCCTCGGGGTGGCTAAACTGACGGGACGGGGGGGGCATGTGGTTAGTGCTCGGGTGCGCCGTCTTGGGTATTATTCTGGGGAACAAGTCGGGGCAGCGCTAAAATGTGGGGAGTTTTCTCGAGTGCCTGCACAGATTCCGATTAAAGGCTTACCCAAGTCCCGGAACCTCCAAAGAAAACACCGAGAGGAGTTCCCAAGAGAATTGAGCCGAACCAGCAACCAAGCAGCCCTCCGAAGATGAGGCCGTAGCAGAAATGCGCCCAGTAATGGTGACGACCAGTCAATGGATCATCTTTCCGTTTCATCTGAAACCGTGTTTCCACCGCCCCACCTCTCCAGCCGCGAAAGCTGCCGGTCGTGGAACCTGGAGAGTATGAGCAGCGAAGTGATTGCGCCTACTGTGGCGAGGAACATGTCCCATTGGGTGTCCCAGACGTCGCCTTGAGTGCCGAGGAAGGCGTCGGCAGCAGAGCCGCCAATCACAGCAGCCCACCATTCGATAAATTCGTAGCTCACCGAAATGGCCATGCAGATGCACACTACAATGAAGGCGAGCCATTTGCCGCGCTGTAGCGGGGAGCGGCGGAGCAGGATCTCACGGGCGACAATGGCCGGGACGAAGCCCTGGGCGAAGTGGCCGATGCGGTCGTAATGATTACGGCTGAGGTCGAAAGCTTCTTTGGCCCAGTTGCCCAGCGGCACCAGCGCGTAAGTGTAGCGCGCGCCAAGCATCAGGATGCAACCGTGAATGAACATCCAGCGATACGCCAGAGGCGTGAACTGGAATCGCTTGAACGTCGCGATGAGAATCGGCAGCCCAATCAGGATGGGCGCGACTTCGAGCCACCAGGTGGTGCGGTCGTGCGGGTTCCAACCGGACACGACCAGCCCTGCCAGTGTTAAACCGACCAGAACCTGCAGCTCACGTCGGTTCGGGCACAATGGAATCATGGGACTGGTGAGGGAGTGCGCGCAGGGAGTATTTCGTGTGCGAGCCGAGCAATGCGTTCAACTCGGGAGCTTTTCAAATGCTGAACGGTTTTCTCCACCTCAGCAGTGAGCTTCGCCTTACTGTGATTGAGCAGCGTCAAGGTTGAGCTAACCAACAGAACATCATCATTTTGGAGCAGTCTTTGCACTGCCTTCCAAGTTTCCCTTGTAATTCGCCCACCTTCAAAGCAGTAGCTAACGGCGTGCAGCTGAACGGAAGGCGTTTCGTCACCGAGAAGTTCATCGACGAACTTCCAGGTTGCGTCATTCGACTTCTGGATTGAGAGGATTGCCTCGGCTAGTCGCTCGTGCCAGTCAGCCAGATCATCACTCGCCGAATCCGCTGGATTTAAGTGCGACTCTGCAAACTCCACGTGCAATGTGGGCAAGGCAGACTCCGCCTTAGGTCCGAGCTTCTGAAGAAGCTCCAGTGCGAATGGACCAGCATTCCAGCGTTCCTCGGGGTTTGATATTAAACGGGTGAAATCTGGAATATAGCCCGCAAAATGCAGAGCCATCTTGCTTGCCTCAATCGAGGCAGCACGGCGAGTGCTTGGATCCGCGCGCAAGCTGTCCACAATGAGAGGCACGATAGTATTTGTAAGAAAACCCGGCGGCATGGAAGCGACCACCGGGCCTGAGCAGAGAACACCCATCGCGTGAGGTCTGTTGGGGCCGCTTTTAGCCAGCAGCACCAGATTCGTTAGCGCTTCACGACTACCACTCTGGACTTCCGCGCCTAGGCTGGCAGCACTTCGGCGCGGAGGCGCTTGGTCGGCTGCGACCAGCTCAGCTGCAAGTGCAAAAGCCAAAGAAAAGACACCGCCGCGCAAGAACACTTCAAGTCTCCTTCAGCTTACTTCTTCGCTGTGGTCATCGGGAAGTCGTCCGTGCGGAATGGGGACGCGGGGAGGCCCTCTTTGTTGAATAGATTCACGACGGGGAAGTCGGCCCAGCCGTAGCGGACGGCAGTCGGCTCACTCACCGCATCGGCGCTGACGATGACTTTGTCTTTGCCTTCAAGGCGGGCTTTGGCCCAGACGAACTTCTTGTCAGGGCCTGCGATGGCAAAGCTTTTGAGGTCTCCCTCGCGCGCTTCAAGGCCGCCGCCGATGTGGTCGAAGCTGAGCACAACTTCTTTGCCGCGGACTTCCATGCCTTTGTAAATGGGGCCGGAGTGAACGACGTCCTGGCCATAAGCGATCTTGCGCGCGGCCAGAGCGAGCCGGGCTCCGACTGGCTCTTTCTTTCCGGGATGGATGTCGTCTTTGTCGCCGTAGTCGGTGATCACGGCCATGCCGGTTTTGGCAACTTTCTTGGTGGCGAGCAGTTGAGCTTCGCGCAGTTCGGCCCAATCGCTTTCGCCGGGCGTGGCGGTGATCTCTTCGATGCTGCGTTTGCGGTTTTTATCCCAGGGCGCGAGTTGGACGAAGAGGAATGGAAAATCGCCTTGGCCAAAATCGCTGCGCCAATTCTGGATCATGGCTGGGAAGAGATGGCGATATTGCTCGGCGCGGCCAGCGTTCGATTCGCCCTGGTACCAAATCGCGCCTTTAATCGCGAATGGAACCAGCGGAGCGATCATGCCGTTCCAAAGCTCGGACGGCTTCCACATGGCGGTGGAGGGGCGTTGGCGGGTCATGCGCTTGCCTTCCTTCCGCAGGAGTTCGGCTTCCTGGTCCCACTTGCGGACTTCTGCCTGCTGCCATTTATAGGTGTCGCCGTATTTCAGGAGGATGTCGTTGAAATATTCATCGTTAGCGCGGAGCACTGAGTCCTTGATCCAAACTTCAGCAGGCGAGCCCCCCCAGGACGTGTGAATGAGGCCAACGGGGACGCCGAGAGCTTTTTGCAGATCGCGGCCGAAGTAGTAGGCAACGGCCGAGAAATTAGGGACGCTCTCAGGCGACGAGACTTGCCAATCGGCCTCCAGCACGTCAGGCAATGGGTCGTTGGCCTTGGTCTTCGTGACCGTGAAGAGGCGGATGTTTGGGTTGGAAGCGCTGGCGATGGCCGCAGCGGGCTCGTGAGTGATGCGAAGGGACCACTCCATGTTCGATTGGCCACTGCAGATCCAGACTTCACCCACGACGACGTTATCGAGTTCGATCTTGTTTTTGCCGGCGACGACGAGTTTGGCGGGAGTAGATGAGGCTTTCAAAGGAGTGAGCTTCACCTCCCAGCGGCCATTGCCACCTGCCTTGGTAGTTTGTTTTTGATCGCCGAAAGTGACGGTGACTTCCTCGTCCTGGTTAGCCCAGCCCCATACAGGAACAGGCTTGCCCTGCTGCAAAACCATGTTGCTCGAGAAAAGAGCTGGCAGACGAACGTCGGCCATTGCCGCGGTTAAAGTGAGGAGAGCCCCGAAAGATTGGATCAGTCGCCGTGGAACCATGGTGATCATGGGCCGATTCCAATGAAACCGCGGGTCAGTGTCAACCCCGGTGTGAGCAGCGGACTAGCCGATCAACTCGCCGGACCCTACGTTTGGCAACGAGAAGAAGCACAGCCCCAACCCCCAAGGACACCGCACTTGGTTCCGGAACAGCGACAACCCTGACGTCGTCAATCAACTGCCAGCGAGTGCCCAGGCTGGCGAAGTTCAGTTCAGTGCGATCAGAAAATGCTGTCACTTCGTAACTAAAAAGTTGCCACGCGCTCGCGCTGGGATTGGCTACTTCTCCTAGCACCTGTCCCGCCCATGTAACGCGAACGGGCGAGGCTCCAGGGGGGCTTTGCTCACCTGCCCGCCCCTCCCCTGACAAAAGGGCGAAGCTCAAACTATAGCTAGTTCCAGGAATAGTGCTGAGCATCTGATGAGCGGTTTGGCCGATACTGCTGTGACCGACATCAATTACCGCCCCCACGCTTTTGCCTTCATAGGCAAATCCCACTGTGTGCAGATAACCAACCGTGCCCGCCCACCCGTCGAATGTTCGCTCGAACCCGCCGTTGCGGACCAGATTCCCTTGTCCCTGTGAGTGGCTAACCAAAAGAAGAAATGTTGCGCAGGCGATGATCCTTAATAAATCCGTGGAAATGCGCATCCATCAGATTTCAACCGGCAGCACCAGGAACGTCAAGGAGTGCTAGTCTAGGCCGCTCTTCATTGGAGGTTCCATTTTGAATGACCCGGGCACAGTCGCTGCTCTTGTAGCGATATTGATCGTGGCAAGAGGTGAGGGCCATTGACCTTCGAGCGGAGTTTCAGGACTTTAGGGGCATGGGAGCTTCAATGCTGATTGCGCGCGGGGAACGTGAGCATCGCCTTCAACCAAAGATGCTGAATCGCCATGGGCTAATCACCGGCGCTACAGGGACAGGGAAAACAGTGACGTTGAGGGTCATTGCGGAGCAACTGAGCGAGCTGGGTGTGCCCGTGTTCATGGCGGACATCAAAGGGGATCTCTCGGGGATTTCGAAGCCTGGAACAGCCAATGAGCGATTGGCCGCGCGCGCGCAGGAGTTAGGAACGGAACTACGCCACGAAAAATTCCCGGCGGTGTACTGGGATCTTTACGGCAAGCAGGGGCATCCGATTCGCGCGACAGTTTCTGATCTCGGCCCGCTGCTGCTGAGCCGGTTGTTGAGCTTGAATGACACGCAGGAGGGAGTCCTCAACCTGATCTTCAAGATCGCGGATGATCATTCGATGTTGCTGCTGGACCTGAAGGATCTGCGCGCTATGGCCCAGCACGTGGGGGATAACGCGGCGGCTTTCCGCACGCAGTACGGGAATGTATCCGCAGCGAGCATTGGGGCGATTCAGCGGAACCTGCTCACGTTGGAAACGCAGGGGGCGGACCAGTTCTTCGGCGAGCCAATGCTCAACCTGGATGATCTAATCCAGACGGACGAGCGGGGGCGCGGGGTTATCAATATTTTGGCGGCGGATCAGTTGATTAACGCGCCCAAGGTTTACGCGAAGTTCCTGCTTTGGCTGATGGCGGAGCTGTTTGAGAACCTGCCAGAGGTGGGCGATTTGGAGAAACCGAAGCTGGTGTTCTTTTTTGACGAAGCGCACTTGCTCTTCACCGATGCCCCCCCTGCCCTCGTGCAAAAGGTGGAGCAATTGGTGCGGCTGATTCGATCAAAGGGCGTCGGCGTTTATTTCGTGACTCAGAACCCGCTGGACATTCCGGTATCGGTGCTCGCGCAGCTTGGGAACCGTGTTCAACACGCGTTGCGAGCATTCACCCCGTTGGACCAGAAGGCGGTTCGAAGCGCGGCGCAGACTTTCCGGCAGAATCCGAAGCTGGACATCGAGAAGGCTATTACGGAACTGAAAGTCGGTGAGGCGCTGGTGTCCTTTTTGGATGCGAATGGCGCGCCAGAGGTCGTGGATCGAGCGTTGATTTATCCACCACAAAGCCAGCTTCCGCCAATTACGCCAGGTGAGCGGCAGCAGTTCATCGCGCAATCACCTGTGGCCGGCGTTTACGACAAAACGGTTGATCGGGAGTCGGCTTATGAAATGTTGAAGGCACGAGCGGCACAGGCTCCGCAACCCGCAGCGCCGACAAGGCCCCCTGCACGAACGCCGCCATCGACCACGGAGGTCTTGGTGAAGAGCTTCGGCCAAAGCGCCGCGCGAGCGATGGGTTCGCAGGTCGGCCGGTCAATTATGAGGGGACTTTTTGGCTCGCTGCTGGGTTCATCGGGTCGGCGTCGGCGTTAAACGAGCAGTTGCCCCTCAGGAGGGGGTCGCCTACTATTGAATACCCTCCGCCAAAGAGTCGTCTCTGGTTGAGGTATTGCTTTGAAATGAATCCGGCGGAACATCGGTTGACCTTGGAACATATGGCGCTCACGCGCCGGGAGTTCCTCAATAAGTGCGGCATGGGGATGGGCGCCCTTGGCTTGGCCGGCATGCTCGGCAACTTCCTGAGCCCCACCACCCAAGCCGCAAACTACGCGAACCCGCTCGCGCCGAAGCAACCGCACTTCCCAGCGAAGGCTAAGCGCGTCATTCACCTGTTCATGAATGGCGGGCCTTCGCAGGTGGACACTTTTGATCCGAAGCCCGCGTTGGAGCGTTACGCGGGCAAGACACTGCCGATTGAAAACTTGAAGACGGAGCGCAAGACCGGAGCGGCGTTTCCTTCGATGTTCAAGTTCAAGAAATATGGGCAGAGCGGGATCGAGGTTTCTGAACTTTTTGAAAAGACGGCGGAGTCGATTGATGACATTGCGGTGATCCGCTCGATGCACGCGGATGTGCCGAATCACGAGCCATCCCTGCTGCTGCTGAATTGCGGTGAGGCTCGCCAGATCCGCCCGAGCATGGGTTCGTGGATCACTTACGGGCTCGGGACTGAAAATCAGAATTTGCCAGGGTTCATCGCGATGTGCCCGGGCGGTTATCCCATTCAGGAATCGCAAAACTGGCAGTGCGGATTTTTGCCTGGCGTTTACCAGGGCACTTACATCGACACGCAGCACACGTCGATTGAGAAGCTCATTGAGCACATAGAGAATAAATACACTTCTAAGCCCGCTCAGCGGAAGCAACTGGATTTGCTGCAGGAATTGAACCGGCGGCACCAGGAGAAGCGGGCACAGGACGCACAACTCGAGGCGCGCATCCAATCTTTCGAACTCGCGTATCGCATGCAGATGGATGCAACCGATGCATTCGACGTCACCCGCGAGCCGGAGCACATACGCAAGATGTACGGCGAAGGGACGCAAGCTCGGCAAATCTTGATCGCCCGCCGCTTGATTGAACGCGGTGTGCGGTTCGTGCAGGTGTGGCATGGCGCGGGGCAGCCCTGGGATAGCCACGATGACATTGCGGACAACCACAAGCGTCTGGCCAAGGAGTGCGATCAAGCCATTGGCGCGCTCCTGAAGGATTTGAAGCAACGCGGGATGCTGGAGGATACTCTCGTTATTTGGGGTGGAGAATTCGGCCGCACACCGACAGTGGAACTGCCAACGCCTGGCGCGAACGCAGGCAAGATCAACGGCCGCGATCATAATCACTGGGGCTACACAATGTGGATGGCTGGCGGGGGCGTGAAGGGCGGCTATGTGCATGGCGCCACAGACGAGTTCGGGTTCCGCGCGGTCGAAAACAAAGTTCACGTTTATGACCTCCAAGCGACCATTCTCCGCTTGCTGGGGTTCGATCACGAGAAGCTCACTTTCCGCCACGCTGGGCGGGACTTCCGCTTAACGGATGTGCATGGCCAGGTGGTGAAAGACATCATTGCCTGAGCCGGGTTCCGTCATCCCACGGATTGAAAAGCGCTGGCGGGCATCTATTTTGCAGGCATGAAACGTCTCTTAACTGTTCTCCTGCCCTCGCTGTTGGGTCTGCTTTTGGCGGCTTGCGCCACGAATAAAGTCGATTGGAACAGCCGCGTCGGCAGCTACAACTTTGACCAAGCCGTCCTGGAAATGGGGCCGCCAGACAAGGTCGCTCAACTAACTGACGGAACCCGGGTGGCGGAATGGATGACGTCGCGTGGATACACCCAAGGTGGGTTCCTCGTGCATAGCGGCCCCTTCCTGCACACCTACGCTGACGCGCCTTCGCCCGATTACTTCTTGCGCTTGACCTTCACAGCGGACGGCCGCCTGCAAAGCTGGAAAAAATACGCCCGCTAAAGCCGATTAGGCTCGAGGGTGCGCGTTCCGGTAGGCTTTCTTCAGGCGTTCCGCGCTCACGTGTGTGTAAACCTGTGTCGTGACCAGGTGGGCATGGCCCATGAGTTCCTGCACGCTCCGTAAATCAGCCCCGGCATCCAAGAGATGCGTCGCGAAGCTATGGCGGAGCTTGTGAGGGGTGAGCTTGGGATCAAGGCCGCAGCGCGCGAGGTAAGCCTTCAAGCGCAGTTGCACGATGCGCGGGTAAATGGCCTCCGGCTTATCGGCGGCCGCTAAAAAGATGGGGTCCCGAGGCCCGGGAATTCGCCCGAGCGCCTCCCAATATTCGGCAATCGCTTTCATCGCGGGGCCGCCGATCGGCGCCACGCGCTCCTTCTTTCCTTTGCCGCGAACGAGCACAAATCCTTCAGCCGTGTTCAGATCCTCCCCCTTCAACCCGCAGACTTCACTGATGCGCAACCCGGCGGAGTAAAGCGTCTCCAGGATCGCGGCATCCCGCAGGTAAACGGTTTTATCAGGCGCCGCGTCCTGTTTCTGCTTTCGCTCCTCCCATTCGGACAGGGGCGCCGCGAGCAATGCGTTGATTTGGTCGCCAGTGAGAGTGCGGGGCAACCGCTTCGGCATTTTGGGAATGTTGATGTCCTTGATGGGGCTGCTCTCAATAATTCCCTGACGCATGAGCCGTTTGTAGAAGGAGCGCAAAGCTGAAAACCGAAGTTGAATAGCGGCGCGGCTGAGTTGGCGCACGGAGAGCTGCCGCAAATACGAGCGGAAATCGTCCCGCGTGAGGTTGCTCCAGTCCGGGGCGCCCCCGCGAGTTTGATCCCACCAATGAAGGAACTCGTTCAGCGCCTGGCTATAGTTCCGTAGCGTGTACTCAGACGCGCCACGCTCAACCCGGTAATGCTGGATGAATTCATCGATCTCAGTCGGAGGTGGCGTGGTCGAAGGCTGGTCCGGCACACCCTTGCTTTACGCCTGCAGCCGGGGATTTGGCAAGGTGCATCGGAGTTGCGCCGGCATGGCAGAAACGCGAACATCCGGCGGATGCTGACGGATTCACATCAGGCCCTTGGGGCAATCTTTGGGAGCGTGGCGGGATTGAACATCCCCCTGCATTACGGCGATCCCGCAGCGGAACTGCACGCCATTGAGGATACAGCCTCTGTTCTCGATCTTTCCTACCGCAGCCGATTGGTGCTGCTCGGAGCCGATCGGGCGTCTTTTCTGAATGGGCAGGTAACCAACAACATCAAAGCCCTCAAACCACTGGAGGGTGTTTACGCCGCCCTCGTCACAGCCAAAGCCAAAATCCAGAGCGACCTGAACATTTACGCCTTAAAAGACGAACTCTTGCTCGATTTCGAACCCGGCTTAATCGCAACGGTGCGGGAGCGTCTTGAAAGATACATCGTGGCGGACGACGTCCAGATTGTCGAAGTGGCGCC
>Ga0196963_10000996_pt1 | contig 21019 bp, 23 predicted proteins | sample S1_5metaG_FD_148600 | JGI IMG/M metagenome (GOLD analysis project Ga0196963, IMG submission 148600) | Soil microbial communities from Anza Borrego desert, Southern California, United States - S1_5 | ecosystem: Environmental > Terrestrial > Soil > Desert | place: USA: California | collected... | reverse complement strand
GCCGGCGTCGCCCGCCCGCGCCGCCTCGATCGTCGCGTTGAGGGCGAGCAGGTTGGTCTGGCCGGCGATGTCGCGGATCAGCGACAGGATCGATTCGATCGCCTCGACGTGGCCGGACAGGGCCTGGCTGACCCGGGCGGCGTCGGCGGCCTGGCCGCCGGCGCGGGTGGCGACCTCGCCGGCCAGCTCGACCTCGCGGCGCGCGTCCTCGATCGCCCGGATCAGGCCGGCGGCGGTGTGGGCGGCGTCGCGCATGGCCAGCGCCGACTGCTCGGCGGCGGCGGCGACCTCGCTGGTCTTGCCGAGCATGCCGCGCGCCGAGGCCGAGGCCTCGGACGCCTGGGCGCGGAGCATCCGGCTGTCGGAGGCGGTGCGCTCGACCGCGCTCACCACCTCCTCGGTGAACTGCTTGCCGTGGGCGCGGCGGCTCTCGCGCTCGGCGCGGTCCCTCAGCAGGCCGAAATGGGCCGCGAACATGTCCGCTTCGAGGAGCGTCGCCTGGGTCAGGCAGCGGGCCAGCCGGCCGAGCCGCTCGGGCTCGCCGCTCAGCCTCTCGGCGAGGATCATGTGGCCCTCCTCGGCGGCGGCGCTGATCGACGAGATCAGAGTGGTCAGCGAGACGTTGGACGATTGCGCCTCGAGCACGTAGCCGCCGACCATGTCGGCCCAGCCCTGGCCGCGCACGTCGGTATATTTGGCGGCGAGATAGGGCAGGATCTTGCGGACATTGTCGTCCATCTCCGCCTCGGAGTAAGCGGCGTTGACCTCGGGCGCGGCGCTGAGATGGGTCCAGAAGCGGCGGGCGACCCGAACCGAATCGTTGGCGAGCAGGGCGGCGATCTCGCGGCAATTGCCCTCGAGGCTGCCGTCCGTGTCGAACAGGGCGATCCGGTCCGCCACCTTAACCTGCGTGAATTCCCCGCTCATTCGAAAGGCCCTTATCCTCGCGTCGACTGCGGGACCGGTTCTGGCGGCGAAGGGTTAACATCGCGTTATCCATTCGATGCGGGGGCGGTACGTTTCCCGTGCGGCCGGCAAACGTCGCCGAGTTCGCCTCGACGCCGCCGCGCCGAGCGCACTTCCCTCCCCGCCGACGCGTTGATATGAGGTCGCCGCGACCGGCTAGGCACGAGGAACGACATGGCGGCGGAAGGCGAGCTCGACAAGGAAGTCGTCACCCACAGGAAAGGCTATGAGGGCTTCGTCGCCCTGATGAAGTGGAGCGCGGCGGTCTGCGTCGTCACCGCCTTCATCGTCATCCTGCTGATCCGCGAATAGCCGCAGGTGAAGCTGGCGGTTCTGAAGGAGACGGCCGCGGCCGAGCGCAGGGTCGCCGCGACTCCGGAGACGGTGAAAAAGTTCGTCGCGCTCGGCGCCGAGGTCGCGGTCGAGGCCGGGGCGGGGCTCGACGCGGCGGTGGCCGACGCCGAATACGAGACCGCGGGCGCCGCGGTCGGGCCGCGCGAGGCCGCGCTCGCCGGAGCCGAAATCCTGCTCGCCGTCCAGGCGCCGGAGCCGGCGGCGATCGGCGGCGCCGCCGCGGGCGCGCTCGTCGCCGCCTTGTTCGATCCGTTCCGCCGCCGCGACCGGGTCGAGGCCTATGCCGCGGCCGGGCTCGAGGCGCTGGCGATGGAGCTGATGCCGCGCATCACCCGCGCCCAGTCGATGGACGTTCTCTCCAGCCAGGCCAATCTGGCCGGCTACAAGGCGGTGCTCGACGCGGCGTCCGAATATGGCCGGGCGCTGCCGATGATGATGACCGCGGCGGGCACCATCGCCGCCGCCCGGCTGTTCGTGATGGGGGTCGGAGTCGCCGGGCTCCAGGCGATCGCCACCGCCCGGCGGCTGGGCGCGATCGTCTCCGCCACCGACGTCCGCGCCGCCACCCGCGAGCAGATCGAGAGCCTCGGCGCCAAGGCCGTGTTCGTCGAGACCGTCGCCGGGATCGAGGGCGAGGGCGCGGGCGGCTACGCGACCGAGATGTCGGACGAATATAAGGCGGCGCAGGCCGAGCTGGTCTCCGGCCACATCGCCCGGCAGGACATCGTCATCACCACCGCCCTGATTCCGGGCCGGCCGGCGCCGCGGCTCATCTCGGACGCCCAGCTCGCCTCGATGCGGCCGGGCAGCGTCGTCGTCGACCTCGCCGTCGAGCAGGGCGGCAATGTCGAGGGCAGCGTCGCGGGCGAGGTGGCGACACGCCACGGCGTCCGCATCGTCGGCCACCGCAACGTGCCGAGTCGCCTCGCCGCCGACGCGTCCGCGCTCTACGCCCGCAACCTCTACAATTTCCTCTCCGCCTTCTGGGACAGGGAGGCGGGCCGGCCGGTCCTGCCCGACGACGACGAGATCGTGCGCGGCGTCCGCCTCACCCGCGGCGGAGCGGTGGTCAGCGAACGGCTGGCCGGCTGAGAAAAAAGTCGGCGACGCCGATGCCGCCGCGGTTGACAGCGACCGCCGCCGATCCTATCTCGCGCACATCCCGATAACCGGTGGCCCGGCGGCGCTTTCGTGCGCGCGTCGGCTATCGCTGTTTTCGGGCCCATCGAAGCGTCGAGATGGGGCGGCCGCCATCCCGCCCCGTGGAGCAGGAGACTTAGACTTTATGGCTCGTATCGCTGGGGTCAATATCCCGACCAACAAGAGGGTCGAAATCGCGCTCACCTACATTCACGGGATCGGGCGGACCAAGGCGAAGGAGATCGCCGCCAAGCTCGGCATCGCTCCCGAGCGCCGGGTCCAGGACCTGACCGACCAGGAGGTGCTCCAGATCCGCGAGACGATCGACGCCGACTATCAGGTCGAGGGCGACCTCAGGCGCGAGGTGGCGATGAACATCAAGCGGCTGATGGACCTCGCTTCCTACCGGGGGCTGCGCCACCGCAAGGGCCTCCCGGTCCGCGGCCAGCGCACCCACACCAACGCCCGCACCCGCAAGGGCAAGGCCAAGCCGATCGCCGGCAAGAAAAAGTAAGGGACCGACATGGCCAGGGAACCGCAGCGCCTCCGCCGCCGCGAGCGCAAGAACATCACCGCCGGCGTCGCCCATGTGAACGCCAGCTTCAACAACACGATGATCACCATCACCGACGCCCAGGGCAACGCGATTGCGTGGAGCTCGGCCGGGATGATGGGCTTCAAGGGGTCGAGGAAATCGACCCCCTACGCCGCCCAGGTCGCCGCCGAGGATGCCGGCAAGAAGGCCGCCGAGCACGGCGTCAGGACGCTCGAGGTCGAGGTCAAGGGCCCCGGCTCGGGACGCGAGTCGGCCCTGAGAGCCCTCCAGGCGGTCGGCTTCCAGATCACCTCGATCCGCGACGTCACGCCGATCCCGCACAACGGCGTCCGCCCGTCCAAGCGCCGGAGAGTCTGATCGGCTTCCCGGGGACACGCTGTTTGCGTGTCCCCGCCACGGAAATTGGGGACAGTCAGATAGACTGTCCCCGCACTAACGCCAGAGGAACGTAAATGGCCGTCAACGCTAAGAACTGGCAGGAAATGAAGAAGCCCAACGCGCTCGAGAAGAGGGCGGCGGGCGGCGACAGCCGGCGCCGCGCGACCTTCGTCGCCGAGCCCCTGGAGCGCGGCTTCGGGCTGACGCTCGGCAACTCGCTGCGCCGGGTGCTCTTGTCGTCGCTGCAGGGCGCGGCGGTGACCTCGATCAAGATCGAGGGCGTGCTCCACGAATTCTCGAGCCTCGCCGGAGTCCGCGAGGACATCACCGACCTCGTCCTCAACGTCAAGCAGGTCGCGCTCAGGATGGAGGGCGACCAGCCGCGCCGGCTCGCCCTCTCCGCCACCGGCCCCGGCGAGGTCACCGCCGGCCAGATCGCCACCACCGGCGACATCGAGGTGATGAACCCGGACCTCGTCCTGTGCCACCTCGACGAGGGCGCCACCCTCAACATGGAGCTGACCGCCGAGAGCGGCAAGGGCTACGTCCCGGCCGCCGCCAACCGCCCGGCCGACGCCCCGATCGGGATCATCCCGGTCGACGCGCTCTACTCGCCGGTCCGCCAGGTCAGCTACAAGGTCGAGAACACCCGCGTCGGCCAGGAGCTCGACTACGACAAGCTCACCCTGACCGTCGAGACCGACGGCACCATCACCCCGGACGACGCGGTCGCTTACGCCGCGCGCATCCTCCAGGACCAGCTGCAATTGTTCGTCCATTTCGACGACAGCCTCGTCGCCCACGTGCCCAGCCACGGCCACGGCATGCCGAGCCAGGCCGAGACCGAGGCCGACGCCAACCAGCTCAACCGCTACCTCCTCAAGAAGGTCGACGAGCTCGAGCTCAGCGTGCGCAGCGCCAACTGCCTCAAGAACGACAACATCATCTACATCGGCGACCTCGTCCAGAAGACCGAGGCGGAGATGCTGAGGACCCCGAACTTTGGCAGGAAGTCCTTGAACGAGATCAAGGAGGTTCTGTCCTCGATGGGGCTGAGGCTCGGGATGGATATCCCCGGCTGGCCTCCCGAAAACATCGAGGAGATGGCCAAGAAGCTCGAGCAGGAGCTGCTGGGCTAAGCCGCTTTTCTCATACGATTTTCGCGTAAGGAAGGGCCGCCGCGAGGCGGCCCTTTTCTTTCGGGCGCGGCCGGCTAGCGTCGGACGAGCGATGAAGACGACGCGCTACTTCGAGGAGCAGGTGCTGCGGAAGCGGCCCTATATCGAGCGGGAGTGGTGCGCCGCGGCCCTTGCCGATCCCGTCCGCAGCGAGACCCAGGAGGACGGCCGCATCCGCTTCTGGCGCGAGGTGACTTTGCCGGGCGAAAGCGAGCCGCATGTGCTAAGGGTGGTGACGCTGGAGGACGGCGAGACGGTGCACAACGCCTTCTTCGACCGCAACTTCCGGGAGGAGCCGGAATGAAGCTTCATTATTATCCCGAGACGGACAGCCTCTACATCGAGCTGAAGGCCGGGCCGGGCAGCGAGACTCGCGAGGTGGCGCCGGGCGTGAACGCCGACTTCGCCGCGGACGGGACGATCGTCGGGCTCGACATCGACGGCGCGAGCCGGCTCGACCTCGGCACGTTGGAGGCGGAGGGGGTGCCGCTGACCGAGCTGAAGGCGGCGGAATAGGAAGGCGCGAAGGCGCTCCGGACCCAAATTCAGGCGCAAGTCGCTGAACGGGATCAAGGAAGTGCTGTCGAGCATGGGGCTGCGGCTCGGCATGGACATCCCCGGCTGGCCGTCGGAGAGTGAGCGGGAACAGCGCAGTCCGGGGGACTGGTGCGCTGCTCACCGAGGAGATGGCCAAGAAGCTTGAGCAGGAGCTTCTCGGATAATCAGATCAAAGCGGAACATTGATCTTGGCTATCAGCAATAAGGCATTCGCCCAGAGCGACCGCTGTTTGAAGAATCCGGAAGGACAACAGAGGCAGTGGCCTAACCGCCGACTAAACAATCACAGCTGTGAGCATCATAGATCGTGTGGCCAATAGGGTTGGCTACGGCTAGCATCGGCTTTTGTCCATAGCGCCGCATTGCGCGACAAGCATCAAGATCGACTGACCAAGCAGCAACACCAAAGGCTTCACTCTGCCGCCCAATAATCGCCGATATTGCCAAACCACATCTGGTCGAGCTCCAGCTCGAAAACCGGTGCACTATTAATGAGGTTCCTGAGCTTTTTGCGCGACTCCTCAACCTCAATTCGTTCCGAGATTTTAAATGCGAGCACCTCCGCTACGAATAGCTCAGTTCGTGCACCGCCAAGAGAGGCTTCGAGAGCCGGTAAGTCTTTAGTACATGCAGCGCGCAGGTCGTTGCGATGGTCGAACGAGCCCACGTTGCCCCTTCGAACTAGTGGCTCCAGTGCGACCCACGCTGCTATGTTAATCAAAAATTGTGCGCGAACGATTTCAAGCACCTGCCCGTGGAGATCAGGCAGCGGGATCGTGACGTCGCCGCTAGAATAAATCGCGAGGGCGCGTTCAAGCGCCTTACCTGCGGACCGGTGCGTACTCATGCAAGTTTCTTTGATCTCTTGTTCCAGAGCGATCCCTGATAGTCTGGCCGATTGCCCGAGGCACAGGATGGAGAAAAAGAGGCAGGTTCCGGCGAACTCCACCTCTGAGCGCAGGTCGATCAAGGATTGTGACGAACCGACGTCGAATCCGGCCGAGCGTGACTTCAGATTGACGATCTGGTCGAAGATTCGGCCCGCCGCCTTGTAGCCAGAGCCCGTGTCATCGAGGGGGATTAAGCCGAGCCGAAATCTTTTAGCGACAGCGCATAGATAGTAGGCTTCATGGCCGGCCACCGGCGGAACATTCTCCAACATAGACAAATACTTGAAAGAATTAATCGCGACTTCGCTGAGATGTTCTGCCATCCGCCAGTCATTCGCGACGAGAGCAACTGCCGACGACGATATAAAGACATCGAAGGCCGAACTGAGTTTTAGATATTGCTCCGCAGCCGCAGCAATCTCATCCGAGTTAGCCCCTTCAGAACTAATAACAAATTTGACTAGTTCCAACGCCGAACTGACCTTATCTCCGGTGATATTCACTGCGACTGGAACATAGCGCCGCTGAGCACTCAGGCTGGTCACCAAAGCTGTCTTAAGGAATTTTTGGGCGATCGGCGTCCACATCGAAACAGCCGAAGCTACCAGAACCTCGATGACCTCTTCCACATACCGCATGAACGCCTGTCGTTGTTGCTCAGGCTGCTCTCCAATAGAGTCGAGCAGGATTCTGCGCTCTTGCGGCGAAATACGCCTAGTTAGTAACTCAGTAGAAAAGCCGTTCAAAATACGTTCGTTTAAGTCTAGTTTGTCTTCCAGCCCCGCCACGCGCTCCTGGTCGTAGAGTCCCCCAAAACGACTCCAGATTTCATGAATGTACGCCTTTCCCTGCAGGCGGCCATCCTTCAGGGGTCGCAACGTCAGTGAATTACGCCGCGAGAGAGCCTCAAGGCGCCGATTGGGCACTGTTATCCAAGCCACTCGAAGGGCGGCGATAGGCAGCTCCACTGCCTGCTGAACCGAATAAAACAACTTCAGATGAGGGTCCAGCTCGGCGCTGCTAGTAGTGGCTGTAAATAAAGGTGTATATTGCGACGGCCTTCGCAACAAAAAAGGACGATCACCGGCACGACGCGATCTCAGATCCTGCTCGAAAGCGCGGCGGTAGGTGTCGTATAGTGCCGCATCTCCCGTTACCAGGACGATCCGCTCGCGCGGTCCAAGTCGGCTAGCCACCCACTCCAGCAGTGCTAACGTTTTGCCGTCGTTCTCGAAAGAGCCTTTTGGCCGGCGAACAATGGAATCGAGATGTATCGCGCGCGCTTCGACTTCTCTTCTCAGTGCGGCGGTCCACTTACGGGAAGAAGCGGTGACCCGCTCCAACTCCTCGCCGATTGGACGCCGGAGGCTTACGACGCCGTGAAGGCGCTGCTGCATCTCCAAGGATAGTAGGCGTTTTAGCTGATGCAGAGGCTCTACAGTCTTGTTGGCGGAAATCATGCCAGCGAGGACCCGGTTCCTCCAAAAGGGGAGCAATGCGGCGGAGTCTACGGAGCCGATATCGCGCAGATGACGAATGTCCTCGGCCACATATGGATCGTGTGGAGACGATGGGTCCGCAGGCAGGGCATCGGAAGTCAAAATCGAGCCCTTCTCAGAAAAATAGTCGGCCAAGTCGCCCTCGGTTCCGACTGCACCTCCGCTGTCAATCATCAACTCGTTTAGCCGTGACAAAAGTTCCCAACGATGCCATTCAGAAAGGTAGACTTTGCCGTCGACTTGGCCAGGCAGACGCCCCGAAAACAGGGCTTCGGCACAGAACAGAGCTGTCTGTCGCGCTGCAGAGTCGCCTGCATCTTCAGTGTCAGTTTCACCTTCGACATTTGAAGCCGAGCGTGTCACATAACGGGATCTAGCGAACGGCCGTACAAAAAGCTCAAAAATATTTTCATCGAATACGTAGTGTATTCGACCGCGATAATGTGCAAACTCTAGGTCTATTTCGTGACGCTGAATATCTAGCGAAAAATCGTAAAGGTTGGCGAAGCGATTTTCGAGAGTGGCTCCGGCGCCGCGATGCCTAGTCCTAATCACTGTAAAATGTCCAACTCTTCGGATATCGGCCCGAGCTCTACGGTGGTCTCTGCCAGATCCAACCGTCGAAAATGAGCCATTTCAACCAAAGTATCTTTCACTGTTCTATTTACTGACTGAGGCTTCGTCCTAGTACCGGGTAAATTATGGTTATCAATCTGTTCTTGGGTAGCTAAAACCAGGCCGTGCTCTTGCATGTATCGAGTCAACGGAGCGACGTAACTATACTCGCCGTCCTCGGCTAACACCAAGCCAAGCAGCCTGCCCTGTGCGTCGACTACCGGGGCGCCAGAATCGCCAGGTCCCGCAAATCCCGCTTGCGAATCCATAGGTCGGATCCTCACCGCATTGGGCACAAAAATTTGTACTTCGCCGCCGGCATGTCGGTACCGTACCGGTGCCCGGCTCGCGCTGACGTATCCCTCACGTTCGGTGCCCGTGCTGTCTATCAGGTAAACGGACGAGGCAAACAACTTCTTAGCGTCCGCCAACCCTGCGAATTCGCTAAATTGGCCGTAGCGTCGACTCAGCCGCACGCCGGGATTTATTCGGATCCTAGCAACATCCAGGGAATCCGTCGATTTGAGGTCGTCGTTTTCAATTGCCCCTATGGAAAGACCATCGCTGTCAATGACATGCTTCGCAAAGCCTTCCGAGGGCGACCAAACTACATGAGCGGCAGTCAGTAAGAAAAGGGTGCCATTGACATCCGCCACGATCGGCCCTGCGCGGCCGTTCAAGGTGGCGATGATTGGCTTCCCCGGCCCCATACCGTCGGCAGCCACATCAGCCGCCGGGGTAAGCCCACCCGCGGGTCGTGCAACGGTGTCCGGGGCTGGCCCCAATGGGAATCCGAAAAGTTCATTTGGGAGCCTCGCGAGGATTTCTGGGCTGGGGTTGTCGAAGACGAAGCCGAGATTCTCATCAGCGTCCAACTTGCCGACAAGCCCGACCATTCGGTGGACCAAGGCATCCGCCAGTGGCAGCCGATGCTTGATGGCGTCTCGGAACGGGGGATCTGGCGGCCATTGCAGCAGCGGCGCACCGCCTTCGCGCCACATCGGCCGATCGGCATCTGGAGCCAGTTTCTTTTGCCGATCGATCAGGCGCAGCTTAGCCTTTTCTTCGCTAGGTTTGAAGAACTTTGCAAAATTCGGGCTGGATCCGTGCCGGATGACTACAACCCCTTCGCGACGGACCGGCGGGCCCTCATTGCCATTCTCGTCGAGGGGCAAATAGCGGATCCACTGTCGGTCGTAGGCGTCAACCCTTCCGCGCGTGTGGCTTATCACGGAATTATTGATCGCATGGGCTAGGAGCAGCTTGTGAATCGGCGCGGCCATCGGTGAGAAGGGCCATCTCTCCATGGCAATCAGCTCAATGCGATCGATCAGTTGGAGCCGCAGAGAGTCGGTGAGCCATAAAGCAATTTCGGCAGGTAATTCTCGTGCTGCTCTTAGATAGACCTCAGCCAGAGATTCGGATCCAAGCTTGACGGCTTCCTCGATTCGCTCTTCTGAGTTGGCGATCTCCAACTCCGCGGCCGCGATAATCTCTCGATACCCCCATTTAGCGTCGTTCAGTTTATAGGCTAATTCGATCGTCAAACGGCCGTCCTCGAAATCGCGATGTGCGACACGAAGGGAATCAATGAGGGCGCCATCGCCGGCACCGCTAATAAGAAATTGCTCGTCTGTCTTGGCGGCCATGCCATCGAGTTCATCCCACGACCAATAGGTCGCCAACCCGACTCGACCAGCGCCCTCTTCTGCGAAGCCCGAGGTGACAAATACCATGTCATAACGGTCCCGATTTTCCTTGCAGGCCTGCGCCGTCTTAACAGCCACCCGCGCGGCATCTCGCGGTTCAGAGAAAGACATAACCTCCACAGGTGCCACGACGCTTATATCCTCGCGGACCCGAACCCATTCAATCTTCATCATTTTCAACACGGCGGTGCAGATGTCGCTGATCCAATCGAAATACGGACCGATAGTTGTTTCGCGAATTTCGTCTTCGGGCCAGCGATTTATCGTTGGATGAATATAACGGTGCCGTGCTCCTTTTTGCCGATTTAGAACTTCGTCGTTGGCCTCGTAAATAGTCACTGCATATCCCAATGCCTTCGTCGCGGCAGCGAGAGTAACTCCAGACACGCCCGCCCCAATGATGGCAATGGTATGAACATCTTTCAGTTGACCTTTGACCTTGAGGGCCCACAGCAAGTTCAAAGCGCGATTCTGTTGCGAAGCAAAGGAGACCCGGCGGGCATAGGGCCCGAGGAACAACACTCGCCGATAAACCGACGAACGAGCCGCTGCGATGATTTGGTCCACGATGATCTGCTCGGCGGCGATCATGCGCTTCAAGGCGTCCCCCATGCCTCGTTCCCCTGTTCAGCCATCGGTATTGCAGGAGCTTCGGGTCGTGGAAAGAGTGAATCACCACTGACCTAGCTTGAGGCGATGCCATAGCAGAGTGCTTGCGTACGGCTCGCCTTTTCAAAACACCAGATTTGACACGGCGGCTTATGCTATTATCATCGCGGGGAAGACGAGCGGCCAATAACCGACGCTCGGCAACTCGCTGAGGCGGGTGCTGCTGTCGTCGCTCCAGGGCGCGGCGGTGACCTCGATCCGGATCGAGGGCGTTCTTCACGAATTCTAGAGCCTCGCCGGAGTGCGCGAGGACATCACCGACCTGGTCCTCAACGTCAAGCAGGTGGCGCTCCGCATGGAGGGCGACCAGCCGCGCCGGCTCGCCCTCTCGGCGACCGGCCCCGGCGAGGTCACCGCCGGCCAGATCGCCACCACCGGCGACATCGAGGTGAAGAACCCCGACGTCGTCCTTTAGTCCCTTAAGGCAGGACCACCACCGCCTCCGCCCGCAGCCGGGCCGGCGTCGGCCGAAGCCTCAGCACCGTCGTCCGGCTGCTGTCGACGCCCGGCGGCAGGCAGCGCAGCTCGGCCTCGGCGCTGTGGCCGGCGGGGGCGGCGGCGAAGATCAGGGCGATGGTGTTGGGGCCCTTGCGCATGAACGGCTCGAGGTCGCCATAGGCATTCTCGTCATAGGTGGCGACAAGGGTGCCGTTGACGGTGACGGTGAGCGGGGCGCCGGCCGGGATTCGCGAGGCGTTGACGTTGAGCCGGCGGCAGGCCGGACCGGTCGCGGCCGGCGCCGCCGGAGTCGCGGCCGGGGCGGCGGAGCGGCCCTCGAGCGCGGCGACCCGGGCCTCGAGCGCCCGCAGGCGCGCCTCGAGCGAGGCGGGCGCCGCGGGCGGCTGGGCGGAGGCCGCTGGCGGCGGCAGGGCGAGGCCGGCGATCAGCGCGGCGGCGGGCAGCAGGACATGACGCGCCATGGGACGACTCCCTTTCGCGGCGGGATTGCCCTTTTAACCCGGCGGGGCGGGCCGGCCAAGCCCGGCGGCGGTCGCCGGCGGCGGCGATGGCGCGATCTGCGCCCCTCCGCCGGCCGCCACCGTCGCCGGAGTCCACAGCCCGATCCGCCGGGCCCGCTTCTCGGCGGCGCTCTGCCCCTCGTAGCAGACCGGCTGCGCTTCCAGCTCGGGATGGCGCTCGTCGAAGGCGTTGAGGTTGAGGGTGGCGAAGCTTCCCTCGGGCGTGGCGATGGTCGCGCCGAGATAGACGCCGCAGCGGGGGCAGGTCAGGTAGGACGCCTGGCGGGAGGCGAAAAGGTAGGCGGCCGCCTCGAGCGGGACGGCGAGTCGGATCGTGGCCCGGCCTTCGGGGTCGGAGACGGTGCGGGCGGAATGCCTTCGGCAGAAGCTGCACTGGCAGGCGCGCGGGCGGAGCGGACGGCGGGTCTCGAAGACGAGGGTGAGCGCGCCGCAATGGCAGCTGCCGCGGTAGCGGCGGGGCGCGTCGGACGGAGCGGCTTCGGCTTCCACGCGGCGACGGATAGCGCATTTCGGCTCGGGACGGGAAGGCCCGGGCCCGGCCCGCAGCCAAGGCGGCAGGCGGGCCGAAGCTGCATAATTATGCACGCCCCGGACGATTCCCGCGGCGGCTCCGGGGAGCCCGGCCGAGCCCTCAGGGCGACGTTTTCGGCCCCGATTCGCGTCGATCCGCGTCGATCCGCGGCGTTTCGCGGCGTTTCACGTCGATATCCCGCGATCTGCGGGGATGGGCCGTCACTTCTGAGCGGAAGGCGCGGCCACATCCGGCGATCGCCGCGGCCGCGCCCGGGCGGGCCGGCTTGCTAGCGGGCGAACTCGGCGCGGGCGTGGGCGACCGGGTCGACGCGCGGGCCCTGCCAGCGGGCGGCGCAGACCGCCTCGATCGCGGCCCGCATGGTGGTGCCGGGGGCGGCGGTGAGGCCGCTCTCCTCGCCGCCGGACTCGACGACGCGGGCGCCGGCCAGCCGGGCGAGCCCGGTCGAGCCGTAGGTGAAGGTGCCGCAATCGGCGCTGACATGGCCGCGATAGCCGTCCGCCCCCTCCGCCGCGCGCTCGAGCCGGTATTCGAGCCAGAAGCGCACCTGGTCCCCCGCCCGCGCCATCGTGCCGGCGTCGGCGAAGCCGATGATCCGGCCGACCTCGGGCTCGCTGTCGGTGAGCACGACCCGCCAGTCCGCGCCCGGCGGCGGCGGAGCGGGGGCCGGGGCCGCCGCGGCCGCGATCGAAGCGATCAGTTCGAAGCCGGTCATTCGTGGTCCTCCTCCGGCCCGCAGAATGGACCGGGGCGGCGCCGGGGGCAAGCGGGCGGCTCCGGCGCGAACCGGGGGCGGCGGAGCGGAAGATCGCCGAGCGACGAACGGGGGGGGACGTCGATCCGGTCCCGTCCGGCGGACCGGGGCGGGCTTAGGGGCGGACCCGCCGCGGCGTGCCCGCCCCTGCTGGGCGCGCGCGTAGCCTAGGCCGTGGCACCCAACCCGATTGATCCCTGATCAAACGCGCCCCGGCGGATTTCGTTCAGCCGCGGCGAGGCGGCCGGGGCGGCGCACATTTTGTGCGCCGGGCCGGCCCGCCGCGGCGGCAAAGCGGCTAGCGGCGCGGCGATGACCGATTTGGCACGTGAATATGCGGCGCGGGCGGCGATCTTCCGCCGTCTCGCCCGCGAGCTCAGGAACGAGGAGGACCGGGCCGCGCTCGACGCCATCGCCGCCGATTACGAGGCGCGGGCGGAGCGGCTGAGCCGGCGCCGCTAGACCGCGGTCAGCACGCCGTCGCGCAGCGCCTCGTTGGCGAAGCGGACGACCGCCTCCAGTTGCCGGCGCACGAAGTCGAGCGTCGCGGGATCCTGCTGACGCCCGGTCGGGTAGGTCAGCTCGCCGTCGGCGGAGCGGGCGAGATAGCCGGCCTCGACCAGGGCGGCGACCTTGCGCCGGGTGGTCTCGCGGTTGAGTCCGGTCGCCGCCGCGATCGAGGCGACGTTGCAGCCGGCGGCGATTCCGGGCGGCAGCGGCGTCGCGACGCTCCGAAGCGGCGCGGGCAGCTCGGTCCGGGTCAGCCGCTCGCCGCAGATCGCGACGACGGCGAGCAGGATCATCGCCGAGCCGTTGTCGCCGACGTCGCGGCGCCAATTCTCCATCGCGCGCGAGGTCAGGAGGGCGAGGCGGATCGCGGTCAGGCGGCTGTTCGCCGTCAGCGCGTCGGGATCGAGGGAGAGCGGCATGGACGGGCGGGAGATGGCGCTCGGAGCCGCCGTCCGCAATGGCGCCGGCACGAATCGGCGGTCAGGCGGCCAGCGCCTCGGCGGCCGGGCGGGTGCCGTCATGGACGGTCCAGCCGAGGCCGGCGGCGCGCGCGAGCGCTTCCGCCGCCGCCTCGCGCGCGTCGCCGAGCGGACCGGGCGCGGTCCAGCCGCAGCGCGGGCAAGCCTCGTCGTTGCGCAGCGGCGCGTGAAGCCCCCACGGCCGCGCCGTCGTACATGTCGGCATCATCGTCATCTCCCGCCCCGAGTCGGGCGTGACGTATAATTATGCATTTCTGTGCATACAATGAACAAAAAAGCCGGCGTTGATGGCTGCGGCGCGAGGCCCTAGGGGAGGCGTGGGATCCGAGGGAGGCTGGCCATGAAGCTCGACAACCAAATCGCGGCCGTCGTCACCGGCGCCGCTTCCGGCCTCGGCGAGGCGACGGCGCGGGCGCTGGCGGCGCGAGGGGTGCGCGTTGCCCTGTTCGATCGCGACGCCGACAAGGGCGAGCGGGTCGCAGCGGAGATAGGCGGCCTGTTCGCCGAAGTCGACGTGACCTCGGACGAGGCGGTCGCGGCGGGCTTCGCGAGGGCGCGAGCGGCGCACGGGCAGGAGCGGATTTGCGTCAATTGCGCCGGCGTCGCCAACGCCGCCAAGACGGTCGGCCGCGACAAGGCGACGGGGGAGGCCAAGCCCTATCCGATCGCCCAGTTCGAGCTGGTCATCAGGATCAACTTGATCGGCACCTTCCGGGTGCTCGCCCAGTCGGCGTTCGGAATGGTCGGGCTGGAGCCGCTCGAGGACGGCGAGCGGGGGCTGATCATCAACACCGCCTCGGTCGCCGCCCAGGACGGCCAGATCGGCCAGGCGGCCTATTCCGCGTCCAAGGCCGGCGTGCTCGGAATGGCGCTCCCGATCGCCCGCGACCTGATGAACGAGGGCATACGCGTCAACACCATCCTGCCCGGCGTGTTCGAGACGCCGATGGTGGCGATGATGCCGCAGAACGTGAAGGATGCGCTGGCCGCGCAGGTGCCGTTCCCTAAACGGCTCGGCCGCGCCGAGGAATATGCCCGACTGGCGGTGTTCATGGCGGAGAATCCTTATTTGAACGGGGAATATGTCCGCCTCGACGGTGCGATCCGGATGGCGCCGCGCTAGCGGCCGCGCGCGCCGCGGTCCCGCTCGAGCAGGACCGCGGGATAGCCTTTATAATCCTGGCGGTGAAATGGACGGTAGCCGAGCTTCTCGGCGAGCCGGAGCGATACCTGGTTGTCGATGTGGATCAGGCAGACCGAGCGGGGCGCCTCCAGGGTTTCGTCGAGCCAGCGCAGCGCCGCCTCGGCCGCTTCGGTCGCATAGCCGCGGCGCTGGACGTCGGCCGCGACCGACCAGGTGATTTCGGGGCAGCCGTCGAATCGGGACCCCAGGCCCCGCCGGAAGTCGGTCAGGCCGGTTTCGCCGACGAGCCGCCCCGTCTTCTTGTCCTCGATGGCGAAGACCCCGTAGCCGGCAACCTGCCAGTGGCCGACATGGCGCAGCAGCCGCGACCAGGCTTCGTCGCTGCTCATCGGGCCGCGTTCCGAGTGGAGGAACATCGCCGGATCCGAGGCGATCGCGTGAAGGGCCTCAAAATGCTCCACGCCATAGGGTCTGAGGATGAGGCGTTCCGTCTCGATGCGGATGGCCGGGCCGGCTGGCCTTGGAATCGGATTAGACGGCGTCATGGTGGTCAGCGCGGCAGTGGCACGGCGGCCGCCTTTTTGCCACCCCGTGGGAGGCCGGCGGGTCCGCCTTCCACCCCTTCGGACCGAACCGTCCGGCGCAAGGCGGGTGCTGAGCGGCCGGCGGCCGAGGCGTCTCGCGGCAGGAGATCACGGCCCATATCCCGATCGGCTCATAAGCAAACGGGCGACCCCGACCTGGTGTCGGGCTCGCCCGCTGCTGAGGCGGAGGTCGGCAGCGAGGCCGTTGCTCGTCGGCCGGGTGCTAGGCAACCTGCACCTCGGCGGCGCCCTGGACGCCCAGGACCGCCATCGTTCCGCTGAACGCGCTCATGGTCATCAGCGAAGCGGCGATTGCGAAAAGGCTCTTGCGGATCATGGTCTCTCTCCCGTTGTCGCCCCGGCTTCAGTGCCGGTGCGATTTGGGGTTTAGCGAGGCCCGGCGGCGCGATCCTGAGCGGGGGCTGGAATCATCCTGTGCCCCGATCTTTCCAGAATCATTCCATAATTGGGCGGCTTGTGCGGCATCGAGGTCGAATTCCGGCCGCCCCGGTGCTAGGATGGCTCCGCCTTGCCGCGCGGTGCCGCGGCCGGACCGGGAGACCCGAAGATGGCAGCCGGCACGGAGAACAGTACGGACCTGCTGTTCGGCGACTTTCGGCTGGACCGCGCCGACGAGCGGCTGTGGGGTCCCCAGGGGCCGGTGCGGGTCGGCAACAAAGCGTTCCGGGTGCTGCTCAAGTTGGCCGAGCAGGGCGGCCGGCTGCTCACCAAGGACGCGCTGTTCGCCTCCGTCTGGGACGGTACGATCGTCTCCGAATCGGCGCTGACTTCGGTAATCAAGGAATTGCGGAGGGCGCTCGGCGACGAGTCGAAGACGCCGCGCTACATCGAGAGCGTCTATGGGCGCGGCTACCGGCTGTTGCCGGAGGTGCGCTGCGGCGCCGATCCGGCACCGGTCGCGTCGTTTCCGGCAGCGCCGCGGCCCGAGATGGCCGCCCCCTCCGCCGACGCCGCCCGTCTCGGCGATCCGCCTTTGCTCTGTATCGCGCCGTTCGACGACGCCGCCATTCACGGCTCGCAGCCGCACCTCGCCGCGGTGCTGCGAGAGGAAATATTGTTCGCGCTGTCGCGCTTTCGCGACATCCGCCTCGTCTCCGACGTCGACCGGGCTGGTCCCGGAACCGGCGGCTACGGCGAGCGCGACTATCAGCTGTCGGTCCGGCTGTTCCACGACGGCTGCGCGGCCCGCGCCTTCGCTCGCCTCTCGCGGCTCTCCTCCCAGGCGATCATCTGGGCCGATCAGATCGACCTCAGCGATTCGGATCCGGGGCGGAACGTGGAGCGGCTGGTGCGGCGGATCGCCTCCACCGCCCTGCCACGGCTGCACGACGATCTGCTCCAGAACCTCCCTGGCAATGCCGACGACGCCTACGCCGTCTACTTCGCCAATCGCCTGCGCATGCGCGGCCTCGACAGCCTCGAGGAGGCTCGCGAAGTCGCCGCCGCCTGGGAAGAACTGATCGAGCGCCATCCTCGTTTCGGCCAGGCCTATCCGCCGCTGATCCGCCTCTACAATACCGACTTCTGCTATACCGGCCTGTGCTCGGCGCGTGACGCCGAGCGTGCCCGCGCCTACGAGCTTGCGCACAAGGCGGTCGCGCTCGATCCGACCGACGCCCATTTCCACACCGTCAAGGGCTGGTGCCATATCTGGGCGGCCGAGGCGGCGCCGGCGCGGGAGCATCTCGAGGAGGCGCTCCGGCTCAACCCGTGGAACCAGAACCGGCTGATCGAGGCCGCGACGGCGTTCATGTTCCTCGCCGACCTGGACGGCGCCGGCCGGCTGCTCGACCGGTGCCGGAAGCTGACTCCGTTCGCCAGCGGTGCGCCCCACGAGGAAGAGGGCCTGCTGCACTTGCTGCGCGGGGAATATCATGAGGCGGCCGAACGGCTGGCGCTCGCCAGCCGGCACCATCCCGACGACGGCGTCGTCACCAGCCGGACGGTGATCGGCGACCTCTACGCGCTGCTCGCCGCCGCCGGCTCGGGAGCGCCAGACCTCGCCGAGCGCTCGCAGTCCTGGCAGGAAGCAGTGGCGCGGCGTTGGCGCGGGCCCGAGCCGCTCGACGAAGAACGGCTCACCGCCTGGGTGCTCTACCAGCAGCCTTTTCATTCGAGCCAGCGCGATTGGGTGCTCGGGCTGCTCCGGGGGGCCCTGAATCCGGCGGCCCCAGCGCGATCCCGCACTCGCGCGCCAGCGCGTCGAGGAACGCGGTCCTCACCGCCGCCGGCCGGGGCAGCGCTGTCGGCCGCCCGGCCGCTGCCGCGCTGAGACAGGCTTCGGCGTCGGCCCTTTTTTGCGAGATTCGCTCCGCTTCCGGCCAGGCGGCGAGCCGCGCCGGCATTTCCGCCCGCAGGCCGGCCCCGGCCAGAATCAGCTCCCAGCTCCGCTCCGAATAATGGAGCGCCTTCGCCGCGGCCAGCAGAGCCCGGGCCTCGGGCGCGGCGACGATCCGCTCGCGGAGGGCGCGGCAGAGCGTTGCCCGGACGTCCACCAGCGGCACCGACAGCGGCCGCCAGTCCCATTCCGGGCCGGCATGAGCCAGAGCGACCTCGTCGTCGCCGTCGATCGCGCCTTTCGCATAGGCCCGGTAGATCGCGCCGACTCCGACCATTCCGAATGGCGCCATCTCGGCCGCGCGCAACGCGCCGATGCTGGCGGCGCCGAAGATGCGGACGCCTTCGGCCAGGAGCAGCAATATTTCCTTGTGCCGCACCGCCGGGCGGTGATCGAAATAGCCGTCAATCAGGCACAGGGTCGACGGCCGATCCGGGACGAGCCGCAGCAGGTCGCCCGCCTGCGCCGGGGGGCGCCACTCGACGCCGGGAAATCGGGCGCGGTCGGCCCGTGGAAGCGACGGTCCCGCGAAGGCAAGGATGGTCACGGCGCGGCCCGGCGCGTCCGGGTCGGCGAACCCAATCCCGGCACGAACGCCTTGGTTACGGCCACGCCGTCAAGCCCTTCGTCGAGGCGCTTGATCGCGACCTGGGGATAGCCGGCGGCGGCGAGCCGTCCGGCGAGCATAGCCGGGTCGCAGCGGGCAGGTTCGGCGTCCCGCCATGCCCGGCGGCACTCGCGCGGAATGGCGCCGACTGGCGTGGCCGCGGCCGGCCTCGAATAATAAGAAGGGAGGATGTCGTCGCGCACCCCGGCGATCAGGGTCAGCCGCGACTGAATCGCTTCGGCGAGCGCCTTGAACAGGGCGATCTCCGGATCTCCGTGCGCGGCGCTGCCGGTGAAGCGCCGGTAGGCGGCGCCGAACTCGGACGCGCCGCCGATCACGCATTTGAACGCCGCGATCCCGACGATCGTCTCCGCCGCGAACACTTCGAGGCCGATGTCGAGCGCCGAAAAGCGCTCGCGCCACGACTGGAACCAGTCGAACGGGATCGTCTCCGGCTCCACCGACGAGGCGACCTTCGCGGCCGGATCCAGACGTTGCCATGCCCCGATCGAGTCGCGCTCGATCGCCTCGAGCAGCGAGGTCGCCGCCGCGTCGCTTTCCGTCGGTCCGGCACCGAGGCCGACGCTGCTGCGATCGAACGGGCTCGGCAGGCCGCGCGTATAGTCGAGGGAGACCAGAGGATGCGGCAGCCACAGCGTTCGGCCGGTCAGCAGATCGGCGGCGCGGCACCATTGGACCGGCGCCGAGCCCGCGGGGACGGCGTCCCGGCTCCGGCAGTAATCGCCGAACTCGGGCGCCCGCTCGGCCGGGGGCAGCGCGGCGAAGCTGCAGCGGAGGCCGTCCACCGGGGCATTTTCGGCGCAGTAACTCTCCATCGCCTCGCACAGCGCGCCGATCTTCGCGGCACCGGGCGACTCGCCCTTGCCCTGGTGGACGCTGAGCGCCCGGCCGGCCGGCCGCACCGCCTGCCAGACCGGCAGCCCGAGCCGGTCGAGCCCGGTAATGTCCGCCAGCCGGGTGACTCCGCAGAGTCGCGCCGCGGCGACAGCGCGCCGAAGGAAATCGCTTTCAGATGTCGCCGTCTGCCACCGCCCGGGGCCGGGCGCGGTGCCTGTTTGGCAACGCCCCGCGGCCGCCGCGGAGCTGCTCAAGTCGGCGGGTCGGTCGCGGCAAATGTGTCCCCGCTGTCGCCGTCATCGGGCGCGGGAGGCGCCGCGCTGCCCGGTCTCAGGGGACGAACGCGAGGCGGGCGAGGCGAGGGAGAATAGAGCGTCGCCCTGTCGACGGCGGGTCCGCTGCTCAGCCGGTCCTTGAGCCGCCGGATGTCGCGCGCCTGGCCGGGCTGGCTGGAGGCCTGATTGGGATCGAATTCGCGCACGGCGACCGTCAGATAGAGCTTGCCGTCATGCTCCAGCAGGAATTGCGGTTCGGCGAGGGCCTTCTCCCCCGACGAAAGCTCGATCACTTTGCTGCGCTTCTTCATCTTTTTCCTTCCCCCAAGGCCGGATCGGAAACTACTGCCGGCGCGTACCGCGAGGCCTTCGGAAACTACTATAGCTTGCCCGCGCATCCAAGCGCCCAGACTCGGGAAATCGCCTGCGCCGGATCTGCACCGCCTTTTGGCGTGAAACACATGCCCGCAAGCGGGCGGCGCGGCCTAGGCTGGCGGCGTGCGAGTGAAGCTCATCCTGCCCGCGCTCACCGAGGCGAAGAGCCCGTTCTGGCGGCCGATCAAATATTCGCTCTTCCCGCCGCTCGGCCTCGCCACGCTCGCCGCCTTCCTGGCGCCCGACGACGAGGCTGAGCTGGTCGACGACCATGTCGAGCGGCTCGCGACCGACGACTCGCCGGACCTGGTGGTTATCCAGGTCTACATCACCAATGCGTACCGGGCCTATGCGCTCGCCGACCATTACCGGGCGAAGGGCTGCTTCGTCGCCCTGGGAGGGCTGCACGTGACATCCCTGCCCGACGAGGCGGCGCGTCATGCCGACGCCATCTTTCTCGGCCCGGGTGAGCAGACCTTTCCCCAATTCCTCGCCGACCTGCGCGCCGGCGCCCCGAAGCCGCGCTACGTCTCCACCTCGGGGCGCACGCTCGAGACGCTGCCGCCGATCCGCCGCGACCTCATTCGGCGCGAGCTCTACCTCGTCCCCAATTCGATCGTGGTCACCCGCGGCTGCCCGCAACATTGCGACTTCTGCTACAAGGATGCCTTCTTCGCCGGCGGCCAAAGCTTCTACACCCAGCGCGTCGACTCGGCGCTCGCCGAGATCGAGCGGCTGCCCGGGCGCCATCTCTATTTCCTCGACGACCATCTGCTCGGCAACCGCCGCTTCGCGGAAAGCCTGTTCGAGGGGATGCGGGGCATGGGCCGGCTGTTCCAAGGTGCCGCGACGGTCGATTCGGTGCTTCGCGGCGACCTGATCGAGCGGGCGGCAGAAGCGGGGCTGAGGAGCCTGTTCGTCGGCTTCGAGACGTTCGACCCGGCCAATCTCGTCGCCACCAACAAGAAGCAGAACCTTGCCCGCGACTATGCGCAAGTGTGCCGGCGGCTCTCCGACCTCGGCATCATGATCAACGGCAGCTTCGTCTTC
>Ga0196963_10000995_pt1 | contig 21026 bp, 18 predicted proteins | sample S1_5metaG_FD_148600 | JGI IMG/M metagenome (GOLD analysis project Ga0196963, IMG submission 148600) | Soil microbial communities from Anza Borrego desert, Southern California, United States - S1_5 | ecosystem: Environmental > Terrestrial > Soil > Desert | place: USA: California | collected... | reverse complement strand
AAATTGGCATCACCAGTGGTTCTCAAGAACTAGTTCGTAAAATGCGGATGGGCTATAACCTCCGCACGGTGTTGGAAAATTGCCGTGACTTGAAGGCAGCAGGATTTAATGATTTAGTCTCGGTCAACTATTCCTTTAATGTTATTGATGAGCGACCTGAAACAATTCGCCAAACCATTGCCTATCACCGAGAGTTAGAGCAAATTTTTGGGGTAGATAAGGTTGAGCCTGCCATATTCTTTATTGGTTTGCAACCGCATACACACCTGGAAGACTATGCGTTTGAGAATAATATCCTCAAACCGGGTTATGACCCGATGAGCCTGATGCCGTGGACGGCTAAAAAGTTACTTTGGAACCCTGAACCGTTAGGTTCTTTCTTTGGTGAAGTTTGCTTGCAAGCCTGGCGACAAAATCCTAATGATTTTGGTCGTGAAGTTCTGAAAATCTTAGAAGAAAAGCTGGGATGTGCTGAATTGGAAGCCGCTCTGACAGCCCCTATTCAGCCCTCAGCCGGAAAAGAGTTACTCAAGGTTTCTTAAGCGGAATGGTAGCAGTGTTCATGCTACCGTTTTTGCTTTAAAAGGGTTTCCCCTAGATGAAGCAGAGTTGGTAGAAGTTTAGAGGTAAGAATGAATTAATTTTGATGAAATAAACACTTTTTTGAACGCGATTAAGAAAGAATTTGATACTGAAGATTAAACTTAAACCATGTTAAAAGGTTCAATTTTACAGCAACTAGCAGAGGCTCATCAATCCAGCAAAACTCCCTTAAATTTTGGGGTGTACTATAAAAACACGCTAGTTGCGCTATGCCATGCTTTAGAAGATTGTATCTTGACTTCTAACAGTGCGCCGTTAGTGGTGGCAGCGTTTCAACGGGGAAAATGGTATCTGCAAGAAGCAGACCGCTATGGAGACATTGCTGAGCGATCGCGTCAGGTTGTGATTATGGCAGCTTCCGAGAGCGGTTTTGCTGAACATCAGACGAGTCAACGTCCGAATGTGGAATTAGTCGGCTTAGAATCCGGTGATCCGGTGGCTCAAGAATGGCACTTAATGATCCTTTCCCCCACCTATACCGCCGTCGTGCTTTGCCAAGAGTTATCAGCGGCAGACTATGGCCCGGAAGGCATTCCAGAAGTAGATTTAGAGCGTAAATTCTATGGCTTTTGGACATTTGAAGCGGGGTTAGTCAAGGAAAGCGTAGAACTCGCGATCGCTCATATTAGTCGCTACAATCCAGAACTGGAAAAAACCTTAACCAAGCACGTTGAAGAGATTGTTGCTACAGCCTCTGAGAAGTCAGATGATTTAGATGCGATCGTCTGCCGGGTAGTAGATTACTTACAAACCAGCCAGTTAGGGATTAGCCAGCTAGGTCAGCTTCCCCATCAAAAAGCCCTGGATTACAACTTAGTTTCCAACGAGTTACAGGCTTTCTTGCGAATGGCGCAGCTAATTGACTTAGCAGATATGAATAACCCCATGGCAGCATCCGAAGTGGCAGCTTTGGCAGAAACCATGGCACAGCTCTTAGAATTGCCTGCTTGGCAAAGCAAACGGCTGCGTCTTGCTGCACTCCTGCACCGCCTTGGCCCCTTGCCTGGATCAGAAAGCCTTCTGGGTACTGGAATGTCAATGCATTATCAGGAAGAAGCGCCCAGTTGTCCCTTAACCTGTCCCTTAATTCCCGCTGCACAGGTGTTACGTACCATGCCCCAGTTACGCGCTGTGGCTCAAATTCTCACTCACCAAAGCGAGTGGTGGAATGGTACTGGCTTGCCTGCTGGGTTAGCTGCGGATGAAATTCCCTTAGAATCTAGAATTTTGGGGTTGGTGGCAGAGTTTCAGCAACGCATGACTCAGTTGCAAATATCTCAGCCTAACCAGCCAGAGAATCTCTCTCAAGCCTTAGCATCCTGCAAACAAGAGCAGGGCGATCGCTGGGACCCTAAACTGGTAGATACGCTGGCTTTATTAGTCGCAGGTCTACAACAGGGCTTAAGCTTGTCCATAATGCAGCCTAAAGTCGCATCCGGTGTTTGGCTGCTAGATGACCCCATGATGCGTGACACTGAAATTTCAGCAACCACTAGCTCCTATGCCCATGGATGATATTGAAGCCATTCGCTCCGGAAAACTCAAGCAGCTACCAGGAGCCAATCTAGAAGACGAAGACCTCACAAGAGTTGACTTGCGCCGCATCAATCTTGCAGGCGCAATCTTGATAGGAACCAATTTCTCTGGCTCCAACTTAGAAGGAGCGCATTTAGAAGGAGCTAATCTCCTAGGTGCTCAAATGGTAGCTGCTGACTTACGCGCAAACCTGCTAGGAGCCAACTTGATGCAAGCTGACTTAACAGGTGCTGACTTGCGTGGAAGTAACCTGCGCGGAGCCAACTTAATGAGTGCCAAGTTGACTCAAACCTCTTTTGTGAGTGGGTTCTTGAGTGGTGCCAACTTGATGAGTGCCAACTTGCAAGGAGCAGATTTGCGAGGAGCAGACTTACGCGGAGCTAATCTCAACGGAGCCAATCTTCAAGGAGCCGATTTAACTCAGGCAGATTTACAAGGCGCTACCTTAAGCCAAGCCAATCTAGAAGAGGCAGACTTACGCGGTGCAAATCTCGCTGGAGCTAATTTAATGGGAGCGAATTTACTGTGTGCTGAATTAGCAGGTGCGAACTTAATAGGAGTCAACCTTACAGGAACCTGTTTGGTAGGAACTTCTGTAGAACAAATGGCTTCCTCCGCTAATTAGGACTGACACAGTTTGACGAAATCATCCAGGTTTTAGGGATTGGGGATTCGCTTCGACAAGCTCACTTCGACAAGCTCAGTGACCCCAGTGACTGAGCGACTAGGGATTTGGTAAAACCTTGCTCCTGTCTGCAATGCTTGAATTTTTCACCTTTTTCACAGCGTAAGTCCTGGTTCTCTCTGAACCCTGATCCCTAACCTCTGTCCCCTGACTTTTTATCTGGTATCGACTCGCAACGTAATAGAAGAGACGATAGTAGTCCGCAAATTGTTGGCTAGGCGATCGCCCTTGCCAGTTATATTCCACTGAGTCCTGAATTAGCCTCAGCCTCATCCTACTCATTTCAACGCCTACCTCGATCTCCAAAGCTCCCGCCACCCCTTGCAGCGTCCTAAAGTTTTCCTGGAAGGGTTCGAGAATTTCTGGTTGTAAGAAGTCGTGAGGCTCTACCTGAGCGCTTGACATGCCTTGACTTGCCCAACCTCGTATTTCAACACCAAGTTGGTGCGGAGCGCTAAACGCTTGACCATCTCGATTATCCGGCATCTGTGAGGGAATCCAATGGCTAGGATAGGGAAACTCAAAGCTAAAACGGGGGTTGCGATAAGTTTTCCACCTGACGGAAGCATCCAAGTTGGACGACTGACAACCCAACAGCAAAAGTATGAATAAGGCGATACCTACTGCCCACTTGACTAACGGATCTAGCGTGCCGTGTAGATATCGCAGCCGTAAGGATAAGGGGAAAGACGTTTCCTGCTTTTCAGGGCTATCACCGGCTTGCTTAACTCCGCTTAAACGTTGAATCTTGTTAGCCATAAATAGTGGCAAAACTGCTTTCGCTCTGCGGAAGCTATATTCACCCGATCAATCCCTCTAGCCGGACAATGTAAAGCAATGTAACAATAATGCTGTCATACTGGCATGACATATTGACAGCTAAGAATTAAGCCATTAATCTGAAACAGTATACCCGGGTAGAAACGATTGAGAGTTATATGCAAGATAAGCAAAAGGTTACGTTATATCTTCCTCCAGGACTCCATCGCCAGATCAAGATTCGAGCAGCTGTTGACTCGGAATCGATGTCTACCATTGTTGAACGGGCAATTTTCTTCTATCTGAAGCATCCAGAAGTGGTTGATGAAGTAGAAGCAGCCCACGGGGAAACACATAAAGTCTATAGCTGTCCGGAGTGTACTGGTTCTGTAGTTCTGCGTAATGGCGAGATGGTTTCCTTAGGAAATCCGCCCAGTGTTATCGGTGAGGAACTCCCAGTCCAAAAGATTACAAAATCTCAAGGCGAAGAAGAGTTAGTTCCTTGCTAATTAGGTTGCGCTAGTCAGGTTGACTGCTCTGTGTTCTAGTTAGTTGTTGCGCCGTCTCTTTAAGTAGGTCGAAGGTTATGCAAGAAGAGCTCAATACTCTAATTCAAGCTCAATATCCTCTCATCTACCTCGTGACCTCGGAGGAAGAGCGGGCTGAACGAGCCATTGCCACAATCGCTAATCAACTGAAACCCCAAACTCGACGCGTTTTCATTTGGACGCTGACTCACGGCATTGTTGAATACGGTCAACCCCGAAATATTACGCATCAACATAACACTGTCTCCCCGCAGGCAGCGATTGAATCAGTCATACGGCAGCGCGAACCCAGTATTTATATATTTAAAGATCTACATCCATTTAGTGATTCAGCAGAAGTTACCCGTTGGCTACGAGATGCGATCGCTAGCTTTAGGGGCACTAATAAAACAATTATTTTGATGTCGCCTATCCAACAAATTCCCATTGAGTTGGAAAAGGAAGTAGTCATGATGGACTACCCCTTACCTGATTTGGCAGAACTCAACCAAGTTTTGTCTAATCAGTTAGAGCAAGCCCGCATCCGTCGTACCAGCACAGAAGCTAGAGAAAAACTGCTGAAAGCAGCTTTAGGGTTAACGAGGGATGAAGCCGAAAAAGTTTATCGGAAAGCACACGTTAAAACTGGACGGCTCACCGAAGCAGAAGTTGATGTTATTCTTTCTGAGAAAAAGCAGCTAATCCGCCGTAACGGCATTTTGGAATACATCGAGGAAGATGAAACGATTGATTCTGTGGGTGGATTGGACGAGCTAAAACGGTGGCTCAGACAGCGCTCTAATGCTTTTACAGAAAGAGCTAGAGAATACGGATTACCCCAACCGAAAGGGATGTTAATCTTAGGCGTACCCGGCTGTGGTAAGTCTTTAATTGCCAAAACTACGGCTCGTCTTTGGGGTTTACCGCTCCTTCGGCTGGATATGGGGCGAGTCTATGATGGCTCAATGGTAGGTCGTTCTGAAGCGAACCTACGCAATGCGCTCAAAACAGCAGAATCGATTTCTCCGACAATTCTGTTTATTGATGAATTAGATAAGGCGTTTGCAGGAAGTTCGGGTTCTGCTGACTCTGATGGTGGCACTTCCAGCCGTATCTTCGGTTCTTTCTTAACCTGGTTACAAGAGAAAACTTCACCAGTCTTTGTCATGGCAACCGCAAACCGAGTTGAGCGTTTGCCTGGGGAGTTTCTCCGGAAAGGTCGTTTTGACGAGATTTTCTTTGTTGACCTACCGACGCCGGAAGAGCGTCAAGAGATTTTCAAAATTCACCTGAGTAAGCGGCATCGAGATATTGGTCGCTTTGATATCGAACAGTTAGCGAAGGTAGCTGATGGCTTTTCGGGAGCAGAAATTGAGCAGGCACTGATTGCGGCGATGTACGACGCCTTTGCTCAAGACCGAGAATTCACTCAACTAGATATCATTGCGGCGATTAAATCTACGCTCCCGCTTTCTCGAACAATGACAGAGCAGGTAACAGCCCTCAGGGATTGGGCTAGGCAACGAGCACGACCTGCTGCGTCCTCCGTCGCGGAATATCAGCGACTGGAGTTTTAAAAGGCTTTCTCCTGCTCCCAACAGGAGGAAAGGCTAGCCAATAGCTAGCAGTTAGACAAAATGCCGCTCGACTCGCATAAATCAGCGGCTCATCAAAACCCAAACGTTGTTGTTTTCTTACTTCTCTACTGGAGGAAATCCTAATGTCTCACTTTAGCACTCTGCGTACCAAAATCACTGACGCCGAAATCCTGAAGGCTTCTCTGCGTGACTTGGGTATCAACGTTAAGACGGATGCTGATGTGCGTGGTTATAACGGTCAGCGGGTTCGTTCTGACATCGTTGCTATTCTGGAAGGCGAGTATGATCTGGGTTGGTCTCGCAATAGCGATGGTTCTTTCGACCTAATCGCAGATCTTTGGGGTGTTGCTAAGAAGCACAATCAAACTGAGCTGATCAACTCCATCAACCAGAAATACGCCGTCAACAAGACTTTGGCTGAAGTTAAGCAACGTGGTCTGCAAAATGCCAACGTTAAGTTGGTTCTGCAATAATCAATTGCTCTGCGCGTTCCCAATAAAACGGGTTAATCCAATCTAGATTAACCCGTTTTTCTTCCTCTATATTCAATACCCAGCTAGCGAGAGAACTTTATAGCTGGGTTTGTTATTTTTTACAGCGCATCTAATATCAATTCTCTTAAAGTAAGCGACAGATAAGCAACGCAGAGACAATCCTCGGTAGAACATCTGCGTTCATCTGTGTTTATCTGCTTTCATCTGCGTTCAAATATCAAGACTTGATTTTGACAAACAAGTCTCATGTGTAACTAGATTTTAGAGAATGGGTATAAGTCATTGAGAAAGAAGCAAACAATAAAGGGGAACTACGCGATCGCGTAGTTCCCCTTTATCACTATTAAAATCAGGTTGAGAATCAAGCTACTTATACAAGCGCTGGAGCGGGTTGAGGCCAACGGCCTACTGCCTTACCAATCACAGACAGTTCTTGCATTAAGCTATCAAACCGCTCTGGAGTGAGGGATTGCGGGCCATCTGAGAGGGCTTTTTTAGGATTGGGATGAACTTCAATCATCAGAGAGTCCGTACCCGCTGCGATCGCTGCCATTGCCATCGCTGGCACATACTCGGCCCGACCTGTACCATGACTCGGATCAATCATAATCGGCAAGTGAGTAAGCGAGCGCAATACAGGCAGCACTGACAAATCTAACGTATTGCGAGCATACTGCCGATCAAAGGTGCGAATTCCACGCTCACACAAAATTACATTTGGGTTGCCTGCTGCCAAAATATACTCGGCTGCCATCAACCATTCTTCAATCGTGGCAGACATGCCCCGCTTCAGCAGCACGGGTTTTTCTTGGGCACCCACTTTCTTTAATAAAGAGAAATTCTGCATATTCCGGGCACCCACCTGGATGACATCAGCCACCTCAGCTAGTTTGTCGAGGTCAGCAGTATCCATCACTTCTGTAATAATGCCCAAACCTGTCGCTTCACGGGCGGCTGCCAGTAAGCCTAAAGCACTTTCTCCGTGACCTTGGAAAGCGTAGGGTGAAGTCCGAGGTTTGTAAGCCCCTCCCCGTAGGAAGTGGGCACCGGCTGCCTTAACCCGGCGGGCAGTCTCCACAATCATTTCTTCGTTTTCTACCGAACAGGGGCCAGCAACGACCACTAGTGGGTGATGTTCTCCAATATGAATTGGTCCATTAGGAGTCGAAACGATAACATCACTGGCCTCACCATGACGAAATTCACGACTAGCCCGTTTAAAGGGTTGTTCTACGCGCAGTACTTGTTCAACCCAGGGACTAATTTCCTGAATTTGTAAAGGGTCTAGGTCAACCGTTTCACCGACTAAACCAATCACCACTTTATGTTTGCCAACAATCTTTTCTGGAGTTAGACCCCAGCCTGCGAGTTCTTGGCTAATACGAGCAACTTCGGCTTCCGGAGAGCCGCTTTTCATCACCACTATCATGTTAGATTTCCTGCTTCGTCATTTGTCTGTAGTCATTGAGCCTTAGTCATTTGTCCTCAGCCATTTGCCTATGACCAATGACTTATGACTAATGACCCCTCAAGTCTTCAACTTTGTGATTTTGAGCGCCAAGCTGATCTCATGCGCCCCCAATTGAGCGTGAACTCATTCCAGCCTAACTTGCTTCCGGGAATCTCTTCATCCCAGGAAGCCGATAAGACGCCATAGCTCAACCCCAAGACGCTCAAGCCGAAAAAGCCCATACTCACAAAGACTACTGCTACGTTTGGCAACTTAAACCAGTTGTGGCTCACTACCACATAGCTAGCAATGAAAGTTAATATGCCCAAAGCGGTAGGCAACCCACAGAACAATGCCATTCGACGCAGCATTCGCTGGCTGACAATGGCTGGGATTGCCGTTTCCGTGGGTTTTTCCCGATTTTCACCTTCCTGTTTTGATCCAGGAGACGTTGAAGGCTGAGGTTTGGCAGATTTCTTGCGGTTCTTCTTAGCCGGTTCAAAGGGTAAACGATCCTTTTTGCCAGCGTCGCTAACGGGTGGTTCGGAAGACATAGAAGTGGGTAGAGTTTAACCGCGAATGCCAAGACGACCAATTAAGGCTTGGTACCGCTCTTTACTGTCCTTTTGAATGTAGGCGAGTAAGCGCTTTCTCTGACCAATTAGCTTTAATAAGCCTCGTCGCGAAGCGTGGTCATTCTTATTGGTTTTCAGGTGAGCACTTAATCGGTTAATGCGTTCCGTAAGCAGGGCGATTTGGAGATCTGCCGAGCCAGTATCAGTTTCATGAACTTGATACTCGGTCATAAGTTCTTGTTTGCGCTGTTGCGTCAGGACCATGGATCTCGTTAATTTATCGAATATAGCAGCTCTCCATAATATCACCATAATTCTTAGGATTCAAAGGCAGGTTTCCGCGTCCGGTCTGGATTCGGTGACCTTTCTCGCTGAACGGCGTTCATCTAACCACTGTTGCAAAATCAAAGCAGCGGCTTTGCGGTCAATCAAGCCTTTGTTACGGGAAGGCGATCGCTTCTCTGCCTTAATTAGCTGTTCTGCCTGAAACGAGGTCAGCCTCTCATCTATGTACTCAATTGGTAGTTGGAGGGCAGCTGCCACTCTAGGGGCAAATTTTTGTACCTGTCGCGCCTGGAAGCCTATCGTGCCATCCATAGAATAGGGAAGACCCACCACAAGCACTTGCACTTGTCGCTCCTCAACCAAGCGCCGGAGTTGCTCTACCACCTGCTCAAACGAGCTGCGCTCAATCGTCATTAATCCAGTGGCAATTAGTCCAGTGCCATCACATCCTGCCACGCCGATCCGCTTACTACCGACATCCAACCCCAAGGCTGATACTCTTTCCATTGCTGTCTTCAGTGAGAACGTTGAAGCTTGGAAGATGAGTCCTAACGTTGAAGGTTACACCTCATCCCTAAGACCTAAAACCTACCACCTTGTTCAGCACTGATGACCATTTTGGTGAGGATTAGGAAGTTCTGAGGAAGATGCAGCTTCTTCAGAAATCGGGTTGGAGGGAGGGGGGGATGAAGGAACATCTGTGAGCGGGGAAACTTGAGACTTGAGCGATCGCGGACTCAGCCATTCAATGCGGCTGGGCACTGGTTTCCGAGACGGCTGAAGGCTTTGCAGCATCTCCGAGAGTTGAAGGGCTTCTAAAGACAGCGGTTTGGTTTCCCGCACCTTATGCCAAACCGAGCGAGACATCAGCAGGGTATGTTCCACACGCTCTGCGCCTAGTTGCTCAAAATATTCTTCTCGTTCTGGCTGATAATCGGCTGAAGCTAAGTGTAAGGGCTGAGAGGGCACTTCTTGCGCCAAGCGAGCCATTTTCGAGAGTAACTCTGGGTAGAGCCAAGTGTAGGCAGGATGTACAGTTAGCTGAGCTTTATGCGGTTGAGAACCATCGCGACACAGTTGCAGCGAAAAGTAACCAATAGCAGCCTTGCGTTGGGGTTCAAACACATACCCACTGAGGCTATTGCTACGGTTTAACCACTGCTTCATATTGGTGAAGAAAGCACCCATCACGCTGGTTTTGAAGTCGTGAATTTGACGATCAAAGACTTGGCGCAATAAAGGTGGCATGGCAACAGTGTCTAGCTGGTAGAGCAACTGAGCATCGGCATTGCTGATTGGCAGAAGATTGGGGAGATCTGGCTCATGCTCTGCTAGTTTTTGCAATAACTCTGGTGCGATCGCCCAATAGGTGAGTTCAGCTAGCGGCTGAAATCCATTCTGGCGATAGAGTGCTAGTTCTGATTTGTCATGAATATTTACCTCCAGCAACCAGGTATGAGCCTCCACAATTGCCTTAAAGCAGTGGCGCAACAACTGAGAGCCAATCTCACTAGTAGCGGGTTCATTTCCCTTCTGAGCCTGAGGTGAAACCAATACCCGCTCAACCCGCCAAGTACTGCGAGTCCGGTTGAAAGGGGAGACTTGGATCATGCCTCGGATTTGCTGTTCCTGCTCTGCCACCATCACACAAAATTCATACTGGCAAGGGTTAGGAAACCAGCTCAAAAACTTTAGCGGCGCGTACCACCGACGAACTCGTTTTAACTGCCGATCCAAATTTCTGGATGAGCTGTAATGTTCCGTATCCGACGCTTCGGTACATAACTGTTCTATAGCGTCTAAGTCCCGGTAATGAAGGGAACGGATCACAGCATTCGAGTTTGGGGGAGGGCAAGAAGTCATGTTGGGTACAGGCATTATTAGGGCCAGTAACAGATTGATGAGCAATCCCAGCGAGTTGCGATACCAAACTGTGTTGCCACACTTTAAGGATGGCTGCCAATATCTTAACTGCTTTCTCTACCTTACACCTTGACAAGGTTGGCTCTAGTGACTTAGAGAAAGAGATCGCTCGGTGTTTATTTTTTCTCTGAGGTGTCAGCTAACACCGAACGTAAACTTTTTTAATATTTAGATTCCATTATAATAAAAAGTCTTTAAGAATTTTTAAGCTCAATGTCAAACGATGTTGCAGAATTATACGTAAACATTTGTAAACTAATAAACAATCTCTCCTATTGCCCTAACTTGTAGAGTTCTTTTTGCGGAACTCTCAACTGCCCAAAGATATAACCCCCTTGTATAGAGGTTTAAATGAAGCAACTAATGAAGATTGAGCGCTTCTGTTTGATAGCTCATATCGTGTCCATGGCTTTTGGACTGTTGGGACTGCTGCTAGTTTTACCCCATCCAGAATTAATTCTCGGCTTATCAACCACAGGACAGGTGCTATTCCAGTGGGGCATGAGTGGGGGAGGAGTCGTTTATATTCTCTTCGGCACGGCAGCCGTGGCGATTTATGCTTATCGGACACTGGGACTCTGGCATTGGTTGACCTTCATGCTACCAGCCGTCTGCTTATCCTTAAGTAGTGAATTATTAGGAACCAGTACCGGATTTCCCTTTGGTCACTATGCTTACTTAAGCGGCTTGGGCTATAAAATTGCGGGTCTTGTTCCCTTTACGATTCCCCTTTCTTGGTTTTATTTAGGTTTGGTGTGCTACCTCATCGCCCGTGCGGGTCTAGAAACGACTCAAACACCGGGTTGGGTACGCCATCTAGGAGCGATCGCCCTCGGTGCTCTTTTACTCACCTCCTGGGATTTCGTTCTTGATCCCGCCATGAGCCAAACTGCCTTTCCCTTCTGGGAGTGGCAACAACCCGGCGCATTCTTTGGGATGCCTTACCAAAACTTTGCCGGTTGGATGGGAACAGGTGCCGTATTTATGAGCATCGCTGCCTTGTTATGGCAAAAAGCGCCCATCAACTTGGAGCGAGTTCACCTTGGTCTGCCCTTAATCGTCTATTTAAGTAACTTCGCCTTTGCAGCCATCATGAGTATCGCTGCGGGAATTTGGATTCCCGTCTTTTTAGGTTTGTTGCTAGGCATCGTCCCCGTGCTCATCCTGTGGTGGATGGCACAACCGACCCAGCTAGCGATTCCGGCGGAAACCCCTGCTAATCAGGAGGAAGAAATCTCAGTAGCACCCGTGAAAGTGGCAGTCAAGTGAGCGTGGAGTGGTTAACAATACAGGGGGTTATATCCCTAGGGCTGCTGCTTATTCAAGCACCCGCAGCCGCCCTATTGCTTTCCCGCCTACTCAAAGGACGCACTCGTCGTCCGCCTATTGAACCCCTTCCTAGCACACCCGACTTATTAGGGGCTGTGAGCGTGGTAGTTCCGACTCTTAACGAAGCAGAGCGCATTCAACCTTGCTTGGAGGGATTAGGTCGGCAAGGTTATGAAGTGCGAGAAATCATTGTTGTAGATAGTCGTTCTCAGGATGGGACACCAGATTTAGTTAAAGCAGCACAGCAAAAAGACCCTCGATTTCGCCTGATGACAGATGACCCTCTGCCACCAGGATGGGTAGGACGTCCTTGGGCATTGCATCACGGCTTTTTATCCAGTTCTGAGCAGAGTCAGTGGATTTTGGGGATTGATGCGGATACTCAGCCAAGTCCGGGTTTGGTTGCTGGCTTAGTCAAAGCGGCTGAGGCAGAAAAATATGATCTGCTTTCACTCTCGCCGCGCTTTATTCTCAAATATCCGGGTGAGTGGTGGCTGCAACCTTCTTTACTGCTGACCCTCGTCTACCGCTTTGGCGCTGCTGGTGACACGACTCAGACGCCAGAACGAGTAATGGCGAATGGACAGTGTTTTCTATGCCGTCGCTCCGTCTTAGCGCGATTAGGTGGCTACACCAGTGCTAGGGCATCTTTTTGTGATGATGTCACCCTTGCCCGCAATGCGGCGGCGGCTGGGTTTAAAGTCGGCTTTCTCGATGGCGCTAAGGTGTTGAAGGTGCGGATGTATGAGGGAGCTAGGGAAACTTGGAAAGAGTGGGGGCGATCACTCGATCTGAAAGATGCCTCCAAGCGCAGTCAGATATGGGGCGATTTGTGGTTGCTGTTGGCGATTCAAGGGCTACCCTTGCCCATCACCTTACTATTAGCCACTTGGCACGGTTCAGCACTGGTTACGGCTGCACTGAGCTTAAATGGATTTCTCCTAGCGATTCGGGTCGCCTTGCTGCTGGCGATCGCTCCCTCCTATGAACGCACAGCTACATCCGCTTCCTGGTTCTTCTGGCTCTCTCCCCTTGCAGATCCGTTAGCCTTCCTAAGAATTTTGCTATCTTCTCTGCAAACACCGACTCAGTGGCGGGGTCGTAGTTATGGTGAGAAGGAGTCAGAAGTTAGCTTGTAGGAGATCCGTTAAAAATATTGGACTTACGCATTTTTACGAAAGAATCAAGGTTTTAGGGATTGGCGCTTCGACTACGCTCAGCGACCGGATTGGGGATTATGTAAAACCCTAACTCTCTAAACAATCCTTGAATTTTTAACTTTTCTAACTGCGTAAGTCTTTGAAGATTTCTTTAGCGCAGGCATCTAACCTGCTAGAGATCTGCAAATTTATCCGCTAGAGGGACAGAAGTCTGCTTGCCTTCTGAATGCTTCTTTGGTGAGGAGAAGCGATTTAATTTTTGCGCTTTAAGACTCTACCTTTTCTAATTGCCAGAGAATCTGATTTCCCTCGCGACGGACTCTAGACACAATCCAGTTACGCCAAACCCAATGGTCTCCTCGACTGGTGACCGCACTAGCATTGACATCCATTAAATCAGCGAGTTCGGAACTGGTAATGAGATAACCTTTGCTAGAAATTTCATCAGCAATGTGCAGGGTTTCGATCAAGTGACCGAGATGGGCAACCCTAACCTCGCGCGGTAAGTTTTCTAGGTTATCAGCAGAAATAGAGGGAGTTGTTGAGTCCACCATAGCCAAATCAGGATTAGGGGAGTCAGAAGTTAAGCTACTAGATTGTATCGTCTTGTTATCCATGGCTTTAGTTGCTTGTGAACCAAATTCCTCCTCTGTAATTTCTGACTGTTGTAGTGAGGGAGTTCTACCCGCTGCAAAAGACCGAGCGATCGCATCACAGCGTTCATTGCCCACATTACCCGCATGACCCCGGACATACTGCCACTGGAGCGGCGTGTTTAATTGAGATCCCACGCGAGAATTCAGTTCATCAAGCACCTCCCAGAGATCTTGATTCAGCACAGGTTGACCCTGCGAAGTTTTCCAACCCTTCTTTCTCCAACCTTTTACCCACTGGGTAACCCCTTTTTTTAGGTATTCGCTATCGGTATAGAGGGTGATGGGTTCAGTTTGTCGAGAAGCGGCTAAAATCTTGAGCGCTGCGATCGCCGCCTGCATTTCCATACGATTATTCGTAGTGGCAGGCTCAGCATCGCCCATTTCATAAACCGAGCCATCTGTAAAATAGACAACCACACCCCAACCACCAGGTCCAGGGTTACCGCTACAAGCGCCATCCGTGTATACGCTTTGAATTATGCGAGAAGAATCCATTTAGTTATTCCAAGCTTCTGCTTCGTCTGTATTGGCTGCATCTGTATTCACTTCATCTGTATCAGATTGATTAGCACTCTGGAATTGATTCACCAGTGCCTCAATAATTTCGTTGGGATCAGTTGTCTCTATCTGTAATTGCTGAGCGAGCTGCTGCACTAAGTTCGGATCTTGTTGCAATAACACAAACAACTCATCTAACGTTAGCGTTTGCACTTCGCCCGGTTGTGGAGGTTCCGTAGAAAAAGCATCAGGACCCTCATACTCAATCACCCCTGAGTCAATGACTTCCAAATCGGATGGTTCCTCGGTTTCCAGATACGATGGCATAGGGTTACCCTGCCAGTTGTCTCTGTTGAGTAGCTGAGACCCAATTTCATAAGCAACATTTCCGACTTCGCCACAGCCAAGTTGACCCAGGCTTAACAATCGGACGGCTAACTCATTATTGGGTGCGGGTGATGTTAACAGCCTGTCACCAAAGCGACGCAGCCATTCTACCCATTGAGCCTCAGTGGTGCGATTTTGCAAACTGGCAAAAAACTTTAAAACTCGTGCTTGTTGCCAACCATGTCCCACTCCTTCTAGCAGCTGCATGAATAAGTACTCGTAATCTGGATCATCCAGGGGGGGAGCGGGTTGCTTATGAATAAGCGTCGCAGTGGGATTCGGCTTTCTACCCGTGCCAAATAAGCGTCGAAACCACTTCACGAGTCCCTGCCAAATTTTACCTAGCATCTGCTGTTTCCTTAGAGCATCTTTATTTCATCATCCTATCCAGCGTGAAGACAGACACGTTTGTTTAGAGGCAATTTACTCTCCTCCCAATCGCCCTTCGTCGCCTTTATATTCTAGGTAAGATAGCATTTGCCGCCACTCCTCACCCCTGCCGTGACTTACGAACCCCTCCACCACAAATACAGACCTCAGACTTTTGCGGATTTAGTCGGGCAAGAGGCGATCGCCACCACCCTTACAAACGCCCTACGTCTGCGGCGAATTGCGCCCGCTTATTTATTCACAGGTCCAAGAGGCACCGGCAAGACTTCGAGTGCCCGGATTCTGGCGAAGTCACTCAATTGTCTTTCGAGTGAGGCACCAACCGAAAGCCCTTGTGGGAAGTGTGCAGTCTGCCTAGCGATCACGTCCGGTTCAGCACTCGACATCATCGAAATCGACGCCGCCAGCAACACAGGCGTTGACAACATCCGAGAACTGATTGAACGCGCTCAATTTGCGCCTGTTCAATGTCGCCATAAGGTTTACATCATTGACGAGGTGCATATGCTGAGCACCGCCGCGTTCAATGCCTTACTCAAAACTTTAGAGGAACCCCCGGAACGGGTGGTCTTTATCTTAGCCACCACCGATCCCCAAAGAGTTTTAGCGACGATTATTTCTCGGTGTCAACGCTTTGATTTTCGCCGTATTCCCTTAGCCGCAATGGTGCAACATTTAAAGCATATTGCGACTCAGGAGACGATTTCGATTACAGATGAGGCAATCACCCTGGTGGCTCAAGTGGCTCAGGGAGGATTACGGGATGCAGAAAGCCTTTTAGATCAATTGAGCTTGTTAGCCGGTGAAGTCACCGTCGAGAAAGTTTGGGATTTAGTCGGAGCCGTACCAGAGCGAGATTTAATGGCACTCGTAGAGGCGATCGCCTCAGATACTCCGGAATCAGTGCTAGAACGCACTCGCCATCTGCTAGAACGGGGTCGAGAACCGCTAGTTGTCCTGCAAAATCTTGCCAGTTTTTACCGAGATCTCCTGATTGCTAAAACTGCACCTAGCCGCAACGACTTGGTAGCGTGTACTCAAGCAACCTGGAATCACTTGTGTGAATTTGCTCAAAGTTGGGACATCGGCAGGATTTTAGCTGGACAAAAGCATCTCAAAGACAGCGAAGTCCAAATTAGGAACACCACCCAGCCTCGCCTGTGGTTAGAGGTTACTCTGTTAGGATTATTGCCTTCAGCCACTCAGGTACAGTCGGTAGCCGTAAATATTAATCCTGTCCCTACGCAATCTGTACTAAGATCAGCACCCAATCAAGTCTATACTCCTCCATCACGGCAACCAGAGCCACCTCAGCCCTCCTCACCGCCAGAGATTTCCCCAACACAACCAATACCCCAGGCAGAGGTAGTAGAGGCACCTGCCTATTCGCCGCCGCCCCCAATCATCCCAGAAACCCCTGAATCAATCCCTGAGCCACTTCCTGTCGCCGCAGACTCAGTAGCTAATGCTCAACCTAACCTTGAGCAACTTTGGCAACAAGTGGTTGAGTCTCTATCTCCTCCCGCGACTCAAGCCTTGGTACGTCAACATTGTCGTTTATTAGCTTTTGAAGGTCAGCAAGCCATTATTAGTATTAGCTCTGAAAATCTGCTAAAGCTAGCTCAAGGTAAAGCCCAAAACATCGAAGCTGCTTTTCAGATTGTCTGCAAACATCTGGTGAAGGTGTCTCTAAAAGTGGCTACTCAAAAGGAAGCTAAAACATCTTTGGTTCGTGAACCCGTTTCCCGTTCTCCGAATGCTACTGAGCTAAATACTAGAGTTGCGGAAATGGCTTCACCCAGCTATACATCAACTACGACGCCAACTCATGCTGTGATTGAGGCATCTAGTAGTAGTTTAACAACTGCCGTTTCCCCGCCAATAACGCCCGTAGTTGCTGATTGGACAGCTGATGAAGTAGCCAAAGCAGCCAAAAGTCTGGCTCAATTCTTCTGTGGAGATCTTGTTCAAATGACGGACGAACCGGATCTGACGGACTCTTACGTAACTCAACAGCCTTCATCTGCCATGATTGATGCTGCTATTAGTTTGGAGTCTGATACAGAAGAGGATGATATAGATTTTTAGCGGTTAAGAAACTATTGTTCTAGTGAAGTTCAATCAGCTTGTTATCTAACCACTTTTGAATGATTCTGCTTTAGTATTTTCCGCCCTTTTTTCCCATTGTTTTTTACAAAAATTTACTTACAAATTCTGTACTTTTAGATTTTTTGCATCCTCACGAGTTACTCTACCAACGCCGGAGATCATCACCGATCTCAAACAATACTTTCGGTAGATGCACCGCATTTTTGCTAAACCGCATGATAGAAACACAAAAGGTCAAGGAAGTATAAATCTGCAAGTTTAATCGCAACAGCTGCTAATATTTTTGGCTCAAACTTGTACTGAATATTACCCTTTACAAATTTTAAAATGTTATTACAAAAAATAATATTTTAAGCTAGGAATGCGGGGAATATTCTTCTACCTGCTCATTTATCTAGTTGGTTAGAGCAATAATTCTCTCATCAAATAAAAGATATTTGTAAAGAGTCAAAATTGTAAAAGCTCATTTATAAAATTGCTGAGTCACACTTATAGGATTCAGATTTAGTCAATAGTTTGATCAGTTCGCAGATCTATATTCTTTTTGGCTCTCTTTAAGTGAGTTCTGAGGAATACATGAACCTAAAAAGAGTAGCGATTGGCAAAGCAATCCGCCAAGCTGGGGTTGCCGCTAGTGTATTGGGTTTGGTTAGTAGCAACCTTGTAGCTTGCTCACCCCCTTCCCAAACTTCCGAAGGTAACTCGCCGAATCAGCCTTCAGAACTGCGTTCTGTTGCTGTTACCGTTCGTGATCTGAGTAACCCCTTCTTCGTGCTTATGGGACGAGGAGCCGAGGCAGAAGCCAAAAAAATTGGAGGGAATAATGTCAGGACAACGATCGTTTCTAGTGGCGATGACTTAAACCAGCAATTCAACCAAATCGAAAATTTCATTGCCTCAGATACTGACTTGATTATTCTTAATGCTGCTGATAGTAAAGGAATTGAACCAGCAGTTACAAAGGCTAAACAAGCAGGGATTGTTGTTGTTGCAGTAGACACGGGTGCTGGGGAAGAAGTTGATGCTACAGTTACTTCCAATAATTTGCAAGCGGGGCAAATTAGTTGTCAACATATTGCCGATCGCCTCAAAGGTAAAGGGAATGTAGTAATTATCAATGGCCCTCCGGTTAACTCAGTGATTGAGCGAGTTACTGGCTGTGAGCAGGTTTTCGCTAAATATCCTGAGATTAAAGTGCTTTCTAAAGATCAGAATGCTGAAGGAAGCCGAGACGGAGGGTTGAGAGTGATGAGCGATTTGCTAACATCCTTTCCCAAAATTGATGCTGTTTTTGCCATTAACGATCCTTGTGGGGTTGGCGCAGAACTCGCAGCTAGACAAGCAAAACGTAAAGAATTCTTTATTGTTGGGGTTGATGGTGCGCCAGAAGCCAAAGATGCGATCGCCTCTGAAGATAGTTTGTTTGTTGCTACAGCTGCTCAAGACCCCTTAGGAATGACGCAAAAGGCAGTTCAGGTAGGCAATAACATCATTCAAGGTAAAAAGCCTGAAAACCCTAACATCCTGATTCCTGTCAAGCTGATCACGCGAGAAAACGTGAGTGAGTACAAAGGCTGGCAGTAAGACGTTGGCTTTGATTTCCCAAGAATTCAAAGCGGCAATTTTGGAAAAATAAGCACTTCACACTTCTAGGAGTTGCTAATGACAACGGATATTCAAGCTTCACTGCCGGATGCATCAGTCGCTACCCCCGTCTTGGAAATGCGAGGCATCACGAAATGCTTTAATGGGGTTCCGGCTCTAAAGAACGTCAATCTGACGATTTATCCGGGAGAAGTTCATGCCCTGATGGGTGAGAACGGCGCGGGTAAAAGTACATTGATGAAGATCCTTGCCGGAGCTTACATTGCCGATGACGGCGAGATCCGCATTAATGGTCAACCTTTAAAGATTACTGATCCGGCTACAGCGCGACAGGCAGGGATCAATCTCATTTATCAAGAACTCAATGTCGCTCCTAATTTAACCGTTGCCGAAAACATTTTTATGGGCAGCGAGTTAAGGCGAGGTCAGATCTTGGATCGAGAAGGAATGACGCGGGAAGCGGCTCAAGTGCTGCAAAGCCTGGGAGCCAGCTTTGCGCCAGATGACTTGGTTTCTAGCTTATCCATTGCCGAACAGCAGCAGGTGGAAATTGCCCGGGCGCTGAAGGACAACAGCGGCATCTTGGTGATGGATGAGCCAACGGCTGCATTAAGCGATCGCGAAACCGAACGCCTATTTGAGGTGATTCACAAGTTGCGGAGTGATGGCATTGCCATTATTTACATCAGCCACCGCATGGAAGAAGTCTATGCCCTAGCTAATCGGGTGAGTGTCCTGCGCGATGGGGAGTACATTGGCAGCCTGAACCGGAATGAAATTTCACCGGAACGCCTCGTGCAAATGATGGTTGGTCGCGCTATGCAAGATTTCTACGAACATCAGCGCCAAACGAATCCTGGCCCAGTGGTGCTAGAAGTGCGGAATATCAGCGACGGACGCAAGGTAGAGCCGACTAATCTAGTCCTCCATGCCGGAGAAATTGTCGGGTTGGCGGGATTGGTGGGTGCGGGACGTACCGAGCTATCCCGGCTGATTTTTGGGGCTGATCGCAAGATGAGCGGTGAAGTGTTCCTGAATGGGAAAAAGCTCGACATTAAATCTCCAGGTGATGCGATCACGGCAGGCATTGGCTACGTCCCAGAAGACCGCAAAGACCAGGGATTGTTTCTGGAGATGAGTTCTCAAGAGAACATTGTCCTCAATACCCTTAAGCAAAATTCCCAAGCAGGCATCATTAACTGGGGTTCCCTGGGCAAAATTGCGGCGGATGCTGTAGAAAACTTCAGTATCCGTCTGGCAAACCTGGAAATCAGAGCTGTGGATCTTTCAGGGGGCAATCAGCAAAAGCTGTTACTAGCGCGGTGGCTAGCAATTAAGCCGACAGTGCTGATGCTAGATGAGCCGACACGTGGCGTAGACATCGGCGCAAAAAGTGAAATTTACCGCATTATCAGCGACCTAGCAGCCCAAGGCATTGCAGTACTGATGGTTTCCAGCGAACTGCCGGAAATTGTGGGATTAAGCGATCGCGTCTTAGTGATGCGAGAAGGACAGCTAGTAGGCGAATTGGGCGGCTCTACTGGCAGAGAGATTACACAAGAAAACATTATGGCTTACGCCACTGGTGCATCGGAGGTAGCAGGATCATGAGTCGCACCCAATTAAGACCCCGCAGGAATGAAACAGGTGATCGCCCGCAGTCAAGCAAGCGTAAATCCGCGAACAATTGGCTTCAAGTTGCCGGAATTCTACCCATCCTGGTACTCATCTGCATCCTGTTTTCCGTCCTCAGCCCCAACTTTCCCACAGTAGGCAACGCTGTCAATATTTTGCGGCAAGCGTCAATCAACATCGTCCTTGCAACCGGGATGACGTTTGTGATTCTCACCGGAGGCATTGACCTTTCTGTTGGCTCAATCCTTGGCGTTTCCGCTGTGGTTGCTGTGTTGGTATCGCTGCTCCCAGCTTTGGGTTGGGCGGCTATCCCAGCGGCATTGCTAACCGGATTGCTTTTGGGCTTAGTCAACGGTGCCCTCATCGCCTTCCTAGACTTACCACCCTTTATCGTGACATTGGGTGCTCTGACTGCGCTGCGGGGTGCTGCCTATCTCGTTGCCAATGGCACAACGGTACTCAACCGTAACCTGAATTTTGCCTGGATTGGTAACAACTATTTAGGCCCAGTTCCCTGGTTAGTCGTCATAGCGCTGCTGACAGTCGCAGCTAGTTGGTTTATCTTGCGCCGCACAGTGCTGGGAGTCCAGATATATGCGGTAGGCGGAAACCCGCGTGCAGCCAGGTTAACGGGCATCAAAGTCGATCGCGTGCTGCTGTTTGTCTACGGTGTTAGTGGATTGTTGGCAGGTTTGGCAGGCATTATGAGCGCCAGCCGTCTGTATAGCGCCACAGGGATGTTAGGCAACGGTTATGAGTTGGATGCGATCGCGGCGGTTATTTTGGGTGGAACCAGCTTCACAGGCGGCATTGGTACTATGC
>Ga0196963_10000994_pt1 | contig 21026 bp, 21 predicted proteins | sample S1_5metaG_FD_148600 | JGI IMG/M metagenome (GOLD analysis project Ga0196963, IMG submission 148600) | Soil microbial communities from Anza Borrego desert, Southern California, United States - S1_5 | ecosystem: Environmental > Terrestrial > Soil > Desert | place: USA: California | collected... | reverse complement strand
TTCTGGGCGATCTGCTTCATGGCGCCGACGGTGGCCTTGACGGCCTCGCCGCCCTCGGCGGCTTCGCCGGCGGCCTTGCCGGCCATGCCGTCGGTGACCTTGGCGTTCTCGGTGTTCTGCGAAATCGAGGCGGTCATCTGCTCGATCGAGGCGCTGGTCTCCTCGACGCCGGCCGCCTGCTCGCTGGAAGCCTGCGACAGCGACTGCGCGGTCGCGCTCACTTCTTCCGACGCCCCGGCCAGCGCCTCGGCGCCGCTGTTCACCTCGGCCACCACCTGCGAGAGCTTGGCAACCATGTTCTGCATGGCCTGCAGCAGCTGCGCGGTCTCGTCCTTGCCGCTGACGTCCAAATGCAGCGTCAGGTCACCTTCGGACAGGCGGTTCGCCGCGTCCACCGCGCGGTGCAGCGGGCGCGTCACGCTGCGGCTGATCAGGAAGCCCAGCAGCATGCCCAGCAGCACCGCACCGACGATCAGGCCGATCATGAACTGCCGGCTCGCCTGGTACATCGATTCCACTTCCACGTTCGCCGCCTCGGCGCGCTTCTCCTTCTGCGTCGTCAGCTCGCTCAGCATGTCGTCCAGCGCGTTGGCCCGCTCGCGCACCGAGTTCAGCGAGGCGTGCAGGTCGAGGTCGTTCTCGGCCAGCTTCTTCTTCGCCGCCATGTCCAGCGCGCGCTGCTGTTCGCGCTGGTAGTCGTCCCAGGTCTTGCCGAAGTCGTTGAAGATCTGCTTCGCGCGGTCGCTGACGAACAGCGGCTGCGCCTTCGCGACGTGGTCCTTCACCGCGGCGCTGCTCTTGCGGATGGAGGCCAAATGGCGCTCGCGCTCTTCCTGGGAGGTCGCCAGCAGGAAATTGGAGCGGGCGCGGCCGATGTAGACCAGGTTGATGTTGGCTTCCTTGATGTGGGACAGCCCCATCAGCTCCTTGCTGTACATCGCCTCGGCCAGGTCATTCATCCTGGCCGAGTTGGATACCGCGACCAGGCCGACGACCGCGCTGATGGAGGCGACCACGAGGAAGCCGGCGATCAGCCGGGTTCCGATCTTGAGGTTCGAGAGCATGGGAAAGATTCCTTGGTTGATTCGGAAGAGCGGTCGGTGCTCAGGCCGGCAGTGCCGCACCCGCCGCAGCGGTGGCATGGGCATGCCCGCCACTGCGGTCGACCTGCTCGAAGAGCGCCGGCACGTCGAGGATCAGTGCCACGTCGCCGCTGCCGCGGATGCTGGAGCCGCTGATGCCCTTGACTTGCGCGAACATCTTCGAAAGCGGCTTGATCACGGTCTGGAACTCGCCCAGCAGCGTGTCGACGACGAGGCCGAAGGTGTGGCCCGCCCAGCGCACGACGACGATGTTTTCCCGCGGCGGCGGCGGTGCGTCGATCTCGAACAGCGTGCGCAGCCGGATGAAGGGCAGCACCTCGCCGCGCAGGTTCGTGTAGTCGTGGCCGGCCTCGGCGGAGAAGGCGATGCACTCCTCGACGATTTCCAGCGGCACCACGAACACCGACTTGCCGACGCCGACCTGGAAGCCGTTGATGATGGCCAATGTGAGCGGCAGCCGCACGGTGACGGTGGTGCCGGCGCCCGGCTGGCTGTCGATGGCCACGCTGCCGCGCAGCGCGGTGATGTTGCGCTTGACCACGTCCATGCCGACGCCCCGGCCCGACAGGTTGGTCACGGTCTCGGCGGTGGAGAAGCCGGGCTCGAAGACCAGCCCATAGATCTCGCCGTCGGTCATCGCGCGGCCGGGTTCGACCAGCCCGCGCTCGACCGCCTTGGCGAGGATGCGCTCGCGGTCCAGGCCGCCGCCGTCGTCGCCGACCTCGATCACGATGCTGCCGGAGTCGTGGAAAGCGTTCAGCCGCACGGTGCCCTGCGCCGGCTTGCCGCGTGCGGCGCGCACGGCGGCGGCCTCGATGCCGTGGTCCATCGAATTGCGCACCAGGTGCGTCAGCGGATCGGCGATCTTCTCGACCACGGTCTTGTCCAGCTCGGTGTCCTCGCCGCTGATGACCAGGCCGATGTCCTTGCCCAGTTCACGCGCCACGTCGTGCACCACGCGCTGGAAGCGGCTGAAAGTGGCGCCGATCTTCACCATGCGCAGCTGCAGCGCGCTGTCGCGCACCTCCTCGACCAGGCCGGACAGCGTGGAATGCGCTTCCATCAGCTCGGCGTCGCGCACGCGGCGCGCGGCCACGCCGGCGCCGGCCGAGGCGATGATCAACTCGCCCACCAGGTCGATCAGCCGGTCCAGCTTGTCGGCATCGACGCGGATCGACGCGCGCTCGGCATTGCGTTCGGGCGTGCGCGTGGCGCGCGCCTGCTGCTGCTTGTCGAGCGCGGCATCGACGATGGCCTGCGGCACGCGGCCCTGCTGCACCAGGATGTCGCCCAGGCGCTGCGTCGGTTCGATCGTCTGCTGCGCCTTCAGCGCCCGCTCCAGCTCATGCGCCGTCACGCTGCCGCAACGCACCAGGATCTCGCCCAGCTGTGCGGTGGCCTCGGGCAGCGCCTCGATCAGCTCGACGAATTCGCCGATGCGGCTGTTCGGCGGCAGGATGCGGATCGAGGAGTCGTCGAGCACGAACTCGAAGACGTTCTCGATCGCCGCCTTGTCGGCCGAGCTGCGCAGCGCCAGCTCGAAGCCGAGGTAGCACGACTCCGGGTCCATCGCCGCCGCATCGGGCAGCGCATCGGGCAGCGTGACGATCGCCGTGATCTCGCCCAGCCGGCGCAGATAGCGCAAGAAGGACATGGGGTCCATGCCGTTGCGCAGCACGTCCTCCCCGAAGCGCAGCGACAGGTGCCAGGTGCCTTCGGCTGCCGCAGTGGCAGCCTCGGACGGGCCGGCCTTGCCGTCTTCCGCGGGGCTCATACCTGCTTGCCCGCCGAGGTGGCGGCGCAGCTGCGCCAGCAGCGGCAGGCCGGCAGCCTCCAGCGCGGCGTCCGGCTCGTGGAGACCGCCTGCAATGGCAGTCATCAGCGCGCCGATGTGGTCAGCGCAGCGCAGCAGCAGGGCCTGTAATTCGTCGTCGATCGTCACCCGGCCGGCGCGAACTTCGTCGAGCAGGCTTTCGGCCACGTGGGTGAACGCCACCACATGATCCAGGCCGAACAAGCCGGCCGATCCTTTGATCGTGTGCGCGGCGCGGAAGATCGCGTTGACGGCCTCGCCGTGGTCGCCCGGCTCATTGAGGGTCAGCAGGGCGCCTTCCATCTCATCGAGCAGCTCGCGGCTCTCGGCGATGAAGGTCTGCAGGGCTTCTTCTAGGTTCATGCTTCCACCCTTGCCGGGACTGCCTGGGCGGCCTCGTCCTCGCCGAACCAACCCGCCAGGTCCAGCAGTTCGAAGGCTTCGGCTACCGCCGGGCTCGGGCGCCGCAGGCGCAGCGCGCGGCCCTGGGCCAGCGCTTCCCGGCGCAGCAGCATCAGCAGCTGCACGCCGGCGGTGTCCACTTCGGTCACCTCGCCCAGGTCCAGCTCGATCGGGCCGGTGCCCGGCAGCGCCGCCAGCAGCAGCGGCTTCAATTCCGACGCGCGGTAGATCGTCAATTCGCCCTCGATGGCGATAACGTCCGACATGTCCGTCATGGCAGCACCAGCTTCTGGACGACGCCGATCATCTGCTCGGGCTTGAAGGGCTTCAGCACCCAGGCCTTGGCGCCGGCTTCCTGGCCTTCCTTCTTCTTCGCGTCCTGCGACTCGGTGGTCAGCATCACGACCGGCGTGAACTTGTAGGCCGGGATCTGCTTGACGGCCTTCACGAAGCTGATGCCGTCCATGTTCGGCATGTTGACGTCGCTGATCATCAGGTGGACCTTCTGGCCCTTCAGCTTGCCCAGCGCGTCCTTGCCGTCGCTGGCCTCGAGTACGTCGTATCCCGCGCCGCGCAGTGCAATGCCGACGACCTGGCGCAGCGAGGCAGAGTCGTCGACGATCATGATGGTCTTTGCCATGGGAGCTTCCCTGTGGTTGTTTCCGTTCAGAAGAAGGTGACTTCGGTATCCGCCGGGGCGGCCGCGCGGGCCTGGCGGCCATCGCGGTGCACCTGGCGTTCCTCCGCCATCGCGTACGTGCTTTCCAGCGCGCGCAACAGCTCCGCGGCAGACAGCGGCGGCACGTTGCCGCTGCGTTCGAAGGCATCACGGTGCTCGGCCAGGCAGGCCGGCATGCGTTCGATGTTGGCTTTCACGTGGCTGAGGATCTGTGCCACGCGGTCCTGGAACTGCAGCTGGACCAAGGCTTCTGAGATCTCCGACTGGATGCCCACGCTCTCCGAGCGCAGCAGGCTGGTGGAATCCACCAGCGCGTCGGTGATGGCGCGGAAGTCGCCGAGCACGGTGGCGATGGCGCTGCGCGCCGCCTGCACCGACTGGCCATCGTGCACGGCCGACTCGTCCGCGGCGCGGCGCGTCTCGTGGATGGCGTCGCTGATGCGCGCGACGGTTTCCGCGATGCGGCGTCCAGTCTGGCCGGATTCGGCGGACAGCTTGCGCACTTCCTGGGCCACCAGCGCGAAGCCTCGGCCGGCATCGCCGGCGTGGGCCGCCTCGATGGCCGCGTTGATGGCCAGCAGGTTGGTCTGCGACGCGATCGCGGCGACGCTGCCGGCCATCTGATGCAGCGCTTCGACGTGCGCACCCAGCTCATGCACGCGGCCCACCAGTTCGGCCTTGCCGCGGCGGGCGTCGTCGAGATCGGCGATCAGGCGCGACAGGTTGGTGTCGCTCCTCGAGAACACCGCCACCAGGCCCTGCTCGCCATCGTCGATCGAGCTCGTCGTGGCGCCCGACACCTGCACCGCACGGTCGAGCTTGTCGACGATGCCGGAGAAGCGCTGGGCCAGCGCCGAGACGGCATGCTCCATCTGGCTGCGCGAGGTCTCGATCTGCGCGGTCCATACCGGCGCCAGCTCCGCGCCGAAGCGCTCGTGGTTCACGAGGCAGTGGGCCAGTGCCTGGCGGCGGCGGCGCGCTTCACGCGCGGCCAGCGGCAGCGCGGCCAGGCCGGCGGCCGCCAGCGTCATGGCGAGCAAAGCGCTCGGCCATCCCCAGGGTGCCAGCGCAAGCACGCTGCCTGCACCGCCAAGGCCCAGCAGCACGGCATGCGCCTGCGCAAGCCCAGAAGGTTTGCCTTCGTCTGCGGGAAGCTGTGGCTCCCGGGTCCCTGACGTCGTCATGTTTGTTCTTCCTTATCGCGGCAAGCCATTCCCCGTCGCGGGGCGATCCGGCATCGTCGTGCTCCGGGTATCGGCTTGGCGGGACCGATATTGATGGTCTTTCTCGTGTCAACAATGTCGCAAGAGCCCCGCCTTTTGCCCGCTATTCGATGGACGTCGGAAACTCCCTCGCCGAGATGTCAAGAATCCCCGACGGCGCGGTGGCTACACTTCCGCCATGGCGTGGTTGGATGACATCAAGTGGGACCGCGACGGCCTGGTGCCGGTCATCGCGCAGGAAGCCTCGTCGGGCGACGTCCTGATGTTTGCGTACATGAATCGGGAGGCACTGGCCCGCACCGCCGAACTGCGGCAGGCCGTGTACTGGAGCCGTTCGCGCCAGCGCCTGTGGCACAAGGGCGAGGAATCGGGCCACTTCCAGCAGGTGCATGAAATCCGCGTCGATTGCGACAGCGACGTCGTGCTGCTGAAGGTCACGCAACTGGGCCACGAGCCCGGCATCGCCTGCCACACCGGGCGCCATTCCTGCTTCTTCAACCGGCTGGACGGGCAGGGTGCCCAAGCCGCCTGGACCGCCGTCGAGCCGGTGCTCGAAGACCCCGAACGCATCTACCGCAAATGAACCCGACGCCGTCGTCGCAGGACGTCCTTGCCCGCATCGCCGAGGTCATCGAGTCGCGCAAGCCAGAGGCCGGCGGCGACCCCGGCAAGAGCTACGTCGCGAAGCTCTTTGCCAAGGGCACCGACGCCATCCTGAAGAAGATCGGCGAAGAGGCCACCGAGACGGTGATGGCGGCCAAGGACGGCGATGCGCAGAAGCTGGTCTACGAAGTGGCCGACCTGTGGTTCCACTCGATGATCGCGCTGGCGCAATTCGGGCTGACGCCACAGCAGGTGATCGCCGAGCTGGCGCGGCGCGAAGGCCTGTCCGGCCTCGACGAATTCGCGCGGCGCACGCCCGCCGCGCCGGAGGACACGCGATGAACGAACCCGGCAGTTCCATGACCGTCGTCGACAACGCCGCCGACCAGTCGCTGCGCACCATAGGCCACATCAGCTACGCGCTGCACGCCATCGTCGCCATCGGGGCAGTGATGCCGGGCACGCAGGGCAGCATCCTGCTGCTCATCGCGGCCTTCATCCTCGACCTGGTGAAGCGCGACGACGCGGCGGGCACCTGGCAGGAGTCGCATTTCCGCTGGCGCATCCGCAGCGTGCTGTTCAGCGCCATCGCGTACGTGCTGACGATCCCGCTGTGGCTGCTGTTCCTGATCCCGGGCTGGATCGCGTGGGGGATCATCTCGATCTGGTTCCTCTACCGCGTCGTCCGCGGCTGGCTCGCCCTGAACGACCGCCGGCCCATGCCCGTCTGACATCGCCCCACCATGAGCCAAGACCCCAACTGCCTTTTCTGCAAGATCGTCGCCGGACAGATCCCGTCGAAGAAGGCCTACGAGGATGAAGACATCCTCGCCTTCCACGACATCCATCCCTGGGCGCCGGTGCACATCCTGATCATCCCGAAGCGGCACATCACCAGCATGGTCGACGTGACGATGGAGGACCAGGCCCTGCTCGGCAAGATGATGGCGATTTCGCCCAAGCTGATGGCCGATCTCGGCGTCACCAACGGCTACCGCCACGTCATCAACACTGGCCGGGACGGGCTGCAGGAAGTGATGCACCTGCACCTGCATGTGATGGGCGGCCCGCGCCCCTGGTTGAAAGGCTAGTACCCGTTCCACGGGTGCGTGAGCCCACGCGCCGGGCGGTCGCGTGGCCGCGCTGCCCTTCGATCGCGGTATTACCTCCAGCCAAGGCCGTGCCAGGCTTCACGCCCGCATGGCGAACCCCGGCCGTCAAACCGGGTCACCTAGAATCATTCATTCCGTCTAGAGGAGTTCGTCATGGGATCTTTCAGCATCTGGCACTGGCTGATCGTGCTGGCCGTCGTGTTGCTGATCTTCGGCACCAAGAAGCTGAAGAACGTGGGCTCCGACCTCGGCGCGGCGGTCAAGGGCTTCAAGGACGGCGTGAAGGACGGCACCACGTCGGCCGATGCAGCATCCGGCGCGCCGGCCCAGCAGGTCACCGCCAACAAGGCCGGCGACCCCAACACCGTCGACGTCGAAGCGAAGCACAAGTCCTGATCACGCGATCGCGGTCCACCGCGCGCCTTTGAGAGCAGGCTCTGACCCACCGATGATCGACTTCGGATTCGACAAGCTGGCCCTGATCGGTGCGGTGGCGCTGATCGTCATCGGGCCGGAGAAACTGCCGCGTGTGGCCCGCACCGTGGGCCACATGCTCGGCAAGGCGCGCCGCTACGTGGCCGACGTCAAGGCTGAGGTCAACCGCTCGATCGAACTCGAGGAACTGCAGAAGATGAAGTCGCAGTTCGAGACGGCCGCGCGTGACGTCGAAAGTGCCGTCTCGCGCGAGGTCAATGCCGCCAGCACGGCGTTTTCCGAAGGCGTCGGCGAGTTGCAGCAGTCGTTCGAATCCAACCCCTACGATCCGTTGTCGGCGCCGCTCGCCACCCCTGCGCCGCAGTACAAGCGGCCCAACAAGAAATGGCGCCTCAAACGCAGCGCCACGCCGCGCTGGTACAAGGAGCGCGCCGGCGTGCGCCGCCATGCGCAATCCGGCGCGGCGCGCGTGGCGCGCTTCCGCCCGCCGGCGCTGAAGTGATGAGCCCGCCGCGCCGCGCGCGGGCTGTAGTCCAGAGGAACGAATGACCGAGCCCCGCGACGAGCTCGAAGGCACCGAACAGCCCTTCGTCTCTCACTTGATCGAACTGCGCGACCGCCTGATCCGGGCGGTGCTCACCGTGCTCGCCGTCTTCGGCGTGCTGATGTTCTTCCCCGGCCCGGGTGCGCTCTACGACCTGCTGGCGGCGCCCATGGTGGCGCACCTGCCGCGCGGCGCCACGCTGATCGCCACCAACGTGATCTCGCCGATCCTGGTGCCGTTGAAGATCACGCTGATGGCGGCCTTCCTGATCGCGCTGCCGGTGGTGCTGTACCAGGTCTGGGCCTTCGTCGCGCCGGGCCTCTATTCGCACGAGAAAAAGCTGGTGCTGCCGCTGGTGGTCAGCAGCACGCTGCTGTTCGTCATCGGGGTGGCGTTCTGCTACTTCATCGTCATCCCCGGCATGTCGCAGTTCATCCAGAACTTCGCGCCCGCCACGATCACCGCGGCACCCGACATCGAACAGTATTTCGGTTTCGTGCTGACGCTTTTCATCGTCTTCGGCGTCGCCTTCGAAGTGCCGGTGGCGGTGGTGGTGCTGGTGCGCATCGGCATGGTGACGACGGAGCAGCTGAAGGCCTTCCGCGGCTATTTCGTGGTGGCTGCCTTCATCATCGCGGCGGTGGTGACGCCGCCGGACGTGATCTCGCAGCTGGCACTGGCGATACCCATGTGCCTGTTGTACGAGATGGGCATCTGGGCAGCGAAGCTCTTCGTCAAGCACACCCAGCCGCCGCCCGAGCCCGATGCCGCGAAAGCGGGCTCGACGACGGACACCTGATCGGCTGGCGCGGCGGACCGCGGCGACGCTGCGGCCTTCAGCGTCGTGCCGTGCCCGGCTGGCGGGGCCGTTGGCCGACGACCAGCGTCACCTGCACCGTCTGGTTGCCGCGCTGCACGTCGATGGCGGCCTCGCTGCCGGGCTTCAGCGCCGCCACGCGGTTCAGCAGCTCGGCCGTGTTGGCCACCGGGCGGCCGCCGACCGCGGTGACCACGTCGCCCGGTCGCATGCCGCCCTTGCTGGCGGGGCCGTCCTGCAGCACGCCGGTGATCAGCGCGCCTTCCTTGATCGGCAGCTTGAAGTTCTCGGCGAACTCCGGCGTCAGGTCGCGCGGCTCGACGCCGATCCAGCCGCGCGTGACCTGGCCGTCGCGCAGCAGCCCTTCCATCACCTGCTGCGCCACGTCGACCGGTATCGCGAAGCCGATGCCCATGCTGCCGCCCGAGCGCGAGAAGATGGCCGTGTTGATGCCCACCAGGTGGCCGCGCACGTCCACCAGCGCGCCGCCCGAATTGCCCGGGTTGATCGCCGCATCGGTCTGCACGAAGCTCTCGAAGGTCGACAGGCCCAGCCCCTGCCGGCCCAGCGCGCTGACGATGCCCGAAGTCACCGTCTGCCCGACGTTGAAGGGGTTGCCGATCGCGAGCACCACGTCGCCCACCTGCACCGCCTCGAGCCGGCCCAGCGTGATCGCGGGCAGCCGGTCCATCGTGATGCGCAGCACCGCCAGGTCGGTCTCGGGATCGGTGCCGACCACCTCGGCGCGCGCCTCGCGGCCGTCCGACAGGCGCACGTCGATCTCGGTGGCGCCGGCGATCACGTGGTTGTTGGTCAGCAGGATGCCTTCGGGCGAGACGATCACGCCCGAGCCCATGCCGACCTGCGTCTCGGCGCCGCGCTCGTGGAAAAAGAAGCGGAAGGTCGGGTCCTGCGCGTGCGGGTTGCGCCGGCCGGCCTTGCTGGCGGTGACGCTGACCACCGCCGGCGCCGCGGCGCGCGCCGCGGCGTGATAACCCGTGAAACCGCTGGCTGCCCCGGGCGGCAGCGCCGCTGCCGCGGGCTCCGCCGCGGTGCGCAGGGACACCACGTCGGTCAGCTGCCGGCCCTCGCGCAGCAGCCACTGCGGTTTCAGCGTGCCGACCACGAACAACACCGCCAGGGCCACCGTGGCGGCCTGCGAGAAAATCAGCCAGAGTCGTCGCATCGGCGGGGGCAAGGCACAGGAAGAAAAGGAGCGGCCGGCGATATGGTGCAACGGCGCGAACTGGAGGTCTATCTGGCCACGCTGCTGGCCGTCGACACGTTCCGGGATTATGGGCCGAACGGCCTGCAGGTCGAGGGTCGTGCCGAGGTGCGCACGCTCGTGTCGGGCGTCACCGCGAGCCGCGCGCTGATCGATGCCGCGATCGAGCGCGGTGCCGATGCCGTCCTCGTGCACCACGGCCTGTTCTGGCGCGGCCACGATGGGCGCCTGACCGGCTGGCTGCGCGAGCGGGTGGCGCGCCTGATCACGCACGGCATCAACCTTTTTGCGTACCACCTGCCGCTCGATGCACACGCCGAGTGGGGCAACAACGTCCAGCTCGGCCGGGTGCTGGGCCTGCAGGCGGATGGCTGCTTCGGCGAGCAGCAGCTCGGCTTCATCGGCCCGGCGGGTGCGCTGGCCGATGCCGAGCGCCTGGCTGCCACGGTGGCCGACCGGCTCGGCCGCACGCCGGTGCTGGTGCCGGGCGACGGCCGGCCGCTGTCGCGCATCGCCTGGTGCACCGGCGGCGCGCAGGGCTATTTCGAGTCCGCGATCGCGGCCGGCGCCGACGCTTTCCTGACCGGCGAGATTTCCGAGCCGCAGGCCCACATCGCGCGCGAGACGGGCGTCGCCTTCCTTGCCTGCGGCCACCACGCCACCGAGCGCTACGGCGCGCCGGCGCTGGCGGCACACGTGGCCGAGCGCTTCGGCCTCGTGCACCACTTCATCGACATTCCCAACCCCGGGTGACCTTGATGGGCGAGAACGCCGGCCTGCTGGCCGTGACGATGGGCGACCCGGCCGGCATCGGCCCGGAAATCGCGGTGCGCGCGCTGGCGGCCCAAGACAACGGCCGCTGCGTCGTGGTCGGCGACGTCGGCGTGATGCGCCGCGCGGTCCGGCAATGCGGCCTGCTGAGCCCGGTGGTGGTGCTCGACCGGCCGGCGGACCTGCCACCGCCCGGCTGCGTGCCGGTGTGGCAGCCCGAGGGCCTGCCGCCGGGGCTGGATGCCTTGCCGCAGGGGCAGGTGCTGGCAGCCTGCGGCGCGGCAGCGGCACGCTGCATCGAGGCCGGCACGGCGCTGGCCCTGCGCGGCGAAGTCGCGGGCCTGGTGACCGCGCCGATCCACAAGGAAGCGCTGTCCGCCGCCGGCGTCCCCTACCCCGGCCACACCGAGATGCTGCAGGCGCTGACCGGCGCGGGCGCGGTGCGCATGATGCTGGCGAACCCGCAGCTGCGCGTGGTGCTGGTGACGATCCACCTCAGCCTGCGGCGGGCCATCGACAGCCTGGACGTGGCCGGCGTGCTGGAGACCCTGCGCATCACCGATGCCGCGCTGAAGCGCTGGGGCATCGCCCGGCCGCGCATCGCCGTCGCCGGGCTGAACCCGCACGCGGGCGAGGGCGGCCTGTTCGGCGACGAGGAGCTGCGCATCATCGCCCCGGCGATCGCGCAGGCGGCGGCCGAAGGCATCGGTGCCGAGGGGCCCCTCGCGCCCGACACGGTCTTCATGCGGGCGCGGCATGCGCCGCCGGCTCACCCGGGTGAATTCGACGCCGTCGTCTCGATGGTCCACGACCACGGCCTGATCGCCGTGAAATACCTGGGTGTGGAAGAGGGCGTCAACGTCACGCTGGGCCTGCCGATCGTGCGCACCAGCCCAGACCACGGCACCGCCTTCGACATCGCCGGCCGCGGCGTGGCCGATGCGGCCAGCCTGCGCGCGGCGCTGCGCATGGCGCGTGTGCTGGCCGGCGGCGGCTGACGGGCGGAAGCGGGCTTCGCGCTCAGCGCCACCAGGGCCCCCAGTCCAGGGGCTGTTGCGGGTACGCCGCCGGCTCCGTCGGCGCGAGGCCTGGCCGATCTTGGCTTGCCTCGGCCGGCTCGGAGACCGCCGTTGGGCTGTGGCGCCGATCCGCCCGCCGCCCCGGTGCCAGCGTCGTCATGTGCGCGGCATGCACCAGCGCCGCGCCGTCCCTGCCGGCGCCTGGAAAGACTGCGTGGCCGGCGCGCAGCCGCAGTTCGAGCAGTTCATCGTCCACGCGGTAGGTGCCGGCCCCGGCCGTCAGCAGGCGCAGGGCCACGGACCAGGCCGCGCCGTCGTCGGCATCAGGCAGCAGCACGCCGAAGTGGTGCAGGCCGTAGCGCGCGACCTGGTCGGTGGCGCGGACATGGCCGCAGAGGCGGTTGGCGCAATCGGCCAGCACGCGCCGGGTCTGTTCGACGGGGCCTGGGCCGCCCGCGCCGTCGATCTGGTCGACCACCAGGCACAGCAGTGCGAAGGGCTGGTTCTGGCGTCGGCTGCGGGCAATCTGGCGGTCGACCATCTCGACCAGGCCCGCCGTGCCGTCCACCGGCGTGGCACGGCTGGGGGCGGGCGGGCGCGCCGGCTTGCGCTGGCCGATCATCGCGGCAATGCCGCAGGCGTCGGCGTTGCGATCGGCAGGGGTGCCGGCGGTGGTGCCGGCATCGGGCGGCAGGCTGTCGTTCGCGGGAGGCTGCATGACCATCCATCCAGGTGAGGCGTGCGGGGGCGAGAGGGGTGAGGGGATGGCACGAGCGGCGTCTTTGTCCTCCCTGCGCGCACCGAGCGCCATCTCCTCGATTGCTGCAACGCAATCCACGGACGGATCCCGACATCGGTTCGACAGGTTTACGGCCGGATACAGTCGGGCCCGGCCCAGCGCCGTGCTTCCGCGGTGCTGCAGGCACCGCCCCCGGACCGTTCCGAATGACAGAGATCACCGTCTTGCTGCGGGCTGCCCTGGGCGGCGACCGGCTCGCCGCCGACCAGGCCTATGCGCTGCTGTACGCCGACCTGCGGCGGCTGGCCCGCAGCCGCCTGCGCCAGTCCAGCGAGATGACGCTGCTGGACACCACCGCGCTGGTGCATGAATCCTTCCTGCGGCTCAACGGCGGGCGGGCGCTGGACTTTCCGGACCGGCACCATTTCCTGGCTTACGCCGCCAAGGTGATGCGGGCGGTGGTGGTCGACGTGGTGCGGGCGCGCCTGGCCGAACGCCGCGGCGGCGACGCCGAGCACGTGACCTTGAACACCACCGTCGTCGACGCCGGCGCCACGCGCGAGGACGAGGTGCTGCGCGTGCACGAGGCGCTCGACGAACTGGGCGCGCTGGAGCCGCGCCTGGCGCAGGTGGTGGAGTTGCGCTACTTCGGCGGGCTGTCCGAGGCCGAGGTGGCGGCCAGCCTGGGACTGACCGAACGCACGGTACAGCGCGATTGGCAGAAGGCGCGCCTGCTGCTGTCGCTCGCGTTGCGCTGAGCGCAGCCCATCCACCCCCAAGGCCTCCACCGCCCACCCGATGCTGCCCACTGGAATCGATCCGCAACGCTGGTCCCTGCTGTCGCCCCTGCTGGACGAACTGCTCGACCAGCCGCCCGATGCCCGCGCCGCCCGCCTCGATGCGCTGCGTGCCGAAGACCCGGTGCAGGCCGATGTGCTGGCGCAGTTGCTGGGCCAGTTGACCGAGGTCGACCGCGAGGCGTTTCTGGAGCACCCCGCCTTGACCACGCCGCCGGCCGGCCGGGCGGCCGAAGACCTGGCGGGCCGGCGGGTGGGCGCCTACACGCTCGACCGCGAGCTGGGCCGCGGCGGCATGGGCAGCGTGTGGCTGGCGCGCCGCACCGACGGTCGCTACGAAGGCGAGGTGGCGATCAAGTTCCTGCAGGGCGGCCTGTTGCGCCGCGGCGAGGAGGCGCGCTTCGCGCGCGAGGGCAGCATCCTGGCGCGGCTGGCCCATCCGAACATCGCGCGCCTGCTGGACGCGGGCCACCTGGGCGTCGGCGCGAGCCCGGCGCAGCCGTACCTGGTGCTGGAGTACGTGGCCGGCGAGCCGCTGGACCGGCATTGCGAACAGCAGGGCCTGGACCTGCGCGCGCGGCTGCGGCTTTTCCTCGACGTGCTGGGCGCGGTGGCGCATGCGCACAACCGCCTGATCCTGCACCGCGACCTGAAGCCGTCGAACATCCTCGTCACGCCGGCGGGCGAGGTGAAGCTGCTGGACTTCGGCATCGCCAAGCTGCTCGACGATGCTGGCCAGGCCACCGGCGACGGCGACGTGACCCAGGCCGCCGGCCGGGCCTTCACGCCGCAGTACGCCGCGCCCGAACAGCTGGAAGGCGGCGACGTGACCACCGCCACCGACGTCTATTCACTGGGCGTGCTGCTGTTCAAGCTGCTGGGCGGCGCCCATCCCACGGGAGGCGACGACCCGACCACCACGTCGCTGCAGAAGATGCAGGCGGTGGTGGACCAGGAGCCGCAGCGGCTGTCGGATGCCGCGCTTCGCAACGGCGGCCCGGGCGCCGCGAAGCGCGCACGCGAGCTGAAGGGCGACCTGGACACCATCGTCGCCCGCGCCCTCAAGAAGGCGCCGGCCGAGCGCTATGCCAATGCGGCCGCCATGGCCGATGACATCCAGCGTTATCTCGACCACCTGCCCATCACCGCCCGGCCGGACGGCTGGCGCTACCGCACGGCCAAGTTCCTGCGCCGCAACAGCGTGTCCGTGGCCGCCGGCACCGCGACCGCGCTGGCGCTGACCGGCGCGGCCGCGGTGGCCTGGCACGAGGCGCGCGTGGCCCAGCAACAGCAGGCCCAGGCCGAGGGCCTGATCGAATTCATGCTGGGCGACATGCCGCCGCGGCTGAAGTCGGTGGGCCGCCTGGACGCACTGGACGCGGTGGGCGACCGGGCGCTGGCCTACTACGCGGCGCAGGACCCGAGCCGGCTGGACGCGGCGTCGCTGGGCCGGCGGGCGAGGGCATTGCACCTGATGGGCGAGATCGCCGAAGCGCGCGGCCAGCTGGAGGAAGCGGCGCGCCGCTTTGGCGAGGCGGCCAGCAGCACCGCGGAATTGCTGGCGCGCCACCCCGACGTGCCACAACATCTGTTCAACCACGCGCAAAGCGAGTACTGGGTCGGCTTCGTCGCGCGGCGGCGGGGCTTGTCGCGAGAAGCCGAGGCGGCGTTCGGCCGCTATTTGTCGCTGGCGCAGCGGCTGGTGCGCCTGGAGCCGGGCAAGCTCGATTGGCGGGTGGAGCAGGCCTATGCCGGCCAGAACCTGGGGGTGCTGCTGCTCGAAGGCGGACAACCGGCCGAGGCGCTGCGCGCCTTCGAACAGACGCGCGACGCTTGGCAGGGCGTCGTGCCGCAGCGCCCGGCGATGAACGTCGAACTTGGCAACACGATGGGCTGGATCGCGAAGGCGCGGGAGGCACGGCACGACTATGCTGGCGCGATCACGGCGCAACAGGCCAAGCGCGAGGCTGTATCCAGAATGCCGGATGCCGCGACCGACCGTCGTGCGCAATACCACTCGGCCAATGCGCTCTATGAAATTGGCCGTTTGCAGCTGAATTTGGGCCAGGCCAATGAGGCGGCTGCCACCGCGAGTGAAGCAATCGAGCGCTTCGCGCTTTTGGTGTCCGCGGACGCCGAGAACCTGGACTGGCTGGCGCAGTTGGCTCTTGCGCGGCTGAGCAGGGCCGAAGCCTTGCGGGCGTTGGGCGATGACCGGGCTGCGCGCGAACAGCTGGAGCCACTCCAGTCAATCTATGCGCGACTGATGGCCACGCCAGTCCGCAAAGTGCGCTGGCAAGTCAACTTGCGCGGTCGCCTGCTGACACTGCAGGCCCGCTTGGTCGGGCCGGGTGCCGGCGAGGACGGTCCGGTAGCCGATCTCTTGGCCTATCTCGTAGAAATGGAACGGCGCGAAACCGCGGACAGGCCACTGGAGGTTGACCAAGTACCCATCGTCGCGGCCGCCGGGCTGGCGTTGGGCGACGCAATGTTGCGCCGCGGCCGCCCAGAGGCGGCCGCTCCACTCTGGGCTGCTGCTGTGCAGCGCCTGCAAGATGCCGGGCAGCGCGGCGAGGCGCCGGCCATGGCCTTGCTGGGCCTGCTCGCTCTTCGCCAAGGCCACCCTCAAGATGCACGGGCTTGGGCCGAAAAGCTGGAACCAACCACTTACCGGCACCCGGATGCCGCGGAGCTGCACCGATGGGCGGAGCAGAAGGCGTCTCCGGTCCGGTGAAAACCGAGGGAGTCATTTCATGGCCGGTTCGATCAAGCATGTTCACGTGAGCGTTGACAACGAGGGCAAGGTCACGTGTTCTCCAGATCCCGTGAAGGTCCAGGGTGCAAACGCGCTGATCGTTTTCAAGATGACCAGTGCTGGCTGGACCTTCACCGAGGCCAATGCGATCACGGTTGAGAATCCGGGCACAGACTTTCCCTATCCGTCGTGGACGATCAAGCCCACCACGGCCGTGCTGTTGGACCTGGACAACGTGAAGGGCGACTACTCGTATTGCGTCTCCGTGGTGCAAGTTTCCACTGGCAAGCAGTTCCTCGGCGATCCGACGATCCAGAACGAAGGCTGACCACTTGCTGTTGGCCTTGGCCACTGACCCCTGAACCGGCGTGCAGGTAAGGCCTCCAAGCGGCTGTCCACGCTGGGGCTACGCCGCCGCCCCCGGCCGCAACGCCGCCAGCTGCCGCCGCGCCCGCGCCGTCGCGCGTTCCAGCAGGTAGGCGTTCTCGAACGCGCGCAGGCGGTTCGTCTCGCACATGCGGCTGAGCATGCGGTAGGTCATCGACACCGTCTTGCGCTGCTTGGCGCCGTGGGTGAAGACGAAGAAGGTGCGGCCCGCGCTGACGTGCGACAGCTTCACCTTGGTCCACTGGCCGTCCAGGTGCATCTGGTAGGCGAAGCCGATCTGCACGTTGTCGGCGAGCGACTTGCCGCGCGTCGGCTCCACGCTGTCCAGCGCCGGCAGGCCGCTGATGTCGAGGTCGACGGCCGTGATCTCGGGCTCGGCGCCGAGGTCGATGTCGACCGCGCCTTTCCAGTCGACCGTGCTTTCGTCGACCAAACCGACCGCCTGCGCCTCGGCCGCTGAAAAGACGGCCGGCGCGACGACGTCGTTCAGGACCGGCAATGCCGAGACCGGGATCGGCGGCAGCTCGCTGGGCTTGGGCAGCGGCGTGGCCAGCGCGCCGTCGACCTGTTTGGCCAGCAGGTTGTGCTCGAGCGTGCTCAGCACCTGGCCCTTCAACGACTCGGCATGTGCCGGCAGCAGCTGCGCGAAGAAGTCGCGCCGCGTGGCTTCGTCGCAGCGCACGCGATCCAGGCCTGCGTTCAGGTCCTTCATCAGCGCCGGCAGCAGCCGCAGGAAGGCCTGGCGCTGTGCCGGCGCGCCCTTGGGCTGCACGCTCATGGCCAGCTCGCGGCCGACCTGGCGCATGCGCTTGGCGGCCTCGCTGTCGGCGCCGTGCTGCTGCTCGGTGCTCGCGATCACGCGGCTCCAGACACGGCCGAGGAACTCGCGCAGGAAGTCGGGCACCGGCAGCGTGTGCAGCGCGCCGTCGAGCTGCTGGGCGAAGCGATGCTGCACCCGCAGCTCGGTCTCCTTGCGCTCCAGCACCACGTCGGCCTGGCTCTGGGCATGGACCTCGGCCTTGGCCTGCTCGGCGATGAAGGCCTCGAGCGCGTTCAGCTTGTGCTCGTACAGCTCGATCTGGTCGAAATCGCCCTCGACGACCTCCTGCACCAGCTCGCGCACGCGGGCCAGCAGTGCCCGGCCGGCTTCGCCTTCGAAGTCGTCGACCGCGGTGCCCAGCGAGGCGATGCGGTTGACGAAGCGCCGCACCGGGTGCTTGCGCGACGAGAAGAAGCTGGGGTCGCCCAGGGCCGCGCGCAGCACCGGCAGCTGCAGCCGGGCGATTTGCCGCGCCATCTGAGGCGGCACCTTTGGATCGGACAGGATCTGGTCGAACAGGCTGCCGATGACGTCGATCACCATGTGATCGAGCGCGCCGCTGGCCGCCTGGCGCAGTTCCTCGCGGTGGGCGACGATCAGGTTCGGCGCCATCAGCATGCCCGAACCGGCGGCCAGGCCCCCGGCGCCGGTGACGTAGCCACCGAAGTCGCTGCCGTAGCCCGAGCCGCCGCTGCCGCCGCCTTCCAGCGCGGCACCGCCGGACGAACCCGCGGAGCCGAAGGACAGGCGCCGCAGCAGCGACATCATTTCGCCATCGACCCGGCCCATGGGCGTGCCGCGCCCCATGCCGCTGGCGGGGCCGAAGCCGCCGGTGGAGGGTCCGAAGGGTCCGCGGCCGGCGGAGCCGGTGACCTGGCCGCGCGGCGACAGCCGGCCGCTGGCCGACAGCTCGTGCGATCGGCTGTCACCCAGGTCGCCGTGCAGGCTGCCCGGGCTTGTCGCGGCGCTGCGGCTGGCGGCGTCGTGCGGCGTCTGGCGCACCTGCAGCCCGACCGGCTTGACGCCGGAGACGCGCAGGTCGGCGACGATGTCCGCATAGGTCTGCCGCATCGCGTGGGCCAGCGAGCGGCCGATCTCGGACAACAGCACCTTGCGCGTCTCGGGCCGGTCGGCCACGGCATCGACCGCGCGGATCATCGACTGGCCGATGATCTCGGCCCGCAGCGGGTTGCGGTCATGGTCGGCGCGGCCGAACTTCAGCAGCGTGCCCATGTAGGCGTCAAGCTCGCGGATCTCCCACTCGCAGGCGTGTGAAATCTCGAGCGCGAAGCGGTCCGCCGAGACCTGGATCTCGAGCTCGTGGTCGTCGACCAGGCTCAATGCGTCCCAGTTGGTCGGCAGCGCGCCGCCGGCCTGGGCTTCGAGTGCGCCGGACTCGCGGGCGATGCGCTGGTCCAGCGTCTCGTTGAAGGTGAGCGCAAAGATGGCGAGCTTGCGGTTGAGTTCGAACTGCGCTCCGAGCAGGCCGTCGCGCTGGAACACGTTGTTGGACGACAGCGCCGCCAGGCCCAGGCTGTCCACGGTGCGCTCGGCCGCCGAGCGCGCGGCCATGCGCACCCGTTGAACGGCGCTCTCGAGAGCAGCGGGCAGTCTGGCAGGAGAACTCGGTGTCATCTGGGCGGTCTGCGCGGCGGCCACGCCGCCTGGGCACCCGCGCCGGGGTGCCGTCGATCGCCCCGAAGTATGGGGCCAAACGGCGGCTGATCAATCCCACGCGGCGCATGGCGGACGCCGCTGATCGGCTGCTGCATCCCGCCCCGCTGCGGCCGTCACCGCGCAGGCCGGCCGTCCCGGCGGCTCGCGGCGCAGGGCCGTCGGCGCGGCGCTCAGCGCCGGTTCAGTGCGTCGCGGATCTCGCGCAGCAGCACTACGTCTTCGGGCGGCGCAGCCGGCGGGGCGGGTGGGGCCGGCGGCTCGTTGCGCTTGAGGCGGTTGATCTGCTTGATCATCAGGAAAATCACGAAGGCCAGGATGACGAAGTTGATCGTCACGGTCACGAAGTTGCCCCAGGCGAACACGTTGCCGGCCTTCTGCGCTTCCGCCAATGCCGCGCCGGGCGGCACGTTGCCCGACAGCACGAAGTACTTGTTGGAGAAGTCGATCTGGCCGCCGCCGACCAGGTTGATGATCGGCATGATCAGGTCCTTGACCACCGAGTCGACGATCTTGCCGAACGCCGCGCCGATGATCACGCCGACTGCCAAGTCGACGACGTTGCCCTTCATGGCGAACTCTTTGAACTCGCTGGCAAAGCCCATGGGTTCTCGCTCCTGATGTGTGCGGGGCCTGCCCCGCGTCCGATGGCCGGGCGGCCGCAGCCCGGTCCGGGGCGCAGTATTGCCGAGCGGCGTGCCGCGTCAATCGGCTGCAGCGCAGGTCGGGGACGTCGAAGCTGTCCGCTAGAATGCCGGGTTGCCCCTCAAGTCCAACATTCCGTTCTTCACCCGAGGATTCTCATGAGTGACAGCCCTGCAAGTGACGGTCCGGTTGATCAGGGCCGCCGCACCTGGGTGGCCATCACCTGCGGCGCTGGCGCCATCGGTGGCGTGGCAGCCGCAGTGCCCTTCGTCAGCACCTTCGCGCCGTCCGAGCGCGCCAAGGCCGCCGGCGCCGCCGTCGAGGCGGACATCAGCGCACTGAAGCCCGGCGAGAAGATGGTCGTCGAGTGGCGGGGCAAGCCGGTGTGGATCATGCGTCGCACGCCCGAGCAGTTGGCCTCGCTGGCGAAGACCGAGTCGCAAGTGGCTGACCCGAAATCGGAGCGCAATCCGTCCGAGCTGACACCGGAATACGCGCGCAACCAGTTCCGTTCCTACGAGAACCACAAGGACGTCCTGGTCGCCGTCGGCATCTGCTCCCACCTCGGGTGCTCGCCGACCGACAAGTTGCAGCCGGGCCCCCAGCCCTCGCTGCCCGCGGACTGGCAAGGCGGCTTCCTGTGCCCCTGCCACGGTTCCACCTTCGACATGGCGGGCCGCGTCTTCAAGAACAAGCCGGCGCCGGACAACCTCGAAGTGCCGCCGCACATGTACCTGTCCGACACGCGGCTGGTGATCGGCGAAGACAAAAAGGCCTGACCCGACGGGGTCGCCGAAGCGCAACAAAGCACTGAAGGGTCGTCATGGCTGAATTCAAGGAAGCACCGGCGGGCGCGCCGCTGGGCGCCAAGCTCCTGACCTGGGTGGACAACCGGTTCCCGGCCACCAAGATGTACAAGGAGCACATGTCGGAGTACTACGCTCCGAAGAACTTCAACGCCTGGTATTTCTTCGGCTCGCTGGCGATGCTGGTCCTCGTGATCCAGATCGTCACCGGCATCTTCCTGGTGATGCACTACAAACCGGATGCGAACACGGCGTTCGCCTCGGTCGAGTACATCATGCGCGACGTGCCCTGGGGCTGGCTGGTGCGCTACCTGCACTCCACCGGCGCGAGTGCGTTCTTCGTCGTCGTCTACCTGCACATGTTCCGCGGGCTGATCTACGGCTCGTACCGCAAGCCGCGCGAACTGGTGTGGATCTTCGGCTGCGCGATCTTCCTGTGCCTGATGGCCGAGGCCTTCATGGGTTACCTGCTGCCCTGGGGCCAAATGTCCTACTGGGGCGCGCAGGTGATCGTGAACCTTTTCGCCGCCATCCCGTTCGTCGGCCCGGACCTGGCGCTGCTGATCCGCGGCGACTACGTGGTGAGCGACGCCACGCTGAACCGCTTCTTCAGCTTCCACGTCATCGCGGTGCCGCTAGTGCTGCTGGGCCTGGTGG
>Ga0196963_10000993_pt1 | contig 21040 bp, 19 predicted proteins | sample S1_5metaG_FD_148600 | JGI IMG/M metagenome (GOLD analysis project Ga0196963, IMG submission 148600) | Soil microbial communities from Anza Borrego desert, Southern California, United States - S1_5 | ecosystem: Environmental > Terrestrial > Soil > Desert | place: USA: California | collected... | reverse complement strand
GTCTTCCTGCTCGGCGCCTGCACCCCTTATGTCGCCGTCATGGGTCCGCCGCGCGATACTCCGCGCATCGAGGGCGAGCGCTTCGTCATGGCGGATGGGGCAGCCTTGCCGTTCGTGGCCTGGCGGCCGGACGGCGCCCCCAAAGCGGTGATCCTGGCGCTGCACGGCTTCAACGACTACGCCATCGCCTTCGCCGATCCGGCCGTCGAATGGGTGCGCGACGGTATTGCGACCTATGCCTACGACCAGCGCGGATTCGGCCGCAGCCCCAAGCGCGGCCTGTGGCCGGGAACGGAGACGCTCGTCGCCGATCTCGAAACGGCCCTATCGCTGGTGAGCGCGCGTCATCCCGGCGTGCCGATCTACGTGCTCGGCGAAAGCATGGGCGGCAGCGTTGTCATGGTGGCCGGCAGCCAGGGCCGCCTGGGTCAGGCGGCGGGCGCGATCCTGCTCGCCCCGGCGATCCGCGGCCGCGAGACGCTCAACATCTTTGCCCGGGTCGGCCTCTTCGTCTTCTCGCGCACCGTGCCCTGGCTCGCCGGGCGTCCGGCCGGGCCGCTGCCCTTCACGCCCTCGGACAATATCGCGGCGCTGCGCAAGCTGAGCCGCGACCCGCTGGTGATCAAGGACACCCGCGTCGATGCGTTCTGGGGTCTGGTCAACCTGATGGACGACGCGCTGGCCGCGGCACCGCGTTTCGACACCCCGGCCATGATCCTGATCGGCCGCCATGACGACCTGATCCCCGACGACCCGATGGAGATGATGCTCCGGCGCCTGCCGCCGCTTCCCGCGGCGCGGCGGCGGGTGGCGGTTTACCCCGACGGTTACCACCTGCTGCTGCGCGACCTGAAGGCGGATATCCCGATCCGCGACATCGCGCATTGGACACGGGCCATGGGCGAACCGCTGCCGTCGGGCAACGAGAGGCCGTCGGTAGCCTACGATTTGCGCTGACCGGCGCTTTCCGTTAGTGTCCCGGCCGCCAACGAAGCGCCCGTAGCTCAGTTGGATAGAGCGCTAGCCTCCGGAGCTAGAGGTCGTGAGTTCGAGTCTCGCCGGGCGCGCCATTTCCCCCGTGATTCCGTGGTTCGAAAAAGCAAGCACCGCCGGCAGGTTTCTGCCGACGGTTCAGGCGCGTGGTGAGAGGAAGAACCGCCCCCGCCAGGGGGAGGAGAAGCAGGGGCGGTTCTCTGGGAGCCACGTTGCTCCCGGTTTGGCGTGAGGGCTGCTGAAAAGGCGATTACCGCAGAAGAGCGGCGACGGTCGTGGCTTGCGTCTCGGTCGGATAGCTCAGGGCGCGGCTGGCGCTCAGGTCGGGTTGGCCGAGCTCGGGGTGCGTGGCCCACAACACGCGCAGGGCTTGCCGTTGGATGACAACCGGCACGTCGGGCTTGAAGAACACGCTGAAGTTCGATTGCCGGGTTAGGAACAGCGGCGACGGGATCACAGCCGCCGCGGTGCCTTGCGCCGGCTTCGCTTGCGCCGCGGACACAACGAGCGCGGCCGGCGCGCCGGTGCTCGTGTAGTCGAAGGCGTGCATGTCGCTGGCGGCGGCGAGGGTCGGGATCAGGGCGAACATGCTGGCGGCGAGAAGGGGTTTCATGTGAAGCGCTCCGGGCTCGTTGGGTTTGCTTGTTGTTGATGCCGCCAACCTAGGCACCCGGCCTGAATAGACTGTTAAGTTCAATGGTTTACGATTCCCTACTTTCAACAGACACGGTAAAGGATCGGTTGCTTTGGCGGGCCCGCCGCATACGCGCGGGATTTGCGACAACTCGTGCCGGTCTTCGCGACTCGCGATGAACGGGCGATTTGTTGCGTCGCCCCTGCACGGCCGCGGCGATTCATCTCAAAAGCGCGATGAACCCGTGCCGGTCATAAAAGAAATCGGGATGAGGCGAATAAAAACGCGCCTCACCCCGGGGAGCGAGCTCCGCAGGGGTTCGCGTCTCGAAGGGTGAGCGGGAAATTTGCCGGCGATTCGACAACACCCGCAGCGCTTCTCTTATCCGTCATGCCGCGCTTGACGCGGCATCCATCTAACCACCAGCAAGGTCGTCGTAGAGGTCGCGCCACTCTGGATTCGTCTCCGCAAAGAGGGCGACTTTCCACTCCCGGCGCCAGCGCTTCAGTTTCTTCTCCCGTTCTATGGCCGACCGCGGATCGTCAAAGATCTCGAAATGGACAAGGTTATGCACCCTGTATCGCTTCGTGAACCCGTCGATGACGTCCGTTCGGTGCTCATGGATGCGGCGCACCAGATCGTTGGTGATGCCCACGTACAACGTTCCATGACGCCCGCTCGCCAGCAGGTAAACATAGTAGGCCACAACGGCACTATCGGCCCTATGGACCCCGCGTCAAGCGCGGGGTGACAGAAGAAGTGCGGCTACCCGTCGAGACACACTCCGCTCGCAGCTCAGGATGAGGCCTGGCTTTGAGCCTGGCTCAGGCTCCTCCTCTCGCTGATGGATTGGCGGCGGGGCCGCCTTCCGTTATGTAGGACCCATGGCCGCCTCCCCCTTCAGCGATCTCAATCCGCCGCCGCGCCTGATCATGGGGCCGGGGCCGGTCGATGCCGACCCGCGCGTGCTGCGCGCCATGTCGATGCCGCTGCTCGGCCAGTTCGACCCGGCCTTCACCGCTTACATGAACGAGGTGATGGCGCTCTACCGCGGCGTCTACCAGACGAAGAACAAGTGGACCTTCCTGATCGACGGCACGGCACGCGCCGGGATCGAGGCCCTTCTCGTGTCCCTGATTGCGCCGGGCGACCGCGTGCTGGTGCCGGTCTTCGGCCGCTTCGGCCACTTGCTGACCGAGATCGCGCGGCGTTGCGGCGCCGAGGTCCACACCATCGAAGCCCCGTGGGGCCAGGTCCTCGACCCGAACCGGGTCGAGGATTCCGTCAGGACGGTGAAGCCTCGGCTCATCGCCTGCGTGCACGGCGACACCTCGACGACGATGGCTCAGCCGTTGGAGGAGATCGTCCGGATCGGCCACCGCCACGACGCGCTGGTCTACACCGATGCCACCGCGACGCTCGGCGGTATGGATGTCGCCGTCGATCGCTGGGGCGTGGACGCGATCTCCGCCGGCCTTCAGAAATGCATGTCCGGCCCGCCGGGGAGTGCGCCGATCAGCTTCAACGAGCGCGTCGCGTCCCATATCAATCAGCGCAAGCATGTCGAGCAGGGAATCAAGGCCGAGGGCGCCGTGGAGGGCAACGGCCCGGTCATCCAATCCAATTACTTCGATCTGGCGATGCTGATGGATTACTGGGGGGAGAGCCGCCTCAACCATCATACCGAGGCGACCTCGATGCTCTACGCGGCGCGGGAATGCGCGCGCATCGTGCTCGAGGAAGGCCTTGCCGCGCGCGTCGCGCGCCACGAGACGGCCAGCCGCGCCATCGTCGCGGGCCTGAAGGCGATGAACCTCGAGATCTTCGGCGACCCGGCGCACAAGATGCCGAACGTCACCGGCATCGTGATTCCCGCCAAGGTCGACGGCGAGCGCGTGCGCCACGACCTGCTCCACGATTTCGGCATCGAGATCGGCACATCGTTCGGGCCGCTCAAGGGCAAGATCTGGCGCATCGGCACCATGGGCTACGGCTGCCAGAAACGGAGCGTGCTGATCTGCCTCAACGCGCTGGAGGCCGTGCTGCGCCAGCAGGGCTACGCCGCGACGCCCGGGGCCGGGGTCGACACCGCGTTGTCGGAGTACCGCAAAGCCGGGGCGTAGCCCTTCCGGGCACTTGATTCCCTGTAGCGCATTACCACCTCAGGAAAAAGGCGAGCGCTAGCCTCGCGCTGTCACGGCTGCAGTCGGGCCAAGGTGCGACGATGACGTCGGATAATCTGCTTCTGCGCTGCGAAGAAGCCATCCTGCGCGCGGACAGGCTTCAAGCCGAGAACGAGAAGCTCAGGCTTCAGGCGCAGCGTCTCGGCGAAACGGCCGCGTCGCTTATGGGGCGCAATCTCCAGCTTCTGGCGGCCATCACCCATCAACGGCGCCACCGCGCCGCTCCCACCGCGAGGCCATTCGCCGATCACACGACGGCTCATCTGCAGACGGTAGCTCTCCTCCATCAGCGGCTGGCGGCTGGTGAAGAGGCGATACCGGTGCGGAGTTTTCTCGCCGAAGTCTGCGCCAACTTGCCGGTCCCCGAAGCCAGCGATCCGAACATCCGCGTGCGGTTCCACGCCGACCCGATCGTGCTCGCTCCCGATCCCGCCGTAGCCCTCGGCTTGGTTGCCAGCGAGCTGGTGATGAATTCGTATCGCTTCGGCTTTCGCCAGCGCCATGCGGGCGAGATCCGGGTCAAGATTCTACGCCACGGCACGGACCGCGCGTCCCTGACGGTGGCCGATTCAGGGCCCGGGCTCAGCGAGCAATTCCGCAAAGGGTCGGGGTTTGCCATCGTCGAGGCGCTGGCGCATTCGCTCGAGGGCGATGTGGTGTACCAGACCGGCAGCGCTGGCGGCGTCTCTGTCCGCTTCGCCGCGCCGGGGCTGGAGGCGGCCTAGGCGCCTCCGGTCGCCTGCGTCAGCGCGCGGCAGCCGGCTGTCTCATCGCCCGGGCAAGGCATTTGGCCAGCCCGTCGCTGGTGAAGGGCTTGCGCAGGACCGGCCGGTCGCGAAACGGCTCCTCGATCTCAGCGAGAGCGTAGCCGGTCACAAACACCATCGGGATGCCGCGCTCGGCAAGAATCGCCGCTGCCGGGTAGATCGGCTCGCCATGGATGTTGATATCGAGAATCGCAGCATCGACCGGGGCGCTCTGCGCCAGAGCCATCGCCCGGTCGAGTCGAACCGCGGGCCCGACGACCTCGTGGCCGAGCTGGGCGAGAGTTTCCTCGATCAGCATGGAGATGAGGGATTCGTCTTCGACGACCAGGAGGCGCATGGCTGGCCTGCTTGTATTCGTATCCCCCGCGCCCCAGCCTACGAAACAGGCTGCGGCATGTCACCCCGTATCTGGGGCGCAAGGAGAACCTGGCGAATGAGCATGGCCTGGCGTTGAAGCTCGGCCAGCCGTTCGTCCCAATCACGAGCCAGCGCCAGGCGCTGCCGCTGCCGCGCATCGTCGGCCAGGCCGCGAAGGATGTGGATACGCTCATCGAGGACGCGCAGGGCCGTGCCGAGGGCCCGCTCGAGCTCGCTGAGCTGCGCCACCTCGAGCGCATCGGCGGCATAGGCGTGGCCCACATGACAACGGTAACGCGTGAGATCCCCTTCGCGGATCTCCCAGAGCGCGCCCTGACAAGCCGGGCAGCTGATGACGGATCGAGAGCCGAGTTGCTCCGGGATCTCCACTCCAGACAACTGCTCCATGGCGACACGCGCCTCCAGCACGACATCGCTGGGCGGTTCCGGATTGGCGGTCGGAGGTTGGCGGGCCAGCCGATCGAGAAGCGGCCCAAGCTGGGCCAGGCGGACGACGTGATGGACCAGTCCCGCACGAAGCGCGTTACGCGGCATATCCGGGAACTCGGCCTCCTCCGGGTCCTGAACGATGGCGGTACCGCCGCAACGCTTGAGGGCCTGGAGGCCCGACGCGCCATCGCTGAGCATCCCGGTGAGGACCACGCCTATGGCGCGCGAACCGTGGTGAACGCCAGCCGAGCGCAACAGCGGATCGACTGCCGGCCGGGCGTTGTTCTCCACGGGCCCGCGCCGCAGAAACAGCCGGTTGCCTTGGACCAACAGGTGCACGTCCGGCGGCGCTACGAACACCTTTCCGGGGCGCAACGCTTCGCCGTCCTCGGCGAAAGCCGCCGGAAGGGGGCCCCTCGCATTCAGCAATTCGGCGAGGCTGCTGGGCCGGCGCGGGGGGAGGTGTAGAACGACGAGCACGGAGGCGGGAATATCCACGGGCAGCGTTTCGAGAAGGCTGCGCAGGGCCCGCAGGCCCCCGGCCGAACCGCCGATCGCAATGACATAAGGGTCCAAATCAACACCCATTTCGCAGCCTAACGTCACGCCCTTGCGTAAACGGGACCGTTCCGAGGGCGTTCCGCTGCGTCGCTATTCGCGGTATTTGGTGGCGCGAGCGCTACCCCGTGCGAGGTGTCAGCTCGGCGACCGGGATATTGATCGTGCAACGCAGGCCCCCGGGCTCGAATTCGATCGCCGCCTCGCCCTGCAGATCGTTGGCGGCGCTGCGCTCGATCAGCCGCAGGCCGAAGCCGAGGCGTTCGGGCTTGGACACCGTCGGCCCCTTGCGTTCCTGCCAGCGGAAGATCAGCCGCCCGCCGGCAACGCTCCACGCGATATCGATCGCGCCGCCCCCCGCGCTGAGCGCGCCATACTTGCTGGCGTTGGTCGCCAGCTCGTGCACGATCATGGCCAGGGTCAGGGCCGCCGAGGGGGTAAGGACAAGCCGCCCCCCCTGAATCGACACGGTGTGGTCGTCGCTGTATGGCTCGAGTTCGGTGGCCACGATGTCCCGCAGGTCGGCGCCGTTCCAGCCACTGCGGCTCAGCAGGTCATGCGCGTTGGCCAAGGCCCGGATACGGCCCTCGAATGCCGGCCGAAACTCGTCCAGCGACGCCCGGCCGAGCATGGTGCTGGCAGAGATCGAGATCACCGAGGCGAGGGTGTTCTTGACCCGGTGATTGAGTTCGGCGATCAGCGTCTTCTGCTGGGTCTCGGCGCGTTTGACGTCGGTGATGTCGCGTTCGATGGCCGAAGCCGCGATCAGGGTATCCGCCGGGTTGCGGATCGGCGACACGGTCGAGGCGACCACGATCTGCCGCCCATCCTTGGTCCGGCGCACCGTTTCGAGAGTCTCCGCCGTGCGGCTGCGCTTGATGCGCTCGACGATCGCCCTCAACTCGTCCGGGCGCTCGGGGGATATGAGCAAGGACAGAGGCTGGCCGATCGCCTCGGCGGCGCTGTATCCGTAGATCCGCTCGGCGCCCTGATTCCAGGCGGTGATCCTGGCATCCTCGGTCAAACCGATAATGGCCTCGTGCGAGGTCTGGGCAATGGAGGCCAGTCGGGCCAGGGCTTCCTCGCCGCGCTTGCGCTCGCTGATGTCGACGAAGGTGATGACCACGCCGTCGATGACATCGTCGACTGTCCGATACGGCAGGATGCGCATCATGTACGTCCCGCTGCCCTTCTCGCCGGTCAGCGCGACCTCGCGCTCGCTGCGCTCCAGGGTGCGCGTCACCTTGCGCACGTCGGCCTCGAGATCGCGATAAGCGAGACGCGAGGTGATGTCGGTGATCGGCCGGCCGATATCGCTGTCGATGAGGTTGAAAACCTCGCTGAGGGCGGGGGTGAAGCTCTTGATGCGCAGTCCGTTATCGAGAAACACGGTCGCGATCTGGGTGCTTTCCAGCAGGTTCTTGCGGTCGTTATTGGCCCGCTCCAGGCTCTCGACCTTGGCGTTGAGCTCCGTGTTGACCGTCTCCAGCTCCTCGTTGAGCGATTGCAGCTCCTCCTTCGAGGTTTCGAGCTCCTCGTTCGAGGATTGCAGCTCCTCGTTGACCGACTGGAACTCCTCGTTCGAGGCCTTCATTTCCTCGTTCGCGGTCTCCAGTTCCTCGATCGTTGCGTGGAGACGCTCGCGCGTCGCCAGCACCTCGGCTTCAAGGTCGGCGATCGCGCGGTCGTATTCAAGGTCGAGGCCGCGGGCCTTGACGCGTTCGCCCGCAGGGCGGCTCAGCGCCACCTCCTGGAAGATCACCACGAAGTTGCGCATGCCGTCGGCGATCTGCAGCGGCTCGACGATGATGTTAAGCCCCTGCGTCTCGCCTCCGGCTCTGACGAACTGGCATTCCTGGATCGTCCGCTCGCCGCTGGCCGCGGCGCGATGCAGGGCGGAACGCACATCGGGGCGCAGCTTGGAATCCAGGATGTTGAACAGGTTCAGGTTCGCGGTACCCGCGGTCGGCTGCAGGAATTTTCCCGTGCGGCCGGAAAAGTGCAGGGTGTCGTGGTGCTCGTCGACCACCACGTAAGCGGGGACATAGGCCTCCATCACGCGCATGGCGCGGCGGCCGATAGAATCGCCCCCTGCCGCCGAGGGACCGCCGCGCGGCCCAGGCTCCTCGGGACGCGTCGTACTCAGCGGCAGGTCGAAGGCGGAACGGGCGGGCCGCACGGCGCGCGCCCGAAAGAGCCGGTGGCCCGCATCGACCTTGCTGAACAAGGCGCCGTGCTGGGCGATATTCTCTGACGAGCCGAGGAACAGGTAGCCGCCATCCCGCAGAGCGAAATGGAAAAGCGGAACGACCCGGCTTTGCAGAGAGGCGTCGAGGTAGATCATCAGGTTGCGGCAGGAGATCAGATCGAGGCGGGAAAAAGGCGCGTCCTTGATCAGGTTGTGAAGCGAGAAGATGCACATCTCGCGGATCTCGGCGACCACCCGGTATGTCCCGTTGTCACGGACGAAGAAGCGCTCCAGCCGTTCCGGCGTCACATCGCGGGCGATGGTCTCCGGATAGCGGCCGATGCGCGCCGTCTCCAGGGCCTCGGCGTCGAGATCGGTGGCGAAGATCTGGACCGTCGGCACGGCATCCATCTTGGCGATCTGCTCGCGCAGGAGGATGGCGATCGAATAGGCCTCCTCGCCGGTGGCACAGCCGGGAACCCAGATGCGGACGGTGTCATCCGCGCCCTTGCCCTCGACGATTTTCGGTATGGCCTCGCTGGCGAGCGTGGAGAAGGCGCGCTCGTCGCGAAAGAACTGCGTGACGCCGATCAGCAGATCCTTGAACAACAGGCCCGGCTCGCCGGCATCCTGGCGCAGGATCTCGACATAATCGGCCGCCGATGTCGCGCGGGTGACCTGCATCCGGCGCTGGACGCGACGAATGAAGGTGCGGTCCTTGTAGCGGCTGAAATCGTGACCGGTACGGTTGCGCAGGATGGAGTAGATCTTGCTCAAAAAGGGCGCAACCTCGTCGCGAAAGACGTCTTCATCGCGATATCCACGCAGGCGCCGCAGATGATTGGCGTAGTCCAGAAGCCGGGCCGGCATCTCCTCAACGGGAACCACGAGATCGACCAGGCCGGTGGCGATCGCCGCGTTCGGCATGCTGTCATGACTCGCGCCGTCGCCGCCCTGCGCGAGGGTGAAGCCGCCCTGGTCCTTGATCGCGCGGATGCCGAGCACCCCGTCGCTGCCGGCCCCGGAGAGGATGACGCCGACCGCGCAATCTCCCTGGTCGGCGGCGAGCGAGCAGAGGAACGGATCGATGGTCAAGGGGTGAGCCCGCGGGCTCGCCAGCTTCAGGCAACCGCCATCGATGGTCATCGTCGCGTTGGGGGGAATCACATAGGCATGGTCGGGACGGACCGCGACGCCGTCGGCCGCTTCGACGATATGAATCGGCGTCTCCTGCTGCAACAGTTCGACCAGCGCACTTTTGTTCTGGGCGTCGAGATGCGGCACCAGGACGAAGGCAAGCCCGCTATCGCGCGGCAGACGCACGAAAAAACGTCGCAGCGCCTCCAGCCCGCCGGCCGAGGTCCCGATGCCGACAATCAACAGATGGCGCGACGGGTTTTCGCTTGTCTCCGCGGGCCGGGGTCGGCGCGACGCTGCGGAGGGTTTCGGCTTGGGTTGGGGCGCCGCCGATCGCCGAGGGGTGGTCTTGGCTGTCTCTGATGCGCGTGGATTTTTCTTGGGCATTGACCGGATCATAATCCGTCGTCGGTTGTGCTGTCAGCACGACGGCGAACTGAGAGCCTGTCCTCGCCGCGCGAGGGCGCGGCAGCAAGAAGGGGCGGCCGTCGCGAAGGGTGACGGGGCCTCCTCAGGATGAGGCTGATCAAGGCAGGTCGCCTGGCGCCGCCGCGAGACGACTCGGAGCGGCGCAAATCCCTAGCCGGTGTCGGATTCAGACCCTGGTAGGCCCGGCCGCTCGAGCTGGGCCGCCAGCGTCTCGTAGGTCTCCGCAATGCGGAGCAGGTCATGCCGGCTCGCGGTCTGCATACCCTCGGCGGCTGTGCGAACCTCTTCGGCAAGAAGACGATAGCGTTTGGCCCGGGCGGCAGCGTTGCGAAGAGGCATGGCACTCCACGGGGTTGAACGCGCGCAAAGCCTTTGCCGGTCTGCGTCGTCTCTCCGTCGTGGGCGCCAAGGGTTGCCGCCGACGATGCGAGCAGTCTAGCGCTTCCCCTGCTCGCCCCGCATCCCCGGCGAAAGAGGTAGACGCCGGTCAGCATCGCGGTTTGGGCCTGGCGCCCGCCGCTTCCTCGGCCAGCCGCGAAGAGGTTGCGACGATCTGCTGCCACTGCTGGCGCGGGACGGGGGTCTTTTTCCGCCGCCGCCGCTTTCAGGCAGCGCTCGGCGTGCTTCAGCACATAGGCGGCATCACGCAGATCGGGTATGCCCGGAGCCCTGGACGCGGGCGGTGTCGGCGCCCCGCGCCGAAGGCGCCGCCTCTGGACATTGTGTCTTTGGTGTGGCGCCCGCGGCCGCGAAAGTTATCTTACTGATTTAAAACTATAAAATATGATACAGATCGACTTGACCTATACAATTTGTATCATATCTGTACCGTATGAGGCCCGCGTTAGCGCACCATCCGCTTGATCGTCGCGGTCGTGCTCTGCCCCGGCGTCAGGTCGGCCAGCAGCACCCGGCCGCCGTAGCTGCGTACCTGGTCGGCGCCGACGACCTTGTCGACCGTGTAGTCGGCGCCCTTGACCAGCACGTCGGGCTTGATCGCCTCGATCAGGGCGAGCGGCGTGTCCTCGGAGAAGATCACCACCTGGTCGACGCTGGCGAGCGAGGACAGGACTGCGGCGCGCGCCGCCTCGCTCTGCACCGGCCGCCCCTCGCCCTTCAGGCGGCGCACCGAGGCATCCGAATTGAGGCCGACGATCAGCCGATCGCAGGCCGCGCGGGCCTGGCTCATCAGCGAGACATGGCCGGGATGGATGATGTCGAAGCAGCCGTTGGTGAAGCCGACACGCAGGCCCTGGCGGCGCCATTTCTCGACCGTGTCGAGCGCCTGCGGCAGGGTCATCACCTTGCGCTCGCCCGTCGCGATGTCCTCGTGGTGCAGGGCGCGCACCAGATCGTCGGCGTAGGCGACCGCCGTGCCGACCTTGGCGACGACGATGCCGGCCGCCACGGTGGCCAGGCGCGCCGCGTCGAGCATCGACAGCCCCGCGGCCAGGCTGACGGCGAGAGTCGCCACGACCGTGTCCCCCGCGCCCGAGACGTCGAAGACCTCCTGCGCCACGGCCGGGAGCAGATGCGATTCGCCGGAGCGCAGGACCAGGCTCATGCCGTCGGCGCCCAGCGTGCAGAGGACCGCGTCGAGCTGGCACAGCTTGATCAGCTTGGTCGACGCCGCGACGACCTCCGCCGGGGTGCCGGTCGGCAGCTGCACCGCCTCGGCCAGCTCGCGCCGGTTCGGCGTCAGCAGGGTGGCGCCGCGGTAGCGCGTGTAGTCGAAGCCTTTGGGATCGACGAGCACCGGCTTGCCGGCGCGATGCGCCGCCGCGATCATCGCCGTGATCGAGGGCGGGGTGAGCACGCCCTTGGCATAGTCGGACAGCACGAGGACGCCGCAATCGGCCATCGCCGCGGCCACGACACGGGCAATGTCATCGGCGATGGTCGCGCTGACCTCGCTCACCGTCTCGCGGTCGGCGCGCAGGAGCTGCTGGCTGCCGGCGACGTAACGCGTCTTGATCGTGGTCTCGCGCTTGGCGTCGGTGAGCAGGTGCGGCTCGACATTGGCGAGCTGGCCGACCAGGGTCGCAATCTCGCGCCCCGCCGCATCGCGGCCGACGACCGAGACGAATTCCGGATGGGCGCCGAAGCCGACGAGGTTGCGCAGCACGTTGCCCGCGCCGCCGAGCATGGCGATCTCGCGCTCGACGCTGAGCACGGGGATCGGCGCTTCGGGCGAGATGCGGTCGACATGGCCGTAGACGAAGCGGTCGAGCATCACATCGCCGACGCACAGCACGCGCGCTTCGGCGAGGCGCGGGACGAGCTCGACGAGGTCGGTGTTGACGGTCATCTAGTCGGCGTAGCCCAGCGCCTTCTCGAGCGCACCGCAGAGCATCTGGCCGAGCGTGATGTGCATCTCCTGGATGCGGGCGGTGGTCTGCGAGGGCACGACGAGCGCGATATCGGCCAGCTTGCGCTTCACCAGCTCGCCGCCGCCCTTGCCGGTCAGCGTCGCGGTGACGATGTTCATCCCGCGCGCCACTTCCAGCGCCTTGAGGATGTTGGGCGACTGGCCCGAGGTGGTGATGGCGATGGCGAGATCGCCGGGCTTGCCCAGCGCCTCGATCTGGCGCGAGAACAGCACGTCGAAGCCGAGGTCGTTGCCGATCGCGGTAAGGGCCGAGGTGTCGGTGGTCAGCGCGATGGCGGCGATCGCCTTGCGGTTGGTGATGTAGCGGACCGTCAGCTCGGTCGCGAGATGCTGCGCGTCGGAGGCCGAGCCGCCATTGCCGAAGAACAGCAGCTTGTTGCCGGACTTGATGCAGGCGACCGAGGCCTCGACCAGGCGCCGGAAATCCGCCTCCATCGCGGCGGCCGTCGCCTTCTGCACGGCGTCGTGCTCGGCGAATTCGCTGGCGTAGTAGCGGTCGATATCGAGACCCATGGAGGACCCGCTAGATGCGGCGCGCGGCGGCGAGAATCGCCTCGAAACGGTCGCCAATGGCGCGAATATCGAAGGTCTTGGCGGCGTAGTCCAGCGCGTTATTGCCCGCCGTTGCGCGCTCATGGGGGGCCGAGGCGAGGCGTTCCGCCGCCGCCACGAACGCCTCGCCGCGGTCCGGCGGCACGGTGGTGCCCGCACGCGCCCGGGCAATCACCCGGGACGCCAAATTCTCGGCTGGAATGGCGCCCAGGATCGGCCGTCCGGCGCACAGATAGGTGAGCACCTTGGAGGGCACCGAGAAGGCGCCCGCGTCGGGCTCGAGGATGGCCAGCAGCACGTCCGCCGATGCCGTCACCTCGGCCAGGCGTTCGAAGGGCTGGTACGGCAGCAGCAGCAGGTTCGGGGCCTCGGCCGCGCGCTCGCGCAGCCAGTCCGCTCCCAGTCCTTCCGACACGACGACGACGCGGATGTCGGGCCGGCCGGAGAAGCGCTTGGCCAGACGCAGCAGCAGGTCCGGGTTGTGCTTGAGGCCGAGCGTGCCGGAATAGAGGAAGACGAGCTTGTCGGCGAGGCCGTGCTCGCGGGCCCAGGCATTGTCGCGCGGCTGGCGTGCCAGACCGTCGAGCGGCGCCCAGTTCTCGATCACGTTGACGCGATGGCGCGGCACGCCCCAGCCATCGAGCACCGGCATGAAATCGTCGGAGATCACGACCACCGCGTCGCTCTGGCGCATCAGCCGGCGCTCGAGCGCCAGGTAATAGCGCCCGGCCAGCGCGCCGATCAGCGGCAGGCGGCGGCGCAGCAGCCGGTCGATGGCGATCGCGTTGAGGTCCTGCGCCCAGAAGACGAAGCCGATACCCAGCCGCCGGCAGGCGGCGAAGGCGGCCGCCTGGATATCGGTCGCCGAGGTCCCGCCGAGCATGACGTCCGGCTTGAAGGCCGCAATCTCCCGCGCCAGCAGCCTGCCGTAGGCCCGCTCGTCGAGCACGCGCCGTACATAGCTGTATTTCTCGATGCCGCGGCCGATCGAGAGGCCGCGCACCGCGAAGCTCGCCGGGTCGTCGGCGCGCGGCGCCATCGGCCCACGCGGCATGGCCATCGAGGCGGCGTAGAGATGCAGCACCTCGTGCCCGCGGCGCGCCAGCTCGCGCGAGAGCTGGATCGGGAAGGCGTGGCCGGAATCGTGAACGAGGATTTTCATCAGGCGCCCGCCGGCGGTTGCGAGCGGATGCCCAGACGCTGCGAGAAACGCAGGAGATAGCCGTCCGGATCCTGCACCAGGAACTGGCGCACGCCGACATATTCGTCGTGCCGGCGATACCAGCGCTCCTCGGGAGCCCGGAAGAGCGGCCACCCGGCGGCCTCGAGCCGAGCCAGCAGCTCGCCCGTGTCGGGGATGGTGATCTGGAAATTGATGCCGCGCCCGAAGGGCTTCTCCAGCGTCCCGGTCGGCCAGCGGCTCTTCGGGTGGATCATGATCTGCGCCGTACCCAGGCCCAGATAGGAAAACCCTGCTCCGGTCGCTCGTAGAGCACGGCGAAACCCAGGACGCGGACGTAGAAATCGAGGCTCCGCGCCGTATCCGAGACCTCCAACTCGGGCACGAGATCGACAGCGCCGGGCGGAGCGTTATCCATGGCGCTCAGGAATCCCGGCGCGCTTTGACGACGAGGCAATCGCCGCGGCCGGCGCGGTTCATCGCCCACAAGAGCGGGAACAGCAGCCCGCGGGCGATCCCCATCAGGGCCGCGACGAGCAGCGGCTGGCGCTGCATCCTGGGCTTGTCGGGAAAGGCCGCGGCGATGGCCGATAGCGCCACCCACAAGGCGGGCGTGACCTGACGTTCCTCGACCGGCGCAAAACCCGATTCCGCCAGCGTCCGGCGCAGCGCGCCGGCATCGAAATGCACGATGTGGAACGGCACATGCCAGTTGACCCAGTGGCGGCCGAAGAGCGTGCGCAAGGCACTCCGTCTGTTGGGCAGGCTGATCCACACCTCGCCGCCGGGAACCAGGAGGCGGCGGATATGCCCGAGCATCTGCCTGGGATCGAGCGCGTGCTCCAGCACGTTGGAGAGTACGACACGCTCAAAGGGCAGCGAGGGCTGGAGCTCCGCGATGTCGGTCTCGTAGACCATGAAGCCGCGGCTGCGCGCCACCTCGGCGGCACGGCTGTTGAGCTCGAGCCCTTCGGGCTTGAAGCCGTTGCGGCGGTAGAGAACGAGACCGCGGCCTTCATTGCAGCCGACATCGAGCAGCCGGCCGCTGCCTCGCTCGGTGTGAAACGAGACATCGCCGTCGAGCTTGAGAAACAGCCGGTAGAAGGGCGACATCAGCAGCTTCTCGCGCCAGCCCGTATAGGCCGTGCCGCTCTCGCCGCCGTAATTGTAATAAGTCTCGTAGAGAGTCTTGAGCTGCGGCCCGGTCGGCCGCGGCGCGGTCTGCTCCAGGCCGCACGAGGCGCAGCCCAGGATCGTCCACGCGCCGGGTAAACCGAAGCGGTTGTCGCGCACGTTTGTGAGGACCGGGTGCGCCGCGGCACCGCAGAGCAGGCAGGGTTCGGCCATCAGGCGCCTTGGGCCTTGCGGCGCTCGTAGAGCTTCGCATCAACGAGGAAGCGGAACCACAGCGTCTGCAGGACGTAGAAGATCAGGCCCTCGGTGCCGTCGAGGAAGCCGCGCTTCCAGATGTAGCGATAGAGGAACAGCAGGAAGGCGCGCAGGAACATCGGCTGGCGGTAATAGAAGTCCCGTTGCGAGCGCTTCACGGCCACCGGGCTGCCGGAGCCGCCGGCGATGGCGGCGCTGTCGGGGTTGAGGATCTCGTCGACTTCCATGTCGGCCCAGCGATTGTGGCGAGCGGTCCATTCGCCCAGCGGCAGTCGGATATCGTCGATCATCGGCGCATCGAGATTGGCCGTCGGTCCCTCGACCTGGAAATGCTGATCGTATTTGCGGGTCTCGCAGCGGCCGCGGCCGCGGCGGAACAGACGCAGGTGATAGATGGGATACATGCCGCCGTGGCGCAACGGTCGCTGATGGAAATGCACAAGCCGGGGGATGTAGTAGCCGACGACGCCGTCGGACTGGCCGGTGCGCGTAAGGCCCGGCAGCAGCCTCGCCAGCTCGTCGGACAGCCGCTCGTCGGCATCGAGATGCAGTTGCCAGTCGTGCTGGAGCGTCAGCGTCTCGATGGCCCAATTGCGCTGGGCGCCGTAATTCTCGAACGGATGCTGGACGACATGGACGCCGGCCAGGCGCGCGATCTCCAGCGTGCGGTCCGTCGAGAACGAATCGACCACATGGATGTCGTCGCTGACCCGCCGCGCGCTTTCCAGCGTCGCGCCGATGGTGGCTTGCGAGTTGAAGGTGAGGATGATGACAGAGATCGGCATCAGGATGCCCGGCGCTCCGATTGCTGGCGGGCGAGCGAGCGATACACGGTCTCGAGCTCGCGCGCAATGCGGGCCCAGGAGAATTTATCCGCGGCCAGCGCCTTGCCCTTGCTGCCCATTTGCGCGGCAGCCGCCGGGTCGCCGGCCAGCGTCTCGATCTGGCGGGCCACCGCATCGATCTCCGGCGGCGCGATCAGACCCGCACCCGCCGTCTCGATCTCGCGCCAGATATTGACGCGATCGGTGGTCGCGACCGGCACGCCGCAGGCCATCGCCTCGACGACGGCGATGCCGAAATTCTCCGAATAAGAGGGCAGCACGAACATCGTCGTATCACGAAACGCCGCGAGCTTCGCCGGGTGATCGAGCATGCCGGTGAAGGTCGTGCGCTCGGCGATCGTCTGCGCGGCGATCCAGCCTTGTGCCTGGGCCTGCATGCCGTCGTCCGGCCCGGCGATCACGAGATGCAGGTCGGGATGGCGCTTCGCGGCTCGCGCGAAGGCCGGGATCAGCAGGTCGAGCCCCTTCTTGAAGTTGAGCCGGCTGAGGAAGAGCACGATGCGCCGGTCGCCGATCTCGGGATGGCGCGCGCGGAACGTGCCGGCCGGAGGAAGCTGGGCGTATTGCTCCAGGTCGAGCCCATTGGGCACGACGACGCCCGGTGCACCATGGACGTAGGGCGCGGCGAGGCGCTGCTCGTCATGGGCCGTGTAGTGGATAGCCGCCGCTTCGCGCAGCACGCGATTCTGAAACAGCGTCTCGATGACCGCCTTGCGGGCCCGATGACGGCGCCAGAGGAAGGGATCGAGTGTGCCGTGCGGGCGCAGCAGGTAAGGCACGCCGAACTCCCGGCACAGCCGCGCGGTCGCCCAGGTGTGAAACAGGTAGAGCGAATGCAGGTGCACGATGTCCGCTCGCGGAACGGCCTCGCGCAGCGCCCGTTGCAGCGGAAAGGAGGTGCCGAGCTGCTGCGGGAAATGCTGCGGGAAAACCTGCACCGTGGCGGGGCCGGCCTGCTCGGCGAGGCGCGGGCCCTCGCCCCGGCCAAGCTCGCGGTCGGTCGTGTAGATCGCCACGTCGTGGCCCAGCGCCGCCACGGCCCGCGCCATATCGAGGGCGGCCTTGGCCGGACCGCCAGTGCGTGCGGCGAGAGAGGCGATGACATGGACGATACGGATGGGGGCACCCTTGGGGCCGTGAATCAGCCCCGCAATCTATACCGGTTCGGGCAGATAACGGTATGACCGGGTTGACTATTCTGTCTATTCTCCGGCCCATGCCCCCGTCGGATTACCGCACCCGCCTGCTGGCCCAGTACGTCTCGACCCACACCAGCGTGTCGGGCGCGATCGCCGGCCTCGAGCAGCGCCGGCCCTATCTCGACCGCCTGGTGCGCGACCATTTCCCGGCCAACCGCCAGGCGGCGATCCTCGATCTCGGCTGCGGCCACGGCGCCATCCTGTGGGCCGCGAGCCGCGCCGGCTACACCAACACGGCCGGTGTCGATGCTAGCCCGGAACAGGTCGAGGCCGCCCGGCAGCTCGGCATCAAGGGCGTGCGCCAGGGGGCGCTCGATGCCGCCCTCGCCGCCACGCCCGACGCCTCGCAGGACGTCGTCATTCTCTTCGACCTTCTCCACTACTTCACGCCCGACGAGCAGTTCCGCATCGCCGATCAGGTCCATCGCGTGTTGCGCCCAGGCGGCCGCTGGATCATCCACGTGCCCAACGGCGAGGCGCTGTTCGGCGCGCGCATGCGCTACTGGGATTACCTGGCGACCGGCGCCTTCACCCGTGCGTCCATCGGCCAGATGCTGCGCACCTGCGGCTTCGCCGATGTGCGCTGCTTCGAGGACACGCCGGTGGTGCACGGCCCCGCCAGCGCCCTGCGCTGGGCCGCCTGGAAACTGATCCGTGGCGTCTCCCGCGTCGTGCTCGCTGCCGAAACCGGGGAGACCGGCCGCGACGCCATCTTCTCTCAGCTTCTCCTGGCCGTAGCGATCAAGGCGGGGTAGCCCGGTTGTGGGTGCCTCCAAACCGCCCTATTTTACGGAATATCCCCCCGACAACCGTCGTTCTCGGTTGCCCGCGCAAGCTTCCCGATAATTTCCATGAACATCCTCTACATCGGCTTTGACGTCGAAGGAGTCGGCGGCATCGCCACCTACACGCGTCATCAGCTGAGGGCGCTGCGCGAGCTCGGCCATCGCCTCGACGTGCTGTCGGTCGACAAGCAGGATCGGGTCTTTGCGCCCGGCCATGCCGACCGCCACATCCCGTTCGCCAGCCGGACCGGTGTCGTTGTGGCACTGCTCGGCGCCGTTCTGCGTCCCGCACGGCCCTTCGACCTGGTGATGACCAATCACGTCTACCTGGCGATGTTCGGCCGCATCGCCCGCGCCCTGCGCGGCACACCCTATGTCTTCAACGTCTATAACGTCGATATCCTCACGCGCTTGCCGGCGTTGCGCGAATACGCCTTCAGCCAGGCCGATCTGGTGATCGCCGATTGCCAGTACACGATCGACAGCCTGCCGCAGTTCCACAACCGCATCCCGCCGACGGGCCTGCTCTACGATCCCGTCGATACCGGATTCTTTCGGCCGATCGCCAAGCCCGAGGCCCGGCGCGAGGTCGAACGGCGGTTCCAGCTCAGCGATCTCGACAGCCGCACCATCGCCGTCACGGTCGCCCACATGGCCGGCCCGCCCAACAACAACAAGGGCCACCGCCAGACCATCGAGGCCTTGCGCCAGTTGAACGATCCGCGCTTTCTCTATCTCATCGTCGGCTCCGGCCCGGACCGCCCGGCGATCGAAGAGCATGTCCGCCAGCACGGTGTGGAGTCACAAGTGAAATTCCTCGGCCTCGTCGATCAGGAGGCGCTGCCCTTCCTCTATGCCTGCGCCGACACGGCGATCCTCGTGGCCAAGGGCGGTCCCGGCCTCGGCGAAGCGGTGCCGCTGGGCTTGATCGAGGCATCTGCCACCGGCACCGCCTTCGTCTGCGGCAACGAGGACGGCTCGGTCGAGGCCGTCGACCGGGCGAAGCCCAACGGTTTTGCCATCGATCCCTCGCGCCCCGACGCGCTGGCCGCGTGCCTGCGCCGCTTTGCCGACGAGCCAGGCTTGGCCGCCGAGATGGGCCGCAACGGCGTCGCCATGGTCGACCGCGTGTTCAAATTCGAGCGCTTCACCGAGCAGCAGGGCAAGCTGCTGAGCCGCGTCGCCCGGGCCGCGTGATGCGCTATCGCCGACGCATCTATGACGATTATGTGAAGGCGGCCTCGGCGCCGCTGGCACCCGACAGCGTCGCCGGTCTCGAAGGGCGCCGGCCGGTGCTGGCGCGCTTCATCGCCGATCATTTTCCGCCGAACCGCGATGCGCGCATTCTCGAGGTGGGCTGCGGCCACGGCGTGCTGCTGCATTTCGCCCGCGACGCCGGCTACACGAACATGAGCGGCGTCGACGGCAGCCCGGCCCAGGTGGAAGCTGCCCGGAAGCTCGGCATCGACGGCATTCGCCAGGCCGATCTGCTGGCCGCGCTGGCCGAAGAGCCCGAAGGCAGTTTCGATGCCGTCGTCGCCTACGATGTCATCGAGCATCTGACCAAGGACGAGCTGATCGATATGACGGACGCGGTGCGGCGCGTCCTCAAGCCCGGCGGCCGTTGGCTCGTCCACGCGCCCAACGGGCTCTCGCCCTTTGCCGGAGTCATGCGCTACGGCGACCTCACCCACGAGCAGGCCTTTACCCCGGAATCGCTGACCCAGCTTTTCCTGGCCTCGGGCTTCCGCGACGCTTCGTTTCACGAGGATCCGCCGGCTATCCGCGGGCTGAAAAGCGCCGTCCGCGGCCTGCTCTGGCGCGTGGTGCGCGCGGTCATGCGGTTCGCGCTGGTGGTCGAGACCGGAATGCCCGAGTATCGCGTCCTGACCATGAATCTCATCGCCGTGGCGGTCAAATAGATGTGCGGCATCGCGGCCCTGTTCTCGTATGGCGCCTCGTCGGCCCCGCTCGCGCTGGCGGAGCTGCGCACGATCCGCGACCGCATGGCACTGCGCGGCCCCGACGGCACGGGCGAGTGGCTGTCAGCCGACAGCCGCGTGGCGCTCGGTCACCGCCGCCTGTCGATCATCGATCTGCGTGCCATCGCCGACCAGCCGATGGAGCACGATGGCGGGCGCCTGCGCATCGTCTTCAACGGCGAGATCTATAACTACAAGGCGCTGCGCGACGAGTTGCGCCAGCAGGGCCGCGTCTTCCGCACCGAATCCGACACCGAGGTCATCCTCCAGCTCTACGATCGTGACGGGCCGGATTGCGTGCGCCGACTGCGCGGCATGTTCGCCCTCGCCCTGTGGGACGAAGCGCGCGGCGGATTGCTCCTCGCCCGCGACCCGCTCGGCATCAAACCGCTCTACGTGGCCGACGACGGCAAGACGCTGCGCGTCGCTTCCCAGGTCAAGGCGCTGCTGGCCTCCGGCGACGTCGACACGCGTCCCGACCCGGCCGGCCATGTCGGCTTTTTCCTCTGGGGCGCCGTGCCCGAGCCCTACACGCTGCATCGCGGCATCCGCGCCCTGCCCGCCGGCCATACGCAGTGGATCAGCCGCAGCGGCGCCCAGCCGCCGCGCTCCTACTGGTCGCTGGCCGAGACGCTGACTCGCGCGCCGGCCGCCCCCGCTTCCGCCGAGGCGCGGCGCGAACTGCTGCGCGACACGCTGATCGACAGCCTGCGTCATCATTTCGTGGCCGATGTGCCGGTCGGCGTCTTCCTGTCGGCCGGTCTGGACTCGACGACCATTGCCGCCCTGGCGGCAGAAGACGGCGCGACGAACCTGCGCACGCTCACCCTGGGCTTCCGCGAGTTCGAGGGACGCGAGAACGACGAGACGCAGCTTGCCGAGCTGGTGGCGCGGCAGCGCAACACCCATCACACCACCCGCTGGGTTCTCGGCCGCGAGTTCGGCGATGAGCGCGCCGCCCTGATGGAGGCGATGGACCAGTCCTCGATCGACGGCACCAACACCTATTTCGTGGCCAAGGCG
>Ga0196963_10000992_pt1 | contig 21041 bp, 39 predicted proteins | sample S1_5metaG_FD_148600 | JGI IMG/M metagenome (GOLD analysis project Ga0196963, IMG submission 148600) | Soil microbial communities from Anza Borrego desert, Southern California, United States - S1_5 | ecosystem: Environmental > Terrestrial > Soil > Desert | place: USA: California | collected... | reverse complement strand
ACCAAGTCTTACTTCAGGAGCTGTTCGGGGAGGAGCGGGAAATCAAATTCGGGAAACCGAAGAATCGAAAAAAGTCCAAACTCCCGCAGTCTACCAAAACAAAAAAGAAGCGAAAGTAAAGCCTCAGGACAGGCCCGATATTGCGCGTAGTGAGCCGCCAGGCGGATTTAAAGTACTCAATCTAGACACGAAGTCAGAGTTTAAGATCGACTCGAGCAAGTTTGATTTCGGGCCAGGCATTAAGGGTACGGTTAATACCGCTCTCGCCAATCTAGGCGACCCGCAACATCAGAAGGCATATACCGAGTCCAATCTCCTCCAAAGACGTTTTGAAACTCAGGCCCGTTCTAAGATTGAAGCTTTTGAGACGCTCGAAAAGGTAATTCCTGGAGGCGTGGAAGGACTCAAGAAACATATCGAGTTAGCCCGAGCCAATCCTATCGCCGATTCCGTTGTCCGTAAACTGGTAGAACGTAAAGAACTGGGTGACGGAGAAGCTAAGTTTTATCAGCAGCATAAGAAGTTCCTGGATGAATGGATTGACGGAGATGGTAAAGCCACAGGCATTAGAAGACTGCTACAGGAAGCTCGTAATTCCGGACTCCTTAAAGGCGATCTAGGCGAAAACTATTATCCTCGACAAAGCCGAACGTTCGGAGACCTGATCAGCGACTATACGAGTTCCGGTAAAGACCTGAATGTTTGGTTGAAAGAGAATGCTCCGAGAATCCTAGATGATGTGGCCGGAAACCTCGATTTGAGTCGAGAAACCAGTGCTATCACCGAAAAGAATTATGGCCGACTCATCGAGTCCTATACGAATCAGCTTTATACCAAGAAATGGAGAGGCGCCGAAGCTAAAGAAATCGGAAAAGCATTTGAAGAACGCATGTCTTCGAATCGTCCGAATGAGGCTAATACTCTCGCATCCTGGCTTCGTAATAATGTACTAAACCGACTTAACGAAACCGATAAAGCCGCCCACATTAAACGCCTCGAGTCGATATTCTCCGAACAGCTTAAGGTCGGTGATACTTTTAAATCGAGTGGTGCAGTAACGGATAGTCCCGTAGGCAAAGTTAAGATTGATGGTGACTGGATAGGGGAAAAACAGTACGGTTCGCATAAGGGCGAACCTCTTTATAAAGTCTCCATTGACGGTAAATCCTATCCTCGCCCCGTATCCAGACTCGACCTTCTATCGTGGAAGTACGCCGATACCGTAATCGACCAACGACCAATCACCAAAATCGTTAATACGGCCGGAGATATTACGGCCGGACTGACTATCGCATTTAACCCGCGTTCATTTTTTACTGCCGCAATTAGCAACTTCTGGAAGTCCGTATCTTCGGATATGGCAATGGCTGATAAGATAGTGGCTGGCAGTAAGACGATTCAACACTTCCTTAACAAAGGAAATCCCGAGATCGCTCGATCAATCAAGAATATGACTGACTGGGGTCTACTTGATTCCGGAACTATGAAGGCCGCTACTGGCGATATTAGTGCTATTGGCGGTGAATCCTGGGCTCGTAAACTGGCCTACGCAAACGTTAACCTTCCTGACCTCATTCATAAGATTTGGGCCTATGAGGGCTTTAATAGGAAGTTCCTTAGAGAACATCCGGAATGGTCCGAAACGAGACGTCTGGCCGAAGTAAAATTGCACGTATCCCAAATTGCTGACGTCATTGATAAAGGCACGACCGCTCCACTAGGATTCGAACCCGCATATAGAGCTCTCAGTTTCTTGAGTAACTCCGGTAGACGTGAAGTTGCCGGCTATATTCGTAAGGTTCTTGACGGTCGGTATATGAGTGCTGGCGTGCAATTAGGCGGTACGGCCGCTACTATTGGAGCACTTGTTAAGCTCGCCAACATTAATTCGGGTAAGGACATAAGCGATGAGGATCTAGTGAAGAAGGTCGGCAATAAACTCGTCGATATGTTCCCTTATATTTCTGCTAATGGCATTCCACTCCCTGCCCTCCTCGTACCGGTTGATAAGAGCAAGAAGCTCATTAACTATTTCCTTGGTAATGGAGAACTGTATCCCGCTCTCCCGGCCGGCCTTATCGGTCAGTACGGATATGATTTAGCAAAGGGCCATATTGAAAGTACTGTACCGGGCGGCCCTAGACTTCCTCGCGCTAAACGATAAATAATATGAAGAAATTGCTTACTCTCTTTATTATCCTTTCCATTCTATTCGCCCCTTCCGTATACGCTTCTCACGTCAATATCCTTGGCATCCTCTCTAATTGGCTCACGAATCCTAATAATTCGAAAGCTATTGGCGACGGCCAGACTATTGCAACTTCCGAAGCTTTTACGAGCGCCGCCGATACCTCTATTGGCCGTAGCAATTATATGTCTTTGCAGTATCGGATTAGGTCCGGTACCGCTCCAGATGTTACTTTCTCCGTTCTTACGAGTGGAGATGAGTCTAATTTCGTGGCGCCTGAGACGGGCGCTACCATTAAAGCTAACGTCAATGATTTGAATTGGCATCATTCCGCCATTTCCGTGCCAGTTTGCCGCGCAATTAAAGTCAAGGCCACTAATAACTCCGCGAATAGCTGCGTTGTCGACTTCCTCCTTCTCTCCCAGTAATCGTTATGAGCTCCATTAAAAGACTTTCGGGCCCGCTCATTTTGCTGGCCGTAATACTGCAGTCGACTCTATATGGGGCTTCCGGGGGCGGCTGGGATAATCTGATCAACAATCTTCTTGGTAAGCCACTAGATGCTACGGTCGGAGCCCCAGCCGATAACGCCATTCTCACTTACGACTCGAGCACTGGTAGGTGGAAAGCCGCGGCGGCGAGCGGTACTTTAACGGTACAGGAAAATGATGTAAACGTAGACACGCCCACCACGACCCTTGACTTTGATAGCACCGACTTTAATATCACGTCGAGCCCGGCCGGCGAAGCTAATGTTGCTATCAATTATGGGACCACGGCAGGGACCGTATGCCAGGGTAATGACAGCAGGCTCTCAGATGCTAGAACCCCCACCGCACATGCTAGTACTCACGCTAAGAATGGCTCCGATCCTCTAAACACGGCCGCTCCAGTATCCGTTTCCACCGCAAATTCTGAGGGTACGGCCAATACCTTTGCCAGGTCTGATCACGTTCATAAAGCTGATGAAGTGTTGTCGAGTGATCAGTTGACTGATTTTTCAGCATCAAAGAGCGGCTCTGGTACCAGAGTAGTCTCTAACGTAGGCCCGACGATAACGTCGCTAATTATATCTGATCTCGTGGCGTTTGCGGATTCGGCTACCAATTCAGTATTTGATGGCCATCTCAGGCGTAATGGCTCTGAACTGTCGTTCGATGCCGGATCGTATGAAACAAAGCTGGAGCAAGTTGCTAGAAAAGATGCGGCCAACGGATATCCCGGACTTAATGCCTCTAGCAAAATTGACGCATCCCAAATGAGTGAGCAGCTCAGCCTAGATCAGTTGAGTACTTTCGGAGCGGGGAATGAAGGTGAAATTGTATATAGAACCGGCGCGGGCTGGGATGTACTAGCTGACGGAAATGCTAATACAGTACTTGTTACTGATGCTGACGGTACGGGTCGCTCCCAGGCTCTCATTACGAATAACAATATTGATGCTGCAGCGGGGATCGTCTATAGCAAGCTCGCTTTTGCGAATAACATTGTTGCCGGAGACCTGGCTACAGACAGTGTTAAGGCCGACGAAATCGAGTTGAATAGTGTGGGTACTAGTGAGATTGTAGGTGGAGCTCCTGGCGCGGCCGGGGCCGAGTTAGCTGATACAGTAACCAATGTTAGCGGTTCTACCAATCTCACCCTGAGCCCTTCGGGTAATGCAGTAGTCATTGCGGCCACTAAAATACTGAACTTGGCTCAGACTACGACCTCTAGGGCAAGTTTAAATGTGCCATCCGGCACGGCTCCGACATCACCTGCTAATGGGGACCATTGGCATGATGGCAGTCTTAGAACTTTCCAATGGCAAATACCTATGGGCACGACTGCTTTAGTCGGCCTAGTGTATACAAATGGTGTCGATTCTACGGCCATCGCCAACACTGTTACTGAAACTATTTTTAGCACCAATTTTACAGTTCCGGCGAATAGTGTCACAGCTGGTAAGAAACTTAGGATTAGGGCGCACGGTAAATACTCCACTACCGGATCACCGACCCTAAGGTTCGGAATACGATTTAATGGCGTCACTCTTGCTCAGACCGGAACTATAGCTTGTGGCACTGGAGTTACTGATTCTGATTGGTCTGTAGAAGCTGTAATGGCTACTAATGCAGCCTCTTCGAGCGCCGCAGTGCGCGCGCACATTAAAGCTATCGTTGATTCGACTATGGCCCAGAAGAGAGCGGCAACCACTATCGATGCAACGGCGGCTGGAGTATTGGGTATTACTGCTCAGTGGAGCGCGCCGGATCCGGCGAATACTATCATGCTCGAAGCCATTACGATCATTTCGGAGAGATAATTATGGCGGAAGTCGAGACCAAAACATATGCGGTAGTAGATGAGGATGGGGTTATTGTCTGCCTATCAGTAGAAGATCCCGCTTCGGCCCGTGCCGGCACTACTTTTGTCGAGCTTACTAAGGAAAACCTGGAACTTATCAAGGGCGCCGAACACGATAAAGACGGAAAATGCGTCTGGAAGATGGTAGACGGCCGGTGCGAATCTATCTCTCCGGTATGGCCTAAGGCGCTCGTTGAAGACTGTAAAAGGCCGCTCGTGACGAGGATGGAATATCTTGTTACCAGGCTCTTAATGCTCGAAAAATGGCAGGCCGATCCTCAACTCAAGACCCTCAAAGACCGTACGGAAGAACTAGAGGACATTAATTCGGAGATAGCCTCCCTTAAGGCCACGCTACAGTAATCATGGAAGATTCCGACATTCTCAGTTTGTTCAGGGAGCTAAAGGAAGAGCTCAAAGAGTTACGCAAAGACCTTATTGCAATCCTAGAAAAGCATGATGCGCGGCTTGATGGCCTAGAGAATCAGAAGAATTGGTTGCTTGGAGCATGGGCCGCGCTAGGCACTGTTTCAGGAATTATTATTACCGTACTGGGATTTATACTGAAGGCGAAGTAGTAATGTGCTCAGACAGAAGTTAACTGATGCATCGAAGCTGATTCATGAAGCTATCGGTGCCGTAGACAGTATTAGTGGGATTATAGGCATCAATCCTCATTACCTACAGCCCCAACTCCCGCCCTATAACCCGCCTCTTAATCCTCCAGTTTCTGTACCACAAATACCGGTTCAGGATGCCCCGTATCAGCCCCCAGCTCCACCCAAACCTCAAGACCCTGAACCGATTAATGAGGTACCTAAACCTGAGCTTAAGCCGTCCGGCGTCTTGTTCAAAAATATCATCGCAACGTGTTGGTTGAACAAAGAAGACTATAACAGCGGTTCTGCTAAGTCCCTGGCCTATACTTGGGCACCCAAACTAAATGCAAATTCGGGAAAGACTTTACGCGGCGCTTCGTTGCCTGGAAAAGTGGAGCCTGGAACTACTGTCGACGTTGTTTATAAGGGCCGCTCAAGCTTACGTGTTCCTGTTATCGACGTTGGGCCTTGGCGCACAAATGATCAGTTTTGGCTTAAAGGTACCAGGCCGGTTGCGGAGTCTCTTAACGGACAAAGGGTTAATTGGGACGGACAAAACTGGGTGCCAGCTAATCCAGGACGACTCAAATGTAACGGAGCCGGAATCGATCTCACACCCGCGGTATGGGCCGAATTGCTTGGATTGTCCGTCGAAAGAGTATGGTCTGAATCACCGTCAGCGCAAGTCGACATTACAGTTAATGTACCTTCGGCGGCTCCTGGAACTGCAGCGAAAAACTCATATCTCGAACGGGCTCGAAAAGCCTTAAGCTTTGACTGTACCTATAGCCTAGGGAAAGAACTTCCGGGACCATATTCTGATTGCTCTGGGTTTACCGATTGGGTGTGGGGTTTCAGTAGGGGCGCGACAGGCCTTAACACGGATGCCATTATTCGAGACGCCCGCAGTAGTGGCGGTAGATTTGATTTGGTCACTGGAACGCCGATGGTTGGAGATGGTATTGTATTCGGGGCTGGTAACGGTAGACGGCATGGGCACGTAGGTATTATTAGCGAAGTAATAAATGGGCGCGTCACGAAAGTAATTCATTGCTCGTCAGCTCATGCGGCACCGCGCGCTATCAGAGAGACCGGCCCTGAAGTATTCACGCGTAACGGTGCTATCATTGTGAGGTATCGAGGGTAATTGGTAATGCTGTCTGGATATAAGAAGTTTTCCGCTTATCTTACGGCCGTGGCTTGGATGCTAGTGAATCACTACGTATTTAAAAAGCCCGATCCGGACTTGGATAAGCTGATTGCAACCGTGAGTATGGTGTACGCTGCTATTGAGGCGGCTAAGGATGCCGTCGTAGCATTTGCGAATAGGTTGAAGCCTGCTGATGAGGATGAAATTCCTCGTCTGCCGGTGAGTTAAGGATTATTGTGAAGGAATATATTGTTCGCTGGTCTGTTTGGATTTGTCTTGGGTCTGCTTTGGTGTCGGTGTATAGCAACTGGATCCCGGCCGTTCCTAAGGTCGAGAGCTATTCCGCTCCATACATTCCAAGCTATAGTGACATTGTGTTTATCGAGTGCGACCTGGATTCGACCGTGAAGATGTAATATTACTTTACGCAGATTCCCGAGCCCTGTTATAGTATCCCCCTCATTCTGAGGGGAGGTATTATGATAGGGCTTTTTGTTTTGGCATCAATCTTGCTAACTATTACTATTGGAACGTACGAGCGCTCGAAGGACTCTCAGATGTACCGGATCATTTTTCTAGGGTGTGTCGCATACTGGGTTTTTCTAGTCATGAGCGGCATCGGCGTTTTACTGGGCTACTAGCGGATCGGGACACACTCAAAATACACTTGCGCTCGTTCGTTCGACCGGTTACGGTTCCTATAGTACGGCAGAGCACCTCTAGTTAAATCACGGCAGTTGCACTGGAGGGAACTATGTTTAGGTATTTTCTCCCTGCCCACCTAGGTAAATTCTCCCTGCAAAATAGTTGTTGACCTATATCGGTGAAGCGGGCTAGTCTTCACTCGCTTAGGCTTTGACGCTTTTAGGTGAAGTCCCGAATTTCGGGCTTTCGCGGCTAATCCCTTGTTTCCGATACTCTCCATATACAGGAGGGTGTCTCTATGCCGCGGATTCCGGAGCGGAAGTCTGAGCTTTGGCTTAAGTTCCAAGAGCTTGGCATACGTCTTGGGCCTTTGGCCGATGATTGTGGGATTAGTTTCGGAACTCTCAGGAATATCCTGGGCACCGGCTCTTATTCTCGCAATCAAGGGGGGATACTCGTGCGCGATCGTATAGCGTTGGCTATCGGCTTGAGCCGGAAGATATCCCAGATATCCTCTGTGCTTGTCCTATTGCTTGGAGAATCCAATGTATCGAGTAGGGAGGAAGAGCGGTAGCGTCTACCTACTTTTTCTCGTATTTCTGCCCGTCGGCTTAGTTTAGTCGGCGGGTTTTTTGTTGTTCGGAAATCAGGAGGATTGAGTATGCAGTATCTCGAACAGCTCCACAATCGCTATCACGGATACGTCAAACACATCATTGGTCGGAGAGTTAGGTTGGAAGCCGACATCGATGAAATAGCTCAGGATACCTGGCTGTCAGTATGGAGAGAGCTCTCGAGGGGCCGAACCGAAATCAACCTAAGCTGTATCCGCACTATTGCAACCCGCAGAGCTCAAGACTTCCTTCGAACACGGCCTGGAGCTGGCAGGAACCCCAGGAAATACGAACCTCCACTCTCATCAATCGGTGAAATAGATGATTTGCCTCCAGAATTTGGGAGGGAAGATGAGCGGATGTCGGACGACACTCTTCTATCAAAGGAGGAGCTTCAGAAGGCGATCGAAGCTATCTCTAATATGTCCCCAGAAATTCAACTCGCGATCCGAGCGGTACTGAATGAATTGCCAGTAAAGGACTACACCCGTCTAACTGGCTGGAGCTATCACAAAGCTTACTACGAAATTAAAAAGGCGCGTTTTCAAATTTTGCTGGCAGCCGTACGATAATCCGGATAACAAGTGCGGAAGAAATCTTAGCAACTGGAGGACAAATGACCGGAAATGTCTTTAGCAGGCTCTCTGAAGTAATGAAGGAAGTGGAGGCCATTGGAAAGAACCAGACTAATCAAGCGCAGCGATTCAAGTTCCGCGGCATCGACGATGTCTATAACACTCTTCATCCATTGTTCAGCAAGCACGGCCTGGTTATGGCACCTAAGGTTCATTCCGCCAGTTATAAGAAACGACAATCTAATAATGGAGGGCTCCTCACTCTTGCCAGGCTTCTAGTTTCCTACACCATTTATGCTCCGGATGGCTCTAGTGTGGAAGTTGGCCCGGTTGCCGGGGAAGCTATGGATAGTGGTGATAAAGCCTCTAATAAAGCCCTTGCCGTCGCACATAAGTATGCCCTGCTTCAACTTCTCTTGGTGCCCACTAATGATCCCGAAAATGATCCTGATGCTAGCTCACACGCCCCTCAGTATAACGCCCCCAAGAGTCGAGTCAATGAAGTTGCTAATAAGCTGAATCCGCAGCGGAAGTATTAAGATGGATCAGGACGAGTACCAGATTCAATGCCAGCGCACGTTCGGAGTCCATCCCGATTCTTGGGATGCTATTAATAACTGTTTATTGGGGCTGGCCGGTGAAGCCGGAGAGTTGATCGAACTCTTCAAAAAATATAAATACCACAACCACACGCTCGACTATAGCAAGGTAATCAAAGAAGCCGGGGACGTCTACTACTATCTCGCTACGCTCTGTTATCACCTGGGTATGCCACTCTCAGATGTGGCCGAACGAAATATTGAAAAACTCAGAGCCCGATACCCGGACAGGTTCGATCCTGAACTTTCGAGGAATAGGAAGGATGGAGATGTATGAGGCTTAGGGAGTTTCTTAGCGTACTAACACCCGAAGACATTAAAACTTGCGGCCGACTCGATTTTTTCAAGAATAATAAACCCGTCTGTCCTATCGCAAAGGCGGCCGTTAAGAGGGGGTATGTTAAGGAGGGATCCGTTAAAACAGTGAACGAGTGTTATTCGTTCTACGAAAGTATGGGTTTGGAAAATACAGAAGCGACCGACCAGTTTATTTTGAACTGGGATCTTAACATGAGCTTCGAACAGGCTCTGGAGGTGGCTGAACAGTATGAAGATTAGGGATTTCCTAAGTGTCCTCCAGCCCCAGGATATTACCGAGTGCGGCCGTAGTTATTACTGGTGGGATGGAAAGGCGATATGCCCTATAGCTACTGCCGCAGATAAACATCAGTATCCGGGTGAAAAGCTTCCTTGGGATATTGGTCCGGTATCACAACATTTCGAGATTCCAGAAAAGGTTTTAGATCTGTTCGCTTCAGAATGGGACCATACCCTAAATTTCGAGAAGGCTCTTAAGTATGCGGAGAGTGCGGAATGAAACTCAGAGAATTCTTTAATGTTGAGGGGTTCGACCCGAGAATGTGCGGCTCTCTCCGGTACTACGATGAAAAAAATAATCCAGTCTGTCCTCTAGCTTGCGCCGCAAAGCTTCGGGGCTTCACCGCTTCAAAAGATACTAGTGCTATGTCAGAAATTATAGACCAATTCCATCTTCCACTTTGTCAAGTTATCCGCTTCGTTAACGAGTGGGATCGCAATCATAACGCTTTTCACGGCCAAGCCAAGAGTCAGATTTTCAAGATGGCCCTGAATTATTCGGAGCGAAATAATGAAAGCCCACCCCAGATTTGAGGAGCTCCTTAACGAACTCTTAGACCTTCACGAAGCTAAAGGCGATGACTATGCTAACCCAGAAGATATCCTGGCTAATTTGAGGGAGTGCGAAACTCTAGGATTTCCGGGTTGGGTCGGAGTAGTGGTCCGTATCTGTGACAAGGTGTCTCGAATTAGGACGCTTACCTCAAAATCCCTTAACGGAGAATCGCGCGCAGTATTAGATGAGAGCATTATTGATACTTTGAAGGACCTTAGCTCGTACGGACTCCTAGCTATTATCTTGTTCGAGGAATGGGAACGGAAACAGAGTTTAGGTTGGGCAACCAATGAAGAGGAGGGGGAAGTTGAAGATTAGGGAATTCTTTAATGTTGAGGGGTTTGATCCTGATAAGTGCAAGCCCTTCCTGTTTTGGACGAAATGGGACGAGAATTACGAGGAGCTCGAAAAGCCGTGCCCGGTATGCCCTATAGCTACTGCTGCGGAGCTTAGAGGATATTCGGGATGGAAACCTGGAAATGATAAGGGCGTGTTGCGAGATATCCGTAAGGAGTTTGGAATTTCGGAGCTGGTCCTAGATAAGTTTATCGAGGCATACGACAACCATAGAGACTTTTATGGTGCTCTGCGGGTGGCCGAGTCTTATGAAAATTAGAGAGTTCTTCGACGTTGAGGGATTTGACCCTAATAAGTGCGAGCCTAGTATGTTCTGGAGGTTTTACGACCCTGATAACGTCTTTGTGGCTCTAGACAAACCTTGTCCTGTATGCCCTATAGCTACTGCCGCAGATTTGAGAGGATATGAAGGACCTAAGTCGAACACCAGTAATCAAGTCCTGGAGCATATCGGAAATGCGTTCAAAATTAGGCCGGGCGTGCTTCAGGAATTCGTAGACGACTACGACAGTTACAGTGACTTCGAAAGGGCCCTTAAAGCAGCGGAGGAAATGGAGGCGGTCCTAGGTGAAAATTAGAGAGTTCTTTAGTGTGCCTGGATTCGATCCAGAAAGATGTCAGGTCGGTAGGTTTTGGAACTTCGCCGATGAAGATGGGAACCCACTCGAGAAGCCGTGCCCAGTATGTCCAATCGCACAAGCATCGGAACTTAGGGGTTATAAGGGTGCTAAATCGGAAGATGATATGGCCATCATCGCCCCGATATCTGAACACTTCGACATCAATTCAGACGTTCTGACGGCCTTCGTTCGGAAATTCGATAGCACTTCAGACTTCGATAGGGCCCTTAATTATGCTGAGGAGTTCGAGAGTATTGAAGGACGGGGGTGATTGAGATTTATTACGCCTCTAATAACAAGATAAAGAACTATCTCACCTGCAATCTACTAGCATACCTAGCTTGGGATGGCTTCGAATTTAAGAACGCGGAGGCTATTCAAGATGGAAACGACCGACACGACATAATTAGGGGATACTACCAGTTCGGGATAAAACCCGAGAAACACTCGAATACTCGAGCTCTCGAACAGGTACTAAATGCCTTCAAGGTTAAGGGATTCTTCCCACCTAAGAAGTTTTCTTTGAGTGTAGAAGGGGATGGATACCCACTTAAGTATCGGGCCGAGAAGCACGGAAAGCAGATATTTCGGGTCCCTCTTAATGATCGAGTGGGCATTGAAGGTATTCACGACTGGAATGGAGTAGAACCGGATAAGAAAGATGAATTCTTAACGATCGACTGGAAAGGAAAGGGGGTGTATGACCATGAAATTCAGATGTTGATGTATGGGGTATCGGCCTGGATTATGTGGCCGGGATATAAGGTCTACAGATGCGAAACTCGACATGTACCGACCGGAGAAATAGACGACCGATACATCTACCTAGCAGAGGATATGCCGGCCTACCGGGATCAACTAATCGCGCTCCTCGAGCGCATGAAAGATCATACTAAAGCTGTTCCTACAGCCAATAGCCGGTGTCCTGAGTGCCCAATGAAGAATGGATGTGTCGCATATAAGGCTGCTCAGGAAGATCCGCTTGATTTAGTGGTCTCCGAGCCCGATATGACACTCCCCGAAAAAATCAGTTACCGCGAACGACTCTACGATGCAAAGGATTTTGTAGACAAAGAATTGTCTAGGGTAAGGGAAGAACTAAAGGAGGAATTGAGGGTACCTAGGGTTATTGATGGGACGGAGTACTACGTCAGTAATCAGGTGCAGAGATACAACCTAAACAAAACTTCCGCAACTATGTTCTGCCTCATGAAGAGCATTGAGGTTCCTACTAAGATAGACGAGAAGTTGTTCGCTAAAGAAGCCGAGGAATACATCGAATCAATACAGGATGAGGCCATTAAGGCACTCGTCCAAGAGGAGTATGATAAGTGTTGGGTACCTCAATACACGGAGAGATTCCGCTCACGGAAGCCCAAAGGGAATTAGTCGAAAAAAACCTAAACGTAGCGGGAGCCCTGAGCAAGAGATTTAGAGGAACGGCAGATGCTAGGAGCGAGGCTTGCTTGGCACTATGCTATGCTGCCAGAAAGTTTGATGAAAGCAAGTCTAAAATGTCTACCTATGCAAAGCGGTGGATACGCGCATTCCATATAATATGGCTCAGGAAGGAAATGCTAAGAGGTCTGGGGGTGGATGTTGGTCGATACGATATCGGCAGAAATGTCAGGTTCCAGGCATTGCCTAAGTCTGGGGTTCCTAAGGAGGATGTCAGGTTTCTCCATGCCGAAGACCGATTAGACATAACTCGAGCCATGTCCAGCCTTACCGCCGCCGAACGGCGGGTTTTAGAAGCAGTTTATGGTATAGGCAGCGGAGATGGCCTCAATTATTCGAGGGCAGCTAGAAAGCTGGGTGTTACTAGAGAAGCGGTTAGACAGCGCTGCAGGCGTATTATAACGAAAATAAAGGAGCTCATGCAGTGACGTTTCATAAGTATCCGAGCCTGGTTAGCATCCACAAATATAATCAGATCCTGGAAGAGCCCGAAATTGTAATCACGGAGAAAATTCATGGAACGAACGCAAGATTCGGCTACGTGGATGGAAAGTTTAGGGTTGGTTCTCGCAATAACGAGTTGGATGTGGACGGCCCTGATCTGCAGCATTTTGCCTTCGTCGGCTTTCTCAAATCGCACGGATACATCGGCAGAATCGAATCATTGCCGGACGACACTAAATCGAAAGGCATTATCGTCTTCGGAGAATACTTTGGGGGCGGCATTCAGAGAGAAATCAAATACTACGATGACAAGAACTTCCGAATCTTCGACATTATGGTTGGGGGTGAACTTAAAGATTACGATTGGGTCCGAGACTTCGCAAACATCCTGTGTATCCCAGTAGTTCCGGAGCTGTATAGGGGCAAACCCGATATCGCAGTCATTAATGATCTTCGGTCGGGGCCTACTATGTGCGGTACAGGTATGAGGGAAGGAATCGTTATTAGGCCTCCAATGCCCAAGAAGGTGAACATCGATAAGGGTTATGCTACGGCAGAATACCTGATTCTAAAGTATAGGAGCCCCGAATTCGAAGAAACGACGAGCGCTAAGAAGAGCCAGGAACTCGATAAGAACGCCCAGCTATATAAGCACTACGCTCAAGCATTCGCGCGAGAATATACGACCGGACCGAGGCTTAGGCACGTTATCGATCAGCTTCGAGAGCAAGGTATTCAGTGTGAGGATATGACTAGTATGGGGGAGGTTCTGAAGGCGATGCATAAGGATATTAGTAAGGAGGGATATACGGATCTACCTCCACAAGTAGAATGGGGCCTGGCCGCAAAATACATTACTCACGAAACCAAGAACCTCTACCGCGAATACCTCGAGCAAAAGTTGGCAGTCTAATGCACGAACCTATTCCTGTTGCAACACAGCACAAAGACGCTCCCGGCAAGTCACTACAAGTTCACGCTTTTAACGATGGATTGCTGATCGAGTGTCAAGTCTGTTCTATGCTCCATACTATTGCACTTCCAGCCAAGCTCGATTCGGTGTCCGTTACTATGGACGCGCTGTCTATTAAACACCGAAAATGCTTTGCGGACTCTCCGAGTAACGTATTGCGGGGGTTGATGTGAAGATAGGAGGATATTATTTGGGAATAGACCCGGGATATGGCAAGGATACTGGTACGGCCTGGGCTGTTCTTAAGGAAGACGTGCTGATAGATTACGGCACATTTAAAACGCCCTGCCATACCATTCAGGCCGACGGCATAGGAGCACTTATTAACCTCTATAGTCCGGATGGAGTATGGATAGAGGATCAGTGGATAGGCCCGAACAAGGGTGTCGCACTGACTTTAGCAAGATTGGCTAGTTTCTTAGCCGGGTATGTCTACTATCAAACCGACGAACATCCTAGACTTGTACATCCTAAGACGTGGCGCTCTGTCCTGCAATTTCCAGGCAAGCTTAAGACGAAGGAATGCAAGGCTAGGTCTCTCGACTTATGGAAGGAATATGACATTGATGACCACAATATTGCTGATGCTGCTTGCATCGCTCTCGCTGCTTATCTTGATGATTCTGGACTCGTAATAAGCGAGGTGAGGCCATGATCCAACCTCATGTGAGGCAGGCTCTAGAGTCAAGGGTCCGCTATCTCAAGTCTTGGATTGCTGACAAGGAAAATGTCCTTAAGCAGTATCAGGATGAGACGGATGCCATTAAGGGAGAGCTTAGTGCCATTCTTAAATATCTGGGGAGTGATGGAGAGTGACCATTAAAAGCTCAACTGAAGCGGTAGAGGAATATATTGAAGACCTGGTTAAAACTGCGGACTCCTACAAAGCATCGATCGAACACTTGAGGGAACAAGTTTACTTGAAAGAACTGGCAGCCCGACTACTTAAGGAGTGGTTGGATAAGAATGGGTGATATCGAAAAATTGCGAGAAAGAATGGACTATCTATCCGGCCGACTATGTCAGCTCGACGAAATTATAAGTTATCTAAACGAGAAGCGAGATAAGCTCGATCTAGAGCGCGATATTGTATTTAACCAAATAATGGACTTGGAGGAAGAGAGGCTTGTTAAAGGAACTTTGGACGTGGCTAACAACGTATCGACCCCTGAATCAAAAATCTCCCGTAATTCTTGAAAATGAGGATCTAAGATGGCGCTTACAGGATGAGTTTCGAGAAATATCGGATGAGAAAGCAAAGCAGGGTATCGAGTGGTCTCCCGATAGAGACTGGTACGATGCCGTAGAATTGATGATGGCCGTTAGTAAGAGGGGTTTTAACTGGTCATTGACGCACGACCATTATAATCAACATACTGCATACACCGTCCGCATTAAGGATCACATAAATCATCAATGTGTATGGGTGTGCCATGGTGAAACACTACCTCTAGCTATTAGCAGAGCGGCAGCGATGATGGCAGAGAACCGAACTAGAAACCTGTTGGAAGCGATTTTGTGAAGCTCAAAAAGATTGGAGACCGAAGACAAGTGACGCCCAGGACGCATACTGCACCAACACTAGAAGATGCCTTTGTAGATCCCAAGATTGATTTGATGGACCGTATTAGAGCGCTAAAGAGTAGATGGATAAGCCTAGATGAAGAACGGCAGGATATCGAAAATGAAATTGCTGCTGTAGAGGATGAGATCGGAGAGCTGGAGTATCAGTTGCTCGAAATGGAGGAGGAGTAATGGAAGACGTCGATACTACGGCCTTGAAGAGGGAACTTCAGCTTATTGGTGAGGAGCTTAATAAGCTGAGGGATCGGGAAGATAAGCTTGCCATTAAGATCGGGAATCTTGAGTTGAGGCAGAAAAGCCTTGCCGCTCTTTTGGAAGAATTGGAGGGTGAGTAATGGGAGAGGATAATACCGGTCGGGCTCGAATTGAACAGCACCTTAGAACGTATATCGAAAACGCCAAGAAGAGTGTCAGTTATCACCTGAGGGCTAGTGAAGCTTACAATGCCGGCATCGAACAAGCCAATAAAGCTTTGGAGGCTATCAAAGAATTCTTTGAAGGGGGGAAATAAGTAATGGATGCCTGCAAAGCCGAAGAGGCGATTTATCAGTTGGCTATTACCTATTTCGAAGGCTTGAGATCGGCCCTAATTAAAGAACTTAATCATGAGAGCGACGAGGATAAAATCACTGCGATCGACAGAAAGCTTGATGCCGTGGGTGATATGCTGGATGCGTATAAGAAGGTTAGGGAGGCGTTTAAGTGACCAATCACATTGTCGACGTCGATAAGCTTAAGGTTTTCGTTGATGAACTGGAAAAGACCCTTACTTACCACGAAGAGCAGGAGAGATATTACCTCAGGACGGCAAATAGGCTCAGAAAGCAGCTCAATGCGGCTAAGAAGGCTCTGGATGCACTCTTGGAATTCAAGTTATATGAGGTGAAGGCAAATGACCGTAGCTAATATCGATCTCGCATATCAACTCTCCATTAAACGGCAGCAACTCTATTCACTGAAAGAACAAGTTGAGGTAGCAGATAAGAAGCTGAATGATCTTTTAGACCTTCAAGAACAGGTTCTGACCGAAATTGATAATTTGGAGGAAAGGCTTGAATCGAGTCCTAAGTAAAGAAGAGCTCCTATGCTGGAAAGAACGTACAGAAGATTGGATCGCTAAAGATCTATCTGATTTGGCGGCGGCAGTAATGGAGTTGGATCGAATCAAGATGAAACTGAGCGCGCATCTTAGTGATTTGAAGGAAATTGATGATGAGCTCAAAGGGACTCGCTAGCGACATAGCGGAACTCAAGAAATGTATCTTAGGCTGCAGAACTGAGGTGCGGGAACTGTTAGAACTTGTTGAATACTGGGAAGCGCGGGAAGAGGAATACGAGCACGAACTCTATCGAAGGATGACGGGGGTTAATAATGGCTAGCTTTATCAAGACACAAATTCTAGGTTACGTGGCCAAGGATGCCGAGCTTAGATTTTCCGCTCAAGGTCTACCCATGCTCAAATTCAGTGTGTCGGTGAAGGAGCGAAGGGCGCCCAAACCTATGTATTGGAACGTTACAGTCTTTGGGAAGGCCGCAGAATCGGTAGCTCAGTATGTCGTTAAAGGATCCCTGGTACACGTTGACGGACAAATCAATATGCGGCAGTGGGAACAGGACCAGATTGTACGTACGGCCTATGAAGTTACCGCCCCATACGTAACCCTCGTATCATCTCCATCGTCGTCTACAGGGCATCCTGGCGCAAAAGAAGGGGTATCTATCGAAGACCAATATGCCGGTCCGGATACCGAGCTCCCTCCATATTAATTTTAAGGGGAGATAGGGGGCTCCCCACAAACTTGGCACGGTTCTTGCTAATATATATTATTCTAAATATATACTCTGTTCTAATAAATATTATCTTTAATGTTCTATATAGAAAATTAAAAGGATATTAATTAGTCCGGTTATATTGTTGTTAATGGTTTATATAGACAATGACAAAAATATTAATTATCCGGACCCTAATTTATATTACGGGGAGCTAGTTTGAATATTTTAAGAGCCCCTACAGATACAGAGCGAGCCACATTAGGTTCCCTGATACTGGATAAAGATGCCGCCGCATTAGGATTTCGAGTGCTCGAGCCTGATCATTTTGGTTTACCGTCTCATGGTAGTCTCTACTCCCTTATGAGGGAGCTCTATGCCACCGCTGGTGTCATCGATATACCGATGCTTGCTGGTAGGCTTGAAATTGCTGGTAGTGAGTTCGGTAAGGATTATCTCGAGAGACTGTGCAATACCGTTCCCACGCCAAAGTATATGCCTCAGTATATCCAGGAATTGGACCTAGCCAGATTTAGGCGGCGCATAGTAACAGCACACGAAGATGCTATCAAGGCTCTCGAATCTGGGGAAGATGATAAGGCTAGGGATCTTATTAAATGGGCAATCGAAAGATCGTATATTCCCGAATCGGATACCGTAGAGCAACAAACTGACCAAGCACTAGAGACTATTGAGACGGAGATTAGAGGCGGTATTGTTGCTGCTCCTACCGGGTTTGCGGCCCTTGATAGTAAGTTGAATGGTCTTAGAGGCGGTAGAGTCTATACTTTGTATGCACATACCGGGATCGGAAAATCTTGGTTTGCGCTTCAAATGGCATTGGCAGCCGGTAGAAGTGGACACAAGGTTTACTGGTTTCCCAAGGAGATGTCGGCTTTGGAGATGAATATACGTCTCCTGGCATTAATAGCAGAAGTGCCGACCGAACCCGCTAAATTGCGTAAGAGTACGAATAAACAGAGGGAAGCATTAAGGGAGGCGGCGGAGATTAGGAAGGAAATTCCTATAGTCTTCGACAGTCGTAAATCCTCTCTACAGGAGATGATTAGAACCGCATCAGCATTGAAAGGCCAAGTCCGTCTCTATGTTATCGATCCGATCCAAATGGTAACTGTGGACGGAACTAAAGAAGTTTACGACGAAATTAGAATATTGATGCGGGAATTCAAGGCGATGGCCCTTGATACGGATTCGAGCGTGCTACTGGTGTCCCATATTAACAGGGAAGCTAGTAATAATTGGGATCCCAGTCCTCATACGATGAAAGGCGGCAGTGCTATTGAGCAGGATTCCGATGTCTTAATGGCTCTTGCCCGTAAACCCATACTCGAACAACCCGATAGCATCGTCCCGGCACAACTTACGATCCACAAAAATAGAGGCGGATACCCTGGAAGGATTAGTTTGTCTTGGAATGGGTTGATTGGAAGGTACGAAGAATCCGAGTCTTTGGTCGCTCATTAGTACCCCGCCATTTCATCGACGTTGCCCTATAGACGAGTTTTACCCTACTAAAGGTAACTGAGTGCCATTATGGGGGTAGCTTCGAATATAGGGCCACCTAGGTGGGTTAGTGAGGGTTTCCCTGGTTTAATGCGGGTCGTATGTGGTATAAGCGCGTAACGGATAGAGACTGGGACCTTGCCTATAGAGAGAGAAGGATATCTGAGGACAGGGGTATATATAAGATCTACTATGACAGGATAAAAGAGGGTAAATGCGGCCATTGTGGATCTGAGGATTTTGAGGAGTATCGAGGAAAAAGGTATGGGATCATATTGCATCGCCGGTGTAAAACCTGTCATCCGAATGCCGATGAAATCAAAGAGAAAATGCAGCACGTGTAGTAAGCGTTACTATACCGGTACTAGGGGCGAATGCCCGATCTGTAGTCACTATCGGAGTATCTCGAAGGAAGCTTTTCGTGATTACAGTTCTAATAACTTTGAGGAACCTAAGGAGGAAGCGCACGTAGGATTTAAGCCTGAGGAGCTAGTGGAGTGTGCAGTGTGTAAAGAATTGTGGGCTCCTAGAAGGAGTGGCAGGAATGTTTGTAGTCCGTTGTGTGGAGAGTATCAGGATAGGTATGGGTGGGGGAAATGAGTGAGGAAATCAAGCTGACCCTAATAAACGCACTGAGGATAGCTAAATCGGAAGCGGTTAATGATGTTTTCGAGATCTTAAACGAGAGGATTGATCCGAGCTGCTGTCCGGAGGAAATTAATGCCCTTAGGGCTAGCATTAACTATTACGTCGACAAAATATATGCTTACGGGCTCGCTAAGGAATATCTGGAGGGATCGGAAGATGGACAAGGAAACTAGGGACGGGGCGATTGAAGCTGTGAGATCGGCTTGGTTCGATATTAGGAGCCGGCTTACCGACTGTGCTGGCAAGTATGAAGACCTGGATATCGACGAGGAAAAGATTGAATGGCTAGTAGAGTGTGCCGGGATGTATGTTCGCAAGACTTGGCAGCTTAAGAAGGCTGTTGCATTTCTGCAGAGCATGAAGGTAGAAGATACCTAGAAACGAAAAACCCCGGGCGGCCCCCGGGGTCTCTTAATTTTACAGCGCACTGACTTGCTCTAATACCCTCTTGACCGTCATTCCATACCAGCTTCGGCCCTTCTGAGACGGGATTTTGTTCCTGTTTAAGATGCGCGCAATCGCATCAACACCATATCCCTCTCCTCTGAGACATCTAATCTCCGCCAAAATACGTTGCTGGTCCTGATCGGGCTCGTACTTGATACGCTTACCATCCTTATCAGTGACTTGTCTATAGCCATACGGTACCGCCCCAAGCTTCTTACTGATACCAGATTTAACCCACATCTCCCGTCTACGGGCCAAGCCTTCTTTAGTCCTCTCAGCACTCATCTTACGTTCCATCTCAGCTAATGCACCTAGGATTGTCAGGAAGAACTGGCCGAACGCAGTATTAACATCGATCTTTTCTTGACAGCTATGAAACTCTTTGCCCCGTAGCGGGCCGTGTAGGATATTCTGTAGATCCCGTACAGACCTAGAAAAGCGGCTCAGAGTATACACGACCACACCATCAGTATGCCCGGACTCTATCCTTTTGAGTAGGTTTTGAAGTGCGGGCCTGTTAGTATTCTTGCCGGATTTGCCTTCGTCCACAAAAATTCGTTGGAGGCTGAGATTATTAAGCTGGCAATACTGCCTTATCTTGAGCTCCTGGGATGCTAGTGAACCTGTATCGTCGTCTCGTAATTGATGCTTGGTACTGACACGGATATAGGCGTCAACTGTTTTCATTTTCGGCCTCTTTAAGCCAGTCGTTCCAGTGTTCGTCTATAAAGTCTTGCACCATTTTACGCCTGGGGTTTATGCCCCAAAATTCCTTACTGAGCTCCCTAGCTTGTATGTCGTTGTATCGTCGCATTACCAGCTCATCCCTGATACCTAGGGCGAATGGGTCAGTAACTTCAAAATCTTTCCAGTACATTATTGTCCTCAGCTTACTTGCTAGGCTTAGCCATTCCGTCCAGGACCTTATTGATCTCTCTACCAGCTTTCTTTTGATCGACCTCACCATTTATAAAACGTAACAGAATATTACAGACGGGATCGCGCTCCTCGAAGATACTAAGGAGTTCTTTAAGCTCTTTGGCCGATCCTTTTGCCCTGCCTGTAGCGCGTCCGATACTGGCTTTGGTGATCTTCTTAGACTTGGGACGACCGCGCCTGCGCGGCTTATCATCTGTCTCTTCCTCTTCCTCTTCGGGCTCCGCAATAACGCGCTCCTGGGTTTCTTTATCGAGCTTCCCCAATTCTAGAGCGGCATCGGCCGAGATATCTCTATTGTGGACTTTCTTCTGGATGGCGGTGTCGAGTGCGAGCAATTTAAGCCTCAGGCTTACCCAAGCCTGAGATTTATCGTAGATCTTTGCCACTTCGGCCTGAGTCTTGCCCAG
>Ga0196963_10000991_pt1 | contig 21115 bp, 34 predicted proteins | sample S1_5metaG_FD_148600 | JGI IMG/M metagenome (GOLD analysis project Ga0196963, IMG submission 148600) | Soil microbial communities from Anza Borrego desert, Southern California, United States - S1_5 | ecosystem: Environmental > Terrestrial > Soil > Desert | place: USA: California | collected... | reverse complement strand
TGGCCTCCAGTGCGCCGACGACATCTCCCTTGGCCAGCCTCGTAAACGGCGTCGTAGCCTTCTTGCCTAGCTTCTTTGCCTTATCCCAAAGACCCATAACTAAATCCTCGCTGTCGTGTTTAAGCGCCTGAGGCGCGGCTCAAGTAGAATTTCGAACGCCAAGCCTTCGATCGTGAACGCCTCGGTCAAGTCCGATCCTGTCTGCTCAATGCGAACCCCGAATGACGTGTTCTTGCGTGTGTTGACGGGGCGAAACTCCAGGTTCAAGGGCCCCGCCGTGAACGCCTTTGACAGCGTGTCGGTGGACGCGGCGTAGTCCGACTTCAGCGTGACTCGCACGGTACTGGCGGCGGCGTACGTTCCCAGGAGCTGGCCACGCATGCACTGGCTATAGCCAAGGATGTTCCCAAACGGGATCGGGGCGATTTCCACGGCATGGAGGATCGGCGTGTTCGTCCCGTCGAAGTACTGGCCGGACACTTCCTTGTACACGACGCCGTTAGATTGCACATAGTGCACGACGTCGTTAACCACCGCTGCGGCCAGCCCAGCCATGGCGTCTCCTTCCCATACGTACCACTGGCCCATCGGATCCGATTCCGTCGGATGGCCGTAGTCGAATACCAAAACCTTATTAGTCGACGTCCAGAACCTGACGTGCTGATCCTTCGGGAAGTGAACCGCCGCCTGGATCGTGGCGCTCTTGTGGTTGTCGACGCCGCGACCGATGTACGTGACCTCCAGCGTGCGACCAAGCAGATAGATCCCGCCGTCGGTATGCGCGAAAAAGCATCCCTGCGGCCCCGTGACGACGCTGTTGGGATTGGTACAGCCGTAGGCGCCTGGGACTTCAATGGGCGAATACTGCCCTCTGCCGCGTGAGTCGGGGCCCGCGCCCTGGATGACCGAAATCGAGTCGCGCTTGAAAAATGCCAGGTAATTGTCATCAACAACGCCAGCAGCGCGGATTCGCCCTGTCCCTGCGCCAACCTTGAACACCAGCGTCTCGGCGTAGTCCGTGCCGCGACCTACAACGTATTCCTTGGACGCCCAGACCTCGCCCTCCACATCCGTGTCCGTAAGGAACACGCGGTTATGCCATTCCGTAACCACCTTGAACGGCGGCGGCGGGGCGTTCGATAGCTCGCTGGACGCGGTGTAAATGGTTTCAGCCCCCGTCGCCGCGGGGGCCGTTAGATCAATGTTCTGGGTGTCCGTCGTCGGATCGTTGGCAACGGTCTTTACGAGCTGGAGGCTGCCCGCCGGCCCTGCCCCCGTGATATAGACCTCTATCTTGAATTTTGCCAGGTCCTGGTTGCCCATACGGAGATTGGGCGCGGCGATGCGGATCGCGTTGTTGGTCGTGACGGCGGTATTGGTCTGTGCCGTTGGGCTGGACAGGTAACGACGTCCGCGTCCGTCCGTGTATGAGTACAGGATCGCGACGCCGTACGTCCCGTTTAGAGTCGCCCCGGCGCTGGCTACCGTAGTGGGCGTTCCATGGGAGCGCGGGTACATCATTGGCGCCGGATCGACGATCGTAGATTCACTGTCGCCCAGGCGCGCAGGCCATCCGCCAGGAACAAGCACGTTTTGCCCGCCATCCAGCGATCTCAGCGGCCCATAGCTGTCCGCCAGGTTCCAGATGACGCGGCGAACGTGGTACTCACCGTTAACACCGTCGTTGCCTATGAGACATGAATAAACAGTGTTTCCCGAAACAGTCACGGCCGAATACGCCGCCGTCATATTGTTGAATGACGTGGTGCCGCGGTGAAAGACGTTGCCGGCACGGGCGTAGAGGGCGCGGGCGAGGATAGCCTTGTCGCTGGCCGTCCTCAGGCAATACGAGCGTTGTAGGTTATTGTTGTCGTCGTAGCCTGTAATCAGGTACCACGTAGACCCGATCTTAAACGGCTCACACGCGAGCCACGCGTGGCGCATCCAGTTGCTTGTCGTCGTGGTCGTGTTTGTGGACCAAACGTGCTGATACTTGTGGATCTTGCAGTTCTCAATATCAGCGCTGGTGGAGCCATTTGACGCGTCGGACAGGAGCACCTGGACGGTGTCGCCGTCGTCGCTATAGCCATTCAGTATTCTGTCGTTTGAACCGGAATGATTGGTTAGGTTCCGCTCGGTTACGCCGGTAAAAGCAGAGGCGCTGACTCGCACTAGTCGCGCAGAGAATGTTGCGCTAGGCCCCAGGTAGGTCAGGTACAGGAAGCCGTTCGTGCCGTCGTACTTGACCCATGCTGCGGTATGGCCCGATGAATAAACCATGGTGCTATCGCCGACCCACCCGGGCGACGCCGCCGCCAGGCCAGTGGCCGTGTCCAGGTAAGAAAACCACGTAGTGCGTGACACGCCGCCGATCGTGGAACCAGAACCGGCGATGGCAAAGAAGGCTACGCCATTGACCGTTGAGATGACATCCCAAGCAATCTGGACGCCCCCGGCGGTTGGGTCAAAATAGTCGGTAGAAGTCGGCGCCGCGGCTGGCGTCGCCGGGTCGAACTTAAAGGCCTTGATGGGATCGTTGTCTCCGATGAAGACCCAAACGTAGCCTCCCGCCGCTATGGCTCGCATGTTCAGTACCGTAGTACCAACGCCGCCGTAGCTCGCAAATGTGGGCGCCTTGATCTCGATTCCAGATGCCGCGTCGGTAACACGGTAATAGAAGCCAGGTGTCGTTGTGGTCTGAAGGCCCGCCGTGAATTCGTAGATGTAGCCAGACTGAACGACGCACTGAGGACGTCCCGCCCTAGAGGGTATGGCCACCTGATCCGTGGCAAACGCCCGAGCCTGGGTGCCGCGGTTGCGCCACATATTGTTTGTGGTGTCCCGGTTGTAGATGACATCATTGGCATGCAGGACGATGGAGTCATTCGACGCCGCGATCCCCTTGCCCGTTGTAATTGTGCCGCTGTCAGTCGTGGTATTGAGCGCGCTTGCGCCATAGCGCTTGCCATAGGCGCCCGTTTTGCTCATGCGGACGTTCTTGGCCTCCACGAGCTTGCCAGGCACGCGGATGACCTTGTCCTTCGTCCGCTGGTCGACGCCCGAGAACAGGACCTGAACTAACTGCTCAACCAGTGGCACTAGACCACCCAGAGGGACACTGTAATAGGGGCGGACGCCTGGAGATACAGGTTAGTCGCGTCAGCGTCGGCCGCGTGGAGGACAGTCACACCGACGGATCCGATTGCCACGAACACGGCGCTCGGCACGCTGCCAAGCCCATGCGGCACGGTGGTAGACGAAGTCCCGATCTCCACGTCCTCAATTAGCAGGCCAACACAGATGATTCCCAGCGAGTCGAATACTTTCGCAAGTTCCTGCTGTAGCTGGGTAACGCTGGCGCCAGGCTGCGCAATAAATGCCGGCTTCATTACCAGCGCCCCGTAACCCGCAGACCGGGCTGCGCCGTGGTCCCGTATCGTTTACGAAGATACTTCTTCTGCTCCCGCAGGACCTCGCGCGCCCTCGCGATATGCGGCGATGGGTCGCGCTGAAAACGCGTCTGAACGCGCGCCTCGACGCGGGCGAGGATAATGTCCTCGCATCCGTCGGGAACCAGCAAGACGCCGCCCGTGCCGCTGTCAGCGCTTAGCGTAGCGACGCTCTGAACGTAAACAATGCGGACCGTGTAGCTGGTAGCGGTGGCAACTGGTGCAAGGAACAGGGTGCTCCCTTCTTCACGAACGCATAGCTCACGCAAATGCGGAGAAAGCCCGTCGGACGCCTCTTCAACGGGGTACCAGGTTGACCCGATCTTGATCTCCACGCGCACCAGCCGCTCATAATCTGAGGGCATCGTAAGGGCGCCCGTGGTGGCGTTTGGGGTTTGTTCGCTGCCTACCGCCGTGTAAAGCGATGGCACAATCTGGGAAAGCTCGCGGCGGAGCTGTTTGTGCTCTAAATCAATCCATGTATTGAGCTGCGTACCAAGAACCTGGGCCGCGGTTTCGTCGCTGGCCTCTTGATCGGTCGCTGCCCTAATCGCCGTGCGAGCTTCAGCCCTAGTCAATCCAGCTCCTTAGGACCGTGCCCCCAGGCACCGACAAGCGCCCGGGGGCCCCGGTTAACTAACTACTCTTCGTAACAGGCGTCGTAATGCGCCTTGAGCGCTTTATCGAGCGCGGCGCTATCGCCCGACTCGATGGCAGACAGGACGCCCTTGGCTGCCTTTTTGCGGGCCATGCCCGAGAGGCCTGGGGACGCCTCTTCGGACATTTCCTCGCCCTCTTTTTCCTCGGCCTCTTTCTTGCCGGGCTTGCCGGCGCCAATGACCATCATCATGGACTAGGTCCGGCGGACGCCAATGATCGTTACGAGGCAAGCGACGTTGTTGGCGCTAGCCTTGGTACGAACGATGCGCAGCGTTCCGGCCGCATTGATAGTGCTCTGCGCGTCGTCGATCGTGGTCGCACGAACGATCGTCTTGTCCGCAACGTTGATGTCCATGGCGTTCGTGATTGCTGTCGCGCCGTTGTTGACCGTGATCGTGTCGCTCGCCCCGCCCGCGCCGGCGCGCTTCTGGACAATTACGTCCAGAATTTCGGTTTTGTGCGTGAGGGTCACGTCAACGTTTGCGGTCGCCCCGTCGGCCACGCTGATCGTATGCACGACCGGAATGCCGCCGATGACAGCCGCGTCCGCCAGTACCGCCGCCTGAGTACCCACAAGCGACGCCGCCGCGAGCTTGGCCGCGGTGACGTTTCCGTCAGTAATCTTGGCGGTAGTGACCGCGTTGTCCGCCAGGTCTGCGGTGAGAATGACGCCAGCCGCGATCTTGGCCGATGTAACCTTATGCCGTGGCCTGCTAATACCTTCGCGTCCCATATTGATCTCCTAAATTGCCAAGCCGGGCCCCGGACAATCCCGGGACCCAGCTCAGCGTGGTATTAGATGGCCAGCAGCGCGTGGAGCTGACGCCACGTCGACCCGTCATAGACGAGGGTGATCATGTCGTCGGCCGTGACGCTGACATTGCCGGCCGCCGCCAGAGTGAGGGCGGCCGTGTTTGCCGGTACCGTTCCAGTGTTGTGATTGAGCGTCAGCGAGCCATTGAACTTGAGGTGAACCACCGATCCCGGAGTCCAGTCCGTGGTCGTGATGTAGTCAATGTTCGTGGTGCCCGTGATGCTGAAGTAATTCCCATCGTTTCCCAGCGTCAGGGTCGCGGCCGAGGCCACATCCGCACCCCGAGAGGTGCAGAGGCGGTTCTTGACCGTGGTCTTGGCGGTGGAGAAACGAACGTTACGCTGATTCGACATTTCCTAATTCCTTACCTTTCGAGTTCGCTTCGTTACCCAATTACGACGTCGGGAGGTTCGTGATCTTGCAGTACATGCCGGGGCCCGGGATAACCAGGTTGCCGCGGAAGTAGAACTGACCCTTGAACTGGCGGCTGCCCGACTCCGTACGGCGCTCAAACTGCTTGCCGTCCAGGTCATCCAGGTTCACCAGGTTCTTGCCCGTGTGGTAGAGCTTCGGGCCCCACTTCTTTGAGTTGAACGGGCCGAGGTACGCCGTGCCGGCCGGGATAAACGGATCCGGCACAACCAGGCAATCACCGAACACGGTCGCAAGGCGGAACGCCTGGAAACCGATCTTGTAGTCGCCGAGCTTGGTCTCAACGACCTTGGCCGCGTCGTAATCCTGCTGCAGGAGCTTCCACGTGGTGCCCGAGCAGATGATCATTGACTCTTCCGAGCGCCCGTAATTGAACATGAGGTCAGCCGCAGAGATGAGCCCCTGCGCGCTGTCCATGCCCGAGGCGCTGAACGAGTACCCCGTCAACTGCGGGATGCCCGTGCGCGTGACACCCATGAACGTGGTGCTGTCCGGATCAACCCAGGCCTCGAGGCCCGAGACAACCAGCTTGGCCGAGTCAGCAGCGCCCGGGTCCGTCGCCGCGCGGTTGCCCGCCCGGAACAGCCACAGCGTCGCCGAGTTAGTCCACACCGTCTGGGGATTACCGCTCAACGTAACAACGCCCGTCGAGGTATTCACCGCGGTCACGCGCAACTGAGCGCCCGCCGGCGTCCCAAGCAGCACGTCCGTGTCCTCCGACGCAGACGCCACGAGGCGAGCGCCAACCGGGAAGCGGTTGATGCGGGCCGCGGGGACCGTCACCGTCGAGGAGGTGATCGCCGAGATCTGCGCCAGGGCGCCCCAGCCCTTGCCCGAGACCTGCTCAGCAAGGATGTTGCGCAGGCGGAGCGCCGCCATGTCCATTTCCTCGGACACGACGTCGAACTGCTCGTCAGCGCTCTTGCCCTCAATCGCGTCAACCTCGTCGCGGTCGAAGGTAAACGGCGCATCCATCGACTTCGCGTCGACAAGCCAGCGCTCGCGGCTCGGACGGCCACCAGCGGCCCCGTCGCCAGCGATGTCGTCGGCGATCTCGGGGTCAGCGGCAACGGCCGCGCCCTCGTGGGTCACAACGCGAACAACGAACTGACGGCCGAACCCGTCCTTAATCTTCTTTGCCTCGCACATCGCGAGGAGCGGGGTGGTCTTCTTCCCGTCCTCAAAGAGGATTTTGTAAATGTCCTTATCGTAATGATCCTTGAGCTGCGTAAGTACGCCCGTATCGAGAGCCATGGTGTATGCGGTCCTTTAGCCAATGCGCGCAAGCGAGCGCGCTGGTTATTGCGTTGGGTGGCTTAGACCGCCGCTCTATCGACTTCGGGCGCGGCGTATGTCGGATCAGGGGAACTCCATCCCCTAATCTCTAGTGACGCTCGGTCGCTAACGCTGGGCGCGCAGGGCTGCCTTACGCTCCGCCCTTATCTCTTCTAGCGTCTTTTCGCGGCTTGGCGTGATTGGGCGCCCCGGATCGGACTTCCAGGCGCTGGTAACAGTTCCGGCGGACCTGGCGGCTCCATTGTCGTTGGCCGCGGCCTGGGCGGCGTCTGCGTAAAGCTCCTGGGAGACCTTGGCGAGTACCTCCGAGACGGAGGGTACCGAGCCGGTTTCGCGTCCCTGGGCCTCGGCCAGCTCGATAATGCGCTCGCTAACGACCTTGTTGGCCCTGTCGCCAATCAGCTTGAACAGGCGGACTACGCCCGGATAATTAGCGGCATTTGCCTGAAAGGTCTCATTAACGGCAGACAGGTAGGTTTCGCGTGCCTCGCTAAGCTGGCGCTCCTGGGCTTCCTGGGCCTCGCGCTCCTTGGCCTGGCGTGCCTCCTCTTCGGCCTGACGCTTAGCCTCAAGTTTGGCGGCGGCCAGCTCGGCCAGCTCTTCCGGGTCGATGGCCTTAGGCTGGGCGGGCTCGCCCTCCCCAAGCTGCTTAGCCAGATCCCAGAACAGGTCAGTCGTCAGGTCTTCATCGGGGAACAGGGCACGGATCGCGTCTACCTTACTGCCCTTGGCAAGCGCTTCCTTGGCCGCCTTCACGCGCGGCGCGAATTCCTCTACCTCCTTGCGGGCAGCCTCAATGGCCGCCCTCTCCGCGGCAATCCGCTTGGACTCGGCGCTAATGCGCCGCTGTTCCTTGATGAGCGCAGAGAGATCGTCATCCGCGTCCGCCTTGGCTGCCGTCTTCTGGGTGTCGGCGCTCTTCGGATCCTTCGCAGATGCATGCTGCGCGTTCGCATCGGTAGCACCATCTGGCTTCGAATCTTTTGGGTCGTTGCCTTCCCCCTTCGCCAGCTTGGCCTTGATCTCGGCGCGGCGGGCGGCAAGGGTGCGGGCCGCCTCGCTGGCCGCGTCTGCGGCGTTGGCTGGCGACGCGTCGGGGGCAGTGGTCTCGGGGGCCTCGGGCGTGGCTGTGGTCTCAATAGCGTCTGACATACTCTCTCCTTACTGAGCGACGGGGACGGGCGCGGGCGGCATTGCCTCGGGCGGCAACGGCGGGGCCGCGCTGGGATCAACTGGCGGGGCCATGGGAGGCGCGCCATTGTCATTTGCGGGCGGGGGTGGGGCAGGGGGTGCGGCCGGAGCCGGCGGGGGAGCCATGCGGGCCTCGGCGGCCTTGATCAGCCGACGCAGGACTTCCATGTGAGCCGGCGGGTACGTACCCTGCAACCTCGCCCGCTGGTATTCCTCCCCGCCGATACGCACCAGGGCCTCAAGCTGTGCGCCCTGCAATGACGACGGCATGATGAATTGCCCCTTATCGAGGGCCGCGCTGATTTGCTGCATAACCAGGTCACGCGGGGCGTTCAAACGGTCCGCTAGGGCGCGGGTGTCGGGCAGATTGAGGTTGCGGGCAACGTCAGCGACGTCCGCCAGGCCCATTTCGCTCAGATCCTGAAGCTCCTGGAGGCGAGCTGCGGGCGTGAGGCTAAGGCCGGACGACAGGCCGAAGTTAATGCGGTACTTGTCGGAGCTGAGCCTGGGGAACTTGACCGATTCGTAGCGATTGGTCCCCTTGATCCTGACGTGGGCGCTGCGGGCCTTCTGGGCCAGCATGACAACCACCTTGGCGGCGTCTTTCCAAAGCTGTTCCCAGCGCTTTTGTGCAGTCAGGAGGCGGGTATTCGCAATATCCACGAATTCCCGCTGCGCAGCGCCCGAAGTGTAGCGAGCGGGGGCGGTTCCTTGCGCCATATTCTGGTTAACGCCACCCTCAGCGTACGCGCGCTGAATATTGCGCTCAATTTGCTGGATAATCTCAGGCGAGACAACCTGCGGGGTCTCGATTTTCGGCTGAACAGCCCCCGAGTACCTTATGATTTCGAATTCCTTGTCCGAAACGCCGTCGATCTCGGCGTCCTCCTGGACAATCAGGCGGGGAACCGCGCCAGCAAGGGCCGCGTAGACCATGCGCATGAGGCGTCGATTGGCAGCGTCGTAGCGCCCGACGATGCGCGCCAACGAAATGCCAGCGAAGCCGCGGAAATCCAGCGACCAACGGAAGCCGAACACGGGCGTGATGTCGTGCTTCCATGGTTCGTCCTCCAGGACGATGTCAGACGTCACGACGGAGTGACGCCCGGGGCTGTCCGGGCCTAGGGCGCGGCACCATGCCTCGATTACGCGTACCGTCTTGGTGTCTCGGCGCGCGCTCGGGGGGTCCACGCCCACGACCGTGGACGGATACCACTCGGGCAGGTCCATGATCTGGGACTTCTGGTCGGGGTAGCGCGCGGCCAGGACATCCTTGCTGATGGCCTCGGTAACCAGGAATGTGCGCGGGGCTCCGGTTCCGTCCTCAACCCAACGGAAATCAAGCGGATTGATGCGTTCAAACTTAATTTCCTCAGTTTGCTCATCGATATAGCCCTTAATTGGGCCAACCGGGCACGTCATGCCGTCGATCGCGGCGCGGGTTGCGACCTCCAGGAAGTTGCTGTTATCAAAAACACCCTCAATCAGGCGGCTTGCGTCCTTGCACCCCTGTTCCAATTCGAATTCAGCGCCCCGGGGAAGTACCTCTGCGGCCATTTCGCGGCACAGGATGGACGCAGCGGCGTCGATAACCTCGCGCGTAAGGTTGCCGCCCATCGAATCCTTAAGCGACTGGAACACCGCCAGCTCGCGATAGGGGCGCGTGTAGTCTGCGCCAATGACCGGGCGGTCGTAGTACAGACGCAAGTAACCCTTGGTCTCGGCGTCCAGGGACGCAAAGTCGCTATCGAGACGTTTGGCTACGCCGTCCAGGAGCTGTGGGTCCTCAAGCCACGTGAGATCATCGCGCATTTTAATCAGTCTCCGGTGAGTGTCGGGCAGGGCGGTCAAATACAATCTCAATGGGGAAGCGATCCGCCGACGTCACGGGGCCGTCTTTCCACTGCACCGGGACCTCCCCCTTGTAGCTACGGACGCCCTTTTGCTTGAGCGTGTCGATAAATGCGGCCAATTGCTCGGTTACGGTCAAATCCATGGGTCAGCCTCGTGCTTCATGTACTCGCGCCACTGTCTTTGGCGGCGCTCATCAACGGTTTCGGGTGGGGGGAGCGGTTTGGCGGCAAAGTGGCGGGCCGCGTGGTGCGCGTAGCGTAGGGCCTCGGAGAGGTCCGAGTGATAGCCGCGCTTGTTGATCTCTACGCGGCCGTCCGGCTTCACGGTGCGCTGGACACGCCGCAAGTCCTGCTTTAGGGCGTCGGATTGCAGCAACAGGCGCCCGGTGCGCAGATCGTCGTTAACCAAGCCGACGCTAACCATCACGTCCCTGGGCTTGAGCTGGATCTCCAGGTTCATGCGGTTCTTCAGGGTCTCCAGGACCTTTACGGCGCCGTGACCGCCGTGGTCTCCGACGATGGTGTTGGGCTTGAATAGCCGGCGGACTTCATCAACCTTGGCCGCCAATGCGTCGACGTCGTTGTGGTTTGCAGCCCAGGCGTATCGTTCGTAAAGCCGACGATCCGGATCGTTCCGGTTCCACGCAACCACGACAACGGCGTCGCTGTCCTGGAAGCCGAGATCAATTCCCATCGCATGGCGCCACGCTCCATTGCTGAAGTCGACCGCAGTCGGGTCGTAATCATTGCGTCCGGGGGCATACTCGTAAGCCAGCTTGTCCGGGTTGACGACGGCGCGACCCAGGATCTCGCGCTGATACACGGGGTGGTCGGGCGTGAGCCCCTTCGCCGCGATCATGTCGTCAATCTGCGCGCGGGGGATGAATTGGTTGTCGTACATGGACCAACCAAAGCGGGTCCAGCGAGGGTCGGTCAGGCGATCAATGAAATAGCCGACATCGACATCGGGGGGCGTGCCAAGTAGCGACATTTCCCCGCCGCGGTCGACCAACATCGGGAACAAGACCTCTTCCACCAGCGGCTCCAGTATGTCGTCAGATGGCTCCTGGGCCTCATCAACCTCTACCTCATCGTAGAAGTCCCCGCGGATCTTGCCGGCCCCGCGCACGTCGTCGCACCCCGTGGCCTCGATAATGGAGCCATTGGCGAGGCGGCATATCATATCCACCTCGTTGGCCTCGAATTCCACGCCACGGGCCTGCAGGTCGGCCAGGATGGGTCGCCAAAACAGCTTGCGACAGTTCCTACGAATCAGGGTGACGTACAGCTTCTTGTAACCAGGGCGCTCAATGGCGCGCTTGATGGTGCGCAAGCGTACTCCCGCCGTCTTACCCGCGCGCCGGCCACACATAACCAGCTTGAATTTGGCCGCGCTGGCCACGTACTCCCATTGCTTCGGGAAACTGTCCAGCTCGGTGGGCGTACGGGCGCCTTCCGCGGGGGCGGACTGAGCCGTGGCGAGCTTGGACAGGGCCGAAAGCATTAGCGAGCCTTGCTAATGATGTCTTCCATGTGGCGAGCTAGCTGCTCGCACCGTTCCAGGTCACTGCGGGCGATGTCTATGGCCTTGCTGGCGTCCTTGGCACGACTTGCGATGTACGCCCGCAAGGCGGCCTCTGGGCTTGGGTGATAGCTGTCGGGTTCGTAGTGATTGATACAAACGCCCCAGCCCTCATCAGTGAACAGAAGGGCCATGCGGTCCGCGAATCCCTCGAAACTGCGGCGCGCGTTGTGGGCAGACAGCGTAAGCGCGGCCAGTTCTGTGATGTCGGTCATCAATTGCCCTTGAACTTGTCCATGATGCGCGCCACGACGTCCTCTGCGTTGTCGTTGCTTGGCGCCGGCGTGATGATGCGAACGGCGCGCCGGGTATCCATTTCCTCCGGGTAGCGCCCGTAGACGGAGAACCACAGGCGCCGCGTAGCCCAGCGATACCGGCGCTCACTGCGCAGATAGCTCGCCAGCGTCCAGTCACATACCTTGCACCAGAACCACTGCGCCAATGCCGTTGATAGCCTACCCATCGACTGTCCCTCCCATTGCACGAATCGTGGCGGTCACCTTGCGCCGCCACTTGCGGTTACCTGCTATCTCTTGCGCAGCCACAGTGCCGCCAGACGTGCTCCAGCGGCGGTCTGAGGCCAGCCATGGCAGACAGCGCAACATGAGCTTGGCAAGCATCTCCGTGCGTCTGGCGATGCGCTGGCGCTTCATCGGTCAATCATCCCGCACGCGAGGTACACGAGAACGCCCGTGAGCGCTGACAGGCCAATGACAATCCAGGCCATGGGGCTCATTTGGTGGCTTCCTTCGCCGCCTTAAGCTCCGCGAAGCGCTTTGCTTGCGATTTGCTCTGCGGTTCGACCCAATTGGCCGGGTCGTTGGCACAGGCTTCCTTGGCCTCCGCGGCCGGCTCAAATACCACGCGGCTGTTGAGGTGGACGCCCACCCGGCGGCCCTTGTGCTGGCCTTCGGGGATGTCGAACCACAGCACTGAGCCATCCCAGTCGCCCGTAACGATGTGCCAGGTGCCAAGGGGCGTAATGATTGATGGCCTGAAGGTAGCGGTAACTTTCATGCAGCTCTCCGTTTCTTGGGCGCGTAGTACACACGGTAGCCGCGCGCAGCTATCTCAGTTGCGGCGGGGCTCCAATACAGGCACGGCGTTGGCTGGGAGACGTCAACGCCCAGCTCAAGCAACAGATTCGTGCCAAGCCCGCGGCGGCGAATGCGGCCGAACAGGTCCCTCGAGTACACCCAGATGACTGCGCCCTCACGAACGCATGCCCAGCCAAGCAGCGCCTCGGGGTCGCCGGGCACATGCGCGACTAGGCAGCGGGTCTCGGGGCGGCGAAGGTGGGCGGCTAACTCATCCCATCCACGGCGCGCGCCTCGCGTCCAGGAAGCGCGGACAAACGCCTCATGCAGCTCCCTGTTATAGGGCGTGGCCTCGTACTCCAACGGGCCGCCCCGATCATTCTCGGGCATCTATACATAGGTGAATCGCGGTCGGGGCGATACCTCAGCAGAGCGCCGTACCTCAGCGTGGCGATGACCTATTCAGGGCAACTATCAATAGCGAACCACTCGCAAATCTCATTAAGAATGGCCAGCTCAATCTCTTGTTTGATCGCGGCCTCGCCCGGGTGGTCCGTGTGCTTATGCGCCCGGTTCCAGCCAGCGGAAATGCCATCCTCGATGGCCCTGCACAGGAGCGGATATGCCTTCGGGGTCATTGCCATTTATAGGAACCTTACTGTGGCTTATGAAAAGCCTATAAACCCACCCAGGTACACGCGGAGCCTTAGATCTTATGGATCTCTTCGCTTTCGTAACGATCTCCACGTTGCCGGAGTGCGCTCGGACGACGCTGTGGATATGTCTAAAGGCCGCTCCCTGGCTTGCGGTGCTAGACGGCTCCGAAATGCCTAGCTTTTCTCGCGTACGTTCTCTGAGAGGTCCGCGTCCCGCCCAAGTAGGAGTATTCTTATCGACCCTCTACTACTTGTGACGGGCGGTCGGGCGCTCAATTACGTGAGCGGATTCGCTACCACGTGACGGCGTGTCGGGGCTAGGACGCGTAGCAACACGTACTTGGCAGCTTGAGCACCACCAGCCGTGAATCGTTCCGTAGTGGTAGTCAGCCCATATTCCGCATCGGGGGCAGCGGATAGGCCCTGGGCGATCGTTGCTCATGAACCTAGCCTGGCTTTCTTATGCCTCGACAAGGCATAGCGGTACGTATCCGCCAGCATGCCCAGGCCTGAGCGCATGGGCTCGGGCGGGCCGGTGCGGTGTGCTTGCTTGACCAGGGCCTCCTCGGCCAAGGTGGCCAGGGATCGACTCGTATTGATGTACGCCTCTCGCTCTCGCGCGTTCCTGTCGATACAGGCCTCGGTATCCAGGCACGGCGAGGCCGGGCCGCACGTGGGGGCGCATTTTGGCTCATGCTTGCTTGAGCCGGCCTTCAGCTGGGTGGCACGCGCAACACACTCATCGCAATACCACCGGCCATCCCTGGGCATAGACTTCCCGCAGTTGCTGCATATCCAGTAATCCTGGACATCCAGTTCGCGTCCCATCGCCTCGAACTGCGCGTCTGTCATTTCCCGCGCCATCTCCATCGCCACGGGGCTCATTAACCCGGGCGCTGGCGGGCCCCACACACGCACGCCCAGGTAACCCTCCTGGACAGGATTGCCATCCTGGGCGTGATAGACCCGCCGGCTGAAATGCTGCCTCAAGGACTCGCTAACCGATGAGAAGGTCACCCCCTCAGATTTCTGAGGGCTAACGTCTCTTTCGGTGGCTGGCGGCTGTTCCGCTTGCGGCTCAGATTTCTGAGGCCAACTAAAGTCATTGACGCCGTCGTAGTGCGGGCCTTTATGCCCGGGGATTGCCGTGCAATGGCGAACGCCAACGTTTATGTGCCAATACATCTCATTGCACTCGTCGGAGAAGTGCTGCGGGCCCACGTTGTACTTGCTCATTTGGTGTCCTCGAAATACCCAACCACCCACCGCTTAGCAGCGTCCAGCGTCTTAAATCGCTTGGGACATGGGCACTCGACCAAAAAGTCACCGCTGTTGCCGCCGCTGCGCCAAATGTTCATGGAAACCCAGCGCGGCCCTTGGCCCTGCCAAAACACGTGGCCGTCTTCGTCCATGGCCTTGCGCCATACCCACGCCCTCATAGCCTCACCACCCTGTCCTCAGGCAATTGCTCAGGCACGCTGCCATCTGCGCGGCGAAGATATTCATACCATGGCACGAAGGTATCGTCCTTCAGCCAAAAGCCCCACACACGCGATGCTGGGCCCGCCAGAACGAGCGTCCACGTAGGCCCCAGAAGCTCCGCCACCTGGTGGGTATGCTCCGGGTCCCTGTACACAAGGTTGCCGGCAGTTAACTTTCGTACGCTCACCAGCTTGCCGCCCTTGTACACGTGTTCGATGTATCCGCCCCTGATGATTAAGGTCCAGAATCCCCAGGGATGATCGTGCGGATCCCGGTCGTCGTCTGCCTTGTTGATCAGGTGCAGGAACAACCGCCAACCCCAGGTACGCGGGGACAGGTAATGGCGGCGGAGGTAGAGCAACCCGTTCTTGACGATGTCTTTATGGGGTAGCCAGGTCATCGCCCCTCCGTGGGTGGGGTGCGTCGCTCGCGCTCTAGTCGTTCAACAAATGCCGTGAGGTTCGCCCACACCTGTGGCTCAAGAACGATCCAATGCGTCCCTTCGGCCCTCTCGGTCGTCAACTCCAGCGCAAAGCCGTCCCACCGCACGTAGACGCCGTCGCCGACGTAGACTTTCTCGGTCTTTTTCACGCCCCCTCCTTCCCCGCGAGTGCGGCGTCGATGCGGTCGAACATCGCCATGACATCGGGCGCACGGACGTCCGTCTCATCCGGGAGGCAGTCCTCGTGGTGCTCGCGAAAGTCGTATGCGAATATGCCGCGGCAGACGTAGCAGTGAGTGATGGCCTCCAGATCGTCCCGCGTCTTTGTCAGCGCCTCTCGCAGCCGGTCCCGCTCAAGAAGCGCAATGCCTAGCTCGGTGCGAGCGGTGGAGACCTGGGCGCGCGCCTTGTCCCGCTCTGTCTCAGCATCCTTGAGGCGTTTGTACAGCGCGTCGGTCATGTGACTAATACTCTCCCATTTAGTCACAGAACGCAAGCCTAATCCATCAGCGGGCGTACGTCCGTAGTCTCATCATCGAAGTTCACGTTACGCTTAGGGAATTCGCCCATGAACTTGATGGCCCGCCGCAGTCGGTCAAGGGCGTTGGCGCTTTCCTCCTGCACCGCCGCATCCCATTCCTCGCCGGAGATCCCGCGCTTCCTGGCGTCCAGGCGGGCGCAGCCCACCCACACCTTGATCAGTCTCTCCACATCATCGATCGCCTCCCGGTATCCGTCCTGCCAACCAGGCGTTTGCTCAGGCACATCAACCCCCTTCGTCATTCTGTCAATGCCTTAAGCAAACCCTGAAAGTCATTAGGTGACAGGTCCTCCAGTCTCTTGCGGCCCACCAATAGCGATACGACGGCGGACACGCGGCTATTTTCAATGGTCGCCAGAACCCGCGTAAGCTCCGTGAGCTGGCGCGCTTGTTCATCGGTTAGCGGGGTAGACGCGGACAGGTGGTCAATCTGCGCGGCGATGGCGTCAACGGCAGCGTCGACTGCCTTGGATACCTTGCTCATTGGTGACACTTATCGCAAAGGGTCCGCCACCAGCTTCCCTGGCGAAGCTTGCCCTGCTTGCCGCAGCCCTCGCACGTATGCGCGCTGATGATCTCGGCCATGCGGATCGCGGAGTCGACGCCTGGACCGTGGCCATCGATATAGAAACGCAAGGTCCCGAACTTCTCTTTGACCTGGGCGGCGCGCACGCCACCGATTGCCGTCAGCACCTGCGATAGGTCATCTAGCAGCGGGCCCCAGCCTTCGCCGCATTCAATGCCGTATGGCAGATCGGAATACAGCTCAGGGTAGCGCTCTAACAGATCTTTGTGCTTCATTGGTGGGCCCTTGCGATTAGCGTCCGCCAGGCAAGCGCCGCTTGCTGCGGGACAACGGCATTTCCGAGGCATCTAGTTCGGTCCACTGGCCTGGGAAACCCATCAACCACTCGACCCACGTTGGGTTCGGATATCCAGCCAAGGCCGCATTGAGCGTCCGGCCCCGCTTGTCCCCCGGATAGCGCCGCTGATCCGTCGATCCACGCTTGTAGTCTGACGCGGTCGGAGTGCGCCAGAATGAACACTCTGGACCGTCGATGTGAGGCACCAACGGCGCACGCTCCCAGCACGCCCCACTCCGCATCGAACCCCATCTCGGCCAAGTCCCCGAGAACAACGTCGATTCCCCGCCGACAGAGGTCTGCGACGTTTTCCACGAATACGTACCGGGGTCGAAGTGCACGAACGATCCTTGCGTATTCCTTCCAAAGCCCTGATCGTTGGCCGGCGATACCGACGCGATGTCCGGCGCTCGAGATGTCCTGACAGGGGAATCCTCCGCAAATGACGTCGACGCGCTCTGCTTGCTCATTAATCTCCCTTACGTCCGTGTATCGCTTCACCGTCGGCCAGTGCTTGGCCAGCACTGCGCTTGCGTACGGATCCTGTTCGGCCTGCCATTTGACCGGGCCAAGGCCGCACATCTCTAGTCCCAGCTCGAGCCCGCCAATCCCGCTGAACAGACTGCCAATGGTCATTGGTGCACAAGCCCTGCGCGGGCCCTGTGATAATCAATCCTCGTTCTCACCACCCGCTCGCCAATCCCCAGTTCGATAGCAATCTCCTGTCGCGTCGCGCCCTCGCAATGCAGAGCCCAGATATCCCGGTGTACGTCAGGGAACTCCGACCAATTGCAGGACCACAGGTAGTCAGTTGCTTTGCCGTAGTAGTGCCCGGCCCACTCCTTGCGGGCGTGCACCGCTTTGACCAGCTTTTCTAGGCGATTGGGCGTGTGCTGATTCTCGGCGCGGCCGTCGTCGCCATGCTCATTGCGCAGCAGCGGAGTGGTGTACTCGGTTGCAATCCCGGGTAGCTCCGCGGGCATACCCTCATGCTCCATGATGGCCTCCCACTTGGCTGCCAATTGCCGGCGCATGTCCGCCAGCGAAGACGCCAGCGACACGCCCACTACATTGCGCGGTCCTCTCTGGCGCGTACCCTCCCGCGACAGACGCGCGTCCGGGAAGGCCTCGTATATGGCCAACGCTATCGCATGGGACTTCGCCCGCCCGTGTCCGGCCAGGAACAGCGCCCGCCGTACATGCACCCAGCGGACGGACCCGCCTGGCTTCAGCGCCGCCGATAGGCATCGGACCAATTCATCGTGAGTCGTTCGCTGCGCCCGCTGCGCCCGGAGGACTCGCTGGATGGCGTCTTGGGCGCCCAGTTTCATGGAACCATCGCCAGGAACGCCGCCACACAAAACAGCCCCACGTAGCACATGGTCACAAAGACAATCATGACCGCCGTTACGACTGGGTTCTCAGGTTGCATTCTTCTTTGCCCTCTTCGGCCTCTTTGCCGCCGCTTTCTCTTCTTCCTCTGCTAGCTCGATTGTCTCGGCCACCTCGATTGCCTTGTTAAACATTTGCATCGTCGCCAGGATCCCCATCCCCTCTGCCACCGCGTCCGGAGGCCTTGACCACCCGCCGTCAAGCGCTATGGCCTTCCGTCCTGTCTCATACGCCGCCCATTCCAGGCATGCGCGAGCCCGCCCCCACCACATCATGTCGGCCATCGACCCCAGCGCTACGGTCGGGCGGTTGCCCTTGGCCAATCCTTTCTCCCGGATCAGCTCCCTGGCGCGTCTAAGTAACTCCGACGCCGCCAGGCCGCGGGCCACTAGAGCCTGACCCCCAGGCGTTCAAGTACTCGCTCACGGGCCTGGGTTACCCGCTGACGGGCGTCAATGAGATCCATTTCAAGTTCCTGTGCCCGTTCCAACGCCCGTTCGAACGTCCCCAACAGTTCGCGCGCCTCGTCCTCTCGGACCGTCGGCAGGTCGACTAGCAGCAGATCAGAAGGATTCATCACCAGTACCACCCGCCTTGTCGCCGCGGGGCTCCGCCTTCACTACGAAGATTCGGTAATCCGGCTGCTTGCTTCCGGCCTCTTTGTAGTTGTTCTTGAGCACCAGCAATTTGGCCTTGCCAAACATGCCGCTGAATCCTTTGCCGCCGGCCAATTCCCACAGGCCGCCAAGCTCAATGCCATCGAACGGTTTCTTTTCCATTGTTTCCCCTTCTTACAGGACGTCCACGGGACGCCGTTGCTCAATGTAGTAATTCAACCCGGGCAAACACTCGTGGTCGCCGCGAAGCTCGCAGACCGGGCAGCTCTCCCTGGAGAGCTTGATCTTGCCAATCACGTTGTTGTCTTCGTCGCGCTCGCGACCGTCCGGGTAGGCGCCCGCCGCTAAAGGAGGTAGTTCGCCTTTCAGACGGGCGATACGAAGAGCGTTCATCACGCTTTGCCTGGTTGAGCCAATCTCCCTGGCGATGTCATCGGGGCCCATGCCGCCCTTGGCCAGCTCGACTACGCGGGGACGCATAACAGCGCTGCGTGGGCCCGGGGTACGCAGCGGCCCATCAAGCTCACCCGCCCTGCGGGCCTCGGCCAGTATGGCCCCTATCGACGTCGGCGGACGCTCAACCGCCGCTGCAATCTCCCGGTACGTCTTCCCTTGTCGATAAAGAAAGAGAATCGCGTCCTTTAGCGTTCCTCGTTTCATCGAACCCTCCATGCAACAACGCCCAATATCAGTCAACCGAAACTTAGTAATTATCTTCCACGTCGTAAAAGCCCATTTCCGGGGCCTGCCAATAACAGCGGGCCGTACCTTTCGGGCCCTGTCGGTTCTTGGCAACAATCCACTCAGCCTCGCCACTTTCATTGACCATGGCGTTGCCCATTTCGTCCTTGGGAAACTCGCGCCAGGGGAAAATGATCATGTCTGCGTCCTGTTCAACTGCACCGGAGTCACGAAGGTCCGATTCAATGGGCCTCCGGTTCTCGCGGGCCGCCAGGCGATTAAGCTGGGACAGGAGGACCACCGGGATGCGTAGCTCGCGCGCCAGGAGCTTGAACGAGCGCGACATCTCACCCACCTCGATGGCCCGTGTCTCTGACCTGCCGTCCGCCTTGATAAGCGTCAGGTAGTCAATCGCCACCAGGCCAAGCTTGTGCCCCTTGCCGAAGACATTACGGACCCACCAGCGCCGGATATTGCCGACAATGCGCGACAGGGTCCGCGACTGGTCATCCACCCAAAGGGGGAATTCGCCTACCTCACCACCGCAACGGAATATCGCAGCCATAGACTCGCGGCTGGCGGCTGCGGCGCCGGAGGCGATCTCTGAGGCTGGCACATGGGAGCCGCGCGAAAGCCAACGCTCAGCCAGCTCTTCACGACCCATTTCCAGCGAAACGACCAGCGTGGGGACACCCTTGGATGCGCTGAACCCGCAGACGTTAACGGCCCATGCGGTCTTGCCCATGCCAGGCAATCCGCCCACGACGACCAGCTTCCCCGGGCGCAGGCCGCCGGTGAGTTGGTCGAACGACCGTAGGCCGGTCTGGATAGCATGCTCATGGGGCGAGCGTTGGCGGGCCTCGATATTGGCCAGCACGTCGGGCAGGACGTCTCCCAGCGTGACGGGACCCTCTCGCCCCGCGTGCGCCTCCAGGTCGCCCAGTTGGGCCCTGGCGTGGCATATGACCTCGTCGATGTCCCGGTTGGCATAGACCGATGCCTGAGTTTCAGCGCAGAGGAGCAGCAGACGACGCGCCGTGGACTTCTCCCGGACCTTCGCCACGTACTGGCCAAGGATGTCGGGATGGACGGCGAAGCCCGCCAACGTCACCAAATAGCCCTCTCCGCCCTCCAGGCGCGAGATTGCGCCAGACTGGCCCAACTCCCCAGCCAGGCCGATAATGTCAACCACGCGCTTCCTATTCGCAATGGCACGCATGCCGTGCCAGATCTCCCGGTGGGCAGGGAGAATGAAGTCGTCTTCGACTAGCTCGGAGATTTCGTTCTCAGCGCGCTCCGGGGATACCAGGGCAGTACCAAGGACAACCATTTCATCCGGAATTGAACTCGGCGCCTCTCTCACTTTGCGCTCCTTGTTGCGTACGAGATTCCGTTGCTATTGGCGGGCTGCGATCCACGCGGTGGTTCGTCCTCCCAGCGCCGTTGATTCAGGTACGTGGCAGGCATGGGAACGTATTGCCCGCCGTTCTTGGTCCAGTCGTGGCTACGGGTCTGCCATTCCAGTGCGCGCATAATCGCGGGAGCGTCGCCTGCCGCAATCTTGCGCCGCCAGGAGGACCACGCCTCGCCCTTGCCGGTCTTGCGCGGGTACTTCGCCCAGAAAGCCAGGAATGCAGCACTGTACTGCGGTGAAGTGGAAACCTGGTTTTCCTGGGTATCTGAGATCTGATCCGGATCCGGAGTAAGAATAAGATCTATATTGGGGTCCCCAATAACCTGGTTATAACCTGGTTTAAACCTGGTTTCCGGTGCACCCCCACCCCCACCTGGCGGGCGCCCACCTTTCCGTCCATTGTGCTTGGCAATGATGGACAAAATCATCTCCCCCGCCTCGTGGTCATTGTCCTTAAACAGCTCCAATACGGCGCGGACCTTTCTCGTAAGAGAAGCGTAGTCACTCATCGTCGGGGGCTCCAGCGTTGTCGTTAGCCGTAATTGGCGCCTTCATGAAGCGGTCAACGACGTCCCTGGGCGTAGGCCTTATTTGCCACTGGCCCGCGTGGTAGCGGATGGAGCGGTAGACAGCGGGTCCCTGGGTACCAGGCTTGCGCACGAGCACAACCCACCAATTGCCCGTATGCGGACGGGGTGGCGAGCAGTACTCAA
>Ga0196963_10000990_pt1 | contig 21122 bp, 22 predicted proteins | sample S1_5metaG_FD_148600 | JGI IMG/M metagenome (GOLD analysis project Ga0196963, IMG submission 148600) | Soil microbial communities from Anza Borrego desert, Southern California, United States - S1_5 | ecosystem: Environmental > Terrestrial > Soil > Desert | place: USA: California | collected... | reverse complement strand
AAGTAGAAAATATCGTAAATGACTTTTTGGCTCAAATAAGTTAAAATAGCATTACTTTATGGAACACACTGCATTATATAGAAAATACAGACCGCAAAAATTTTCGGATGTTGTTGGGCAGGATCATGTAGTCGAAGTCCTCAAAAGCTCAGTAGAAAGTGAGACAGTTTCTCATGCATATCTCTTTGTTGGTTCCCGAGGAACGGGCAAGACTTCTGTCGCGCGGATTTTTGCAAATGAAATTGGCGTGTCGCCAAATGACCTCTACGAGATCGATGCTGCCTCGAACCGCGGAATCGAAGACATCAAAGAGCTTCGCGACGGCGTGCGGGTATTGCCATTTGACTCAAAATACAAAGTGTACATTATCGACGAGGTACATATGCTGTCTAAAGACGCCTGGGGCGCCCTCCTCAAAACTCTCGAAGAGCCTCCAGCGCACGTCATCTTTATCCTCGCGACGACTGAATTCCAAAAAGTTCCCGATACGATTATCTCCCGCTGTCAGGTATTTACATTTCGCAAAGCGAGCGAACCGGTGACGAAGAAGATGCTTATGAAAGTCGCGGATAAAGAAGGGTATAACCTTGACCCTGATGCAGCAGAACTCCTTGCTATACTTGCTGACGGATCTTTCCGTGATGCGCTTGGTGAACTTCAGAAAGTCTTGAACTTTTTTGTAAAAAACAATAAAAGTAAAAAAGTTGTTGAGATATCTCGTGAAGAAGTAGAAAGAATTACGGGCGCACCAAAGAGCGCTTTGGTAAATGATTTTCTCTCTGCAATCGCGCATAAAGATTTGGAAAAAGGGATCGAGACTGTGCGGAAAGCCTCGGAAGCGAGCCTTGATATGAAGCTTTACTTCAAGCTCATCGTACAGAAATTCCGCATGGCTATAATTTTACGCTATGTACCAAAGCTCAAAGAGAGCGTCGCGAGCGACCTCGGCGAGACTGATTTAGAATTTTTGCAAACCCTGGTTAAAGAAGATAAAGAAGGAATTCTACGTTCTCAGGCGCTTTCTGTCCTCCTCGCCGAGTACGAAAATATGGATAATGCCTTTATCTCCGAGCTCCCGCTCGAACTTGCGTTAGTGAAGATAATAGGAGAGGAATAAAAACTATGATGCAAGTTTAAGTACTACGAGGCCGAGGATCATGACGATACTTGCCAGGAGCGTGTCTCTTTTTGGTCGATCTTTGAAAAAGATAAAACTAAACAAAAGTACAAAAAACACTTGGGTACGGAGAATCGAACTTATAATACCGGGATTACCGCTTCCAAGAGCTAAAAAAGCGAGGAGATTGCTTGCCGCATTGAGCGCTGCGAGGGCAAGTACGTTTCCTTTGTGCGCGAATATTTCTCTCAGTTCTGATTTCTTTTTGATCAAAATATATGGCAATAGGCCGAAAGCGATCAATAGATTTTCAGCGAGCAATGCAAATGAAGTGTTTTGAGGAGACATATTGTTAACTGCCACTTTGTCAAATATCATTACTACACTTCCGATCAATACTGAAACAAGCATCATGAGAGCAAATTTATTTCGAATTAGAATCTTGAAAGGCTCGAGGATTCCTTCTTTGGCGGAGCTAATATTGAGCATATATGTTCCAAAAAGGGTAATGCCCCCGCCTACTATCTCTAATCCCGAAAGGCGTTCTGAAAGAAAAAGCATAGAAAAAAGTAACGTAAAAACTGGCCCAATCGAGATGAGTGGATAGACGTGGGAGAGGACTGCATTTTTAATACTGTGGTAGAAGATTACTTTTGATATCGTATAAAAAACTACTGAGCCTACAATGCCAATAAAAAAAGGATAGCTGAGATTTGGTATTCCATCTTGGTAACTAAAAATAAAAACAAATGGAATAGAAGTTGTCATTACTGCCCAGTAGAAGACGAACGGGTCAGTATTTTTGAGGGTATGTTTACTATACACAGTATACCCACCGGAGATAACGGCTGTCGCAAGTGCTGCATAGAACCACATGGCTGAATTATTTCATACATAATGATTTTTGGTAAAAAGTATGATAATGTATGGGAAACATTGGGAGATCGTCTAATGGTAGGACACAAGGTTTTGGTCCTTGGTATCTAGGTTCGAGTCCCTATCCCCCAAGCCAAGTGATAGAATACTTATATGCTTTACATAATCGGTGGTGCTGCACGTTCAGGTAAAACTTTACTCGCACGGAAAGCCGTTGCAGAAAAAAAGATTCCGTATTTTCCATTAGATGCCTTTCTTTTCTCTATTATACGAGGAGTTCCGCAACTTGGTATTAAATACGAAAATTCTTTTATTGATAGGTCAACAAAAAGTTGGCCAATATATAGACATCTTTTTAACTCTTTTCTCAATGAAGAAAACGATTTTATTTTAGAAGGTGATTCTATTTTGCCATCTCAGGTACACGAACTTCAAACTGGTAGTAAGCTTATAAAATGTTGCTTTGTTGGCTACACAAAACTTACTACAAACGAGAAACTTACATTTATAAGAATCCATCACCAAGGAAAAGCTGATTGGACAAGAAACTTGTCGGATGAACAGATGCTTCTTGAGATAGATAAGATAATTGAATTCAGTAAGTATTTACAAATAGAATGTCAAAAATATGATATTAAATATTTTGATATTTCTGAAGATTTTGAAGGAGTTCATCAAGAAATCTTTGGCTACTTATTTAATTAAATTTTTAACTTCATATTATAAGATCCATATATTTAGTGTTAAATTTAATATGATATAATAGGACTATGATACCTAAAAATACAATTTGTCTTTGGTTTGATAAAGACGCGGAGGAAGCAGCGAAATTTTATGCTGCTACTTTCCCAGATAGTAAAGTAACGAATGTTTTTCATGCGCCTAGTGATTTTCCAGGTGGCAAGAAAGGCGATGCGTTAACAGTAGAATTTACCGTTTGCGGGATTCCGTGCACAGGCTTGAATGGTGGCCCTGTTTTCAAGCAAAGCGAGGCGTTTTCTTTTCAAATCGCAACAGACGATCAGGAAGAGACAGACCGCTATTGGAATGCAATTGTTGGAAACGGCGGCCAAGAAAGTGATTGCGGATGGTGTAAAGATAAGTGGGGAGTATCGTGGCAGATTACACCTCGCACACTGATCGAAGCATTGGCAGCTGGTGGCGAAGAAGCAAAACGAGCTTTCGACGTAATGATGACTATGAAGAAAATCGACGTCGCGGCTATCGACGCTGCGCGACGAGGTTAAGACTCCGGCCTAGTGTGTTAAAATATAGATGTTTAGTAGTTATAAAAAACAACAATATGAATCCAGTAGTACATTTTGAAGTAGGATACTTTGATCGAGAAAGGATTAAGAGGTTTTATTCAGAAACCTTTGGCTGGCAGATGCAGCAGATGGGTCCTGAAATGGGCAACTACGTTATCGCGCAAACCACAGAAACGGATGAACAGGGAATGGTAAAGACTCCGGGTGCTATCAATGGCGGCTTTTATCAAAAGATAGAGAATCCTCTCTCGCATGCTCCATCTATAGTGATCTCGGTAGCTAATATTCGAAAAGCTATGCAGGATGTAGAAGCTCACGGTGGTAAGGTTTTAGGCGCGATGGATGAGAAGGGCGGGACCAGTATGGAACCAATGATGATCCCAGGCGTAGGCCTTTGGATCTCTTGCCAAGATACTGAAAACAATCGCTTTAGTATCTTGCAGGCGCAACAATAATTGTAAAACCCCTTATGGCAGGCGAAAAAACTCAAAAACCGACTTTAGAAAAAGAACCAGAATCCGACAGAGACTACTTCGGTTTAGGTAATTCTAGTCTTCGAGCAGTTGACGCTTATGAATCCGATGAAAAGTTAAGACAGGAACTTTCCATCCCTGTTACAAGAGAGCCTTACTTGCCAGCAACAGAAGCAAAATTGCATGAGATTAGGGAAAGGATTAACCAAGCTGGGGAAACCCCTATCACAGCTGCGCTTAATGCAGAGCCATACATTCCTCCTCATCCATCTATAGAAGAGTTAGGTACATCTGTTACTCGTGAAGCTATTCCAGCGATGCGGGCTGAGCTCGCAGAAGCGCTAAGCCAAATCGATTTTTCTGGCGAAGAAGTTGACCTCGATGATCTAAAGCAAAAATTAGGCCATATAGAGAACTTGCTACAATCTCAGATGAAACTTCTTGAGCATGATAACGACAAGTCGGTTGATCATGGGTATCTTGATTTTCTCCATAGAATGCAAAATGAAGCTAGAATAGCAAGAGAGCAAATTGACAAACTCGATAGTAAAATATTTGGTCGGGATACTCGTGAGCAAATTGTCTTTGCAGAATTTAAAATTAGGACAGAGTTGCAAATGATGTTTCCAGAAGAAGACCCGTATGAGTTACTGGAAAATCCAGGAAAACTTGAGCAATTCATAAAAGAAAAATTTAAAATTGTTGATGTTCCTGACATGAAACTTGGCCTTGGTTCGCATTTAAAATCAATGATAAAAGGATGGCGAGGTGCGACCATGGTAAGTATAGGAGGCACGGTAATATCCTTATCAGGATTTTTGGCATATTCCATCACAATCTTAGAATCTCCTGCATTTTTATATGTTTATCCCGCCTTAGGTACCTTAGCTGCTTCATTAGTAACCATGATGGGTTCACTGAGTTGGAATTGGGATAGACAAAAAAGCTTGGCACAAGATATGGTAAAGCATGTTGATCAAATCAAAGAAAAAGTGAAAGGGAAATATTTCCCAAAACCAAATCCTAAACCACAGTTTAATACTCCATCAGAGGAATGATGATTTTTCGCTCTAAATATGCTAATCTAATGTGACACATTGGGAGATCGTCTAATGGTAGGACACAAGGTTTTGGTCCTTGGTATCTAGGTTCGAGTCCTAGTCTCCCAGCATATGGAAGAAAAAAATATTGTTGAATATCCTTGGGCAGCTGATGTTACAACTCTCCTTGGCCATCTAAAGTCATCTGAATCCGGTATTACTGACCGAGAGGCGGCTCAGAGAGAGCATACATACGGGAAAAATATTTTCCATAAAAAAGAAAAGAAAAGCCCATTGATTATTTTTCTGAAACAATTAGGCAGCCCGCTCATTTTTATATTAATCGCCGCGGGAGTGATAACTGCCATACTCAATGAATGGATCGAAGTAGCTGTTATTGCTTTGGCAGTTTTGGTGAATACAGGTCTTGGATTCTATCGCGAGTATCATGCAGAAAATACGCTCGAGAAACTCAGGAATTTCATCAAAGACCGTTCTCGCGTAATCCGTGATGGGCATGAGAAGGAGATTGATTCTGAATTCCTTGTTCCCGGTGATATAATAAAGCTCGCCTATGGTGGTCGCGTATCAGCAGATGCTCGGATAATAAGCACGAATAATCTTAAGGTTGATGAAGCGATTCTCACAGGCGAATCTGCGCCAGTGCAAAAATCCGCGGAACCAGTTTCTGTTTCTGCTATTGTCGCAGAGAGGTCCAATATGGTTCATGCAGGTACTTTGGTAGTGGATGGATTTGCGACTGCAGTGGTTGTCTCTACCGGGGATTCGACCGAGATCGGGCGAATTGCGGGGTTGGTGTCTGGTACTCATCGCGCGAAAACCCCGATCCAGAAAGGCTTAGCTCGCTTAGCTTGGATTATTTTTGCGATTGTGGTTGTTATCGTTATCGGTATCTTTTTGCTTGGTATTTCTCGCGGCGAATCGGTTGTGGCGATGCTCGTGCTTTCTGCTGCGGTGTCTATAGGCGCGGTGCCAGAAGCACTGCCCATAGCTCTCACGGTTATTTTGTCGATCGGCGCAGAGCGCATCGCGAGAAAGCGAGGAGTTGCCCGCACCCTTATCGCGGCTGAAACGCTCGGATCGACCAGCCTCATCATGACTGATAAAACAGGCACATTAACCGAAGCAAATATGAGCCTCGTTGCTGCCTATGCTACAAAAGACCTTATCGCAGGAGATTTGCGTGAGGACAACAATGATTACGAACTTGTCAAAATGGCCCTATCAAATATCGATGTCATTATCGAAAACCCGACAGAAACTCCAGGTAAATGGATATTCAAAGGAAAACCATTTGAGGTTAACATAGCGAAAACCGCAAGGGACCATGGTATAGATGTTTCAGAATTTGCTGCGGAGAGGATTTCTCCCATTATAATTCCTTTTAATTCAACTCATAAATTTTCTGTTTCAAGTGACGGACAACAGTTTATTGTTATAGGTGCTCCGGATATTTTACTTTCTCGCTCATCGATGGATGCTCATGCATTCAAAAAAATCGAAGCCTGGATTACTAGTGCAAGCAACGAAGGCAAGCGCTTGCTTGCGGTTGGGAAATTAAACAAACGTGTCGAGAAGATAGATGAAGTCAAGGATATAACATTCATAGGTATTCTCGCTTTCCACGATCCCGTGAGAAAAGAAGTCCCGGCAGCAATAAAAAAAATAGAAGCGTCGGGTATCAAGATTGTTATAGTAACCGGAGACTTGAAGGGTACTGCTCTCTCGGTGGCTAAAGACCTCGGATGGGATGTCAAGCCGGAGCAAGTATTAACCGGTGCTGATCTCCAGGTGATGGAAGATGAAAAACTTCGTGCAGTAATTCCTTATACCAAAATATTTGCTCGCGTAACCCCGGAAGATAAACTCCGCATTGGCCTTATGTATCGCAGTCTTGGAGAAGTGGTTGCTATGACCGGCGATGGAGTAAACGATGCACCGTCGCTTAAAGCGATGGATATAGGTGTGGCGCTCGGTTCGGGTAGTGATGTCGCAAAAAGTGCAGCAGACCTTGTTCTTTTAGACGACAACTTCCAAACTATTAGCCTTGCTGTGCATGAAGGGCGCCGAATACTTGCAAATATTCGCAAAACCTTTGTATATCTTATGTCAAATTCACTTGATGAGGTTTTTGTTGTCGGGGGGAGTTTGCTTGTGGGGATTGCATTGCCCCTTACCGCACTTCAAATCATCTGGGTGAACTTGTTTACAGGGAGTCTTCCAGCGCTCGCATTCGCCTACGACGAAGATTTTGACCATGAGAGAGCTGGGAAACATAGCCTTAAATCTATCTTTACCCGTGAAGTAAATGTTCTCACGTTTGTCATCGGGATCCTGAGCTCGTTCTTTTTGTTCTTGATGTATATGATGCTTATTCGCTACGGAGTGGAGGAGTCTTTGGCGCGTTCGGTGTTCTTTGTTTGTTTTGCATCATATATACTCGTCATAGCATTTTCTTTTCGTAGTCTTCGCAAGCCTTTGTTTTCGTATCCCATTTTTTCAAACAAAAAACTCAATCAAAGCATATTGATCGCAATTAGTCTCTTGATAGCAACAATGACCATACCTGGGCTTCGAGGATTATTTGACCTTGCTCCGCTTCCTCTAGTATGGCTCTGGTTTGTCGCGGGTTGGCTTATTTTTAATATTATTCTTGTTGAGGTTGCCAAATCATTGCTCTGGCTATACAACAAAAATATTAAGAACAATATTCTTGCATAATATAGTTCTCTCTTAGTTTTAAGTTTTTATTACACCACATTTTTCATGTAATGGGGAGTGGTTTTACTCGTCTCCTAAAAAGGAGGGCATATCGATTATCAGTTTAATGTAACAGGAAATTATGAAAAAGAAAACAACGAAAATTATTGGGTTGTTGATGCTTGCAGCTTTTGCTATAAGCGCCAACTTTGCCCATGCACAAAATGAAACAGCAAAAGTAACGATCGTCAAGTATATTGACGGTGTGAAAGCTACAGCGACCTCGGCCGGTAGCGCCAATTTTGCTATGAATGCAAATTGGAATGCTAGTAATCTCGGAGGTCCAGGATCAGGGTCATTTAACCTAAGTGCAAGTGGTTATAACGGTGATCCGACACCATATCAGGCGATGACGGTTTCTCTCGCTTCGGGTGCAAGTTACTCTACCAATGAAGTGCTTGATGGTACTGTTGTAGGGTCAAGCTGTGCGACATTCTCTGATACTGGAAAACCAAAGTTTGCTTTGGTTGGGTATAGTTCTGGAAATACGCTCGCACAAGCAGCGGCTGCTGCGAAAAGTACCACAGCACCAAATCTTACTAACATAACAAGTGACAAATATGTTATTGTTTGGAACAAAACATGTAAAGACAAAGATGATGGGAATACCAGTAACAACGGAAACGGTAAACTCACAGGTAGTGTGACTGGTGGCCAAACTTCACCAGCTGGAAATCTAAAAGTTGACTCTGTCGAAGTTACCGACAACACAGCAACAGCTAATGGTTCATTCGAAAGTGGGTTTAAGTATACCTTTAACATCACTGTTCCAACGAATGAAACTCATTTGTCGATGAAGTTCGCTGATTGGAATCGAATCGGTGGCGGGGGAGTTATCCCAGTTGCGAACAATATGAGAATCTCATCTCCTCAGGCAGATAATGGGGGAGCAAAGATTCTCTTGACAGCAGCAAATGTATATTCTTCTCCAACGCTCCATATGGTAACTGACCTTGATGCTTCTAAGCCAGGTATTCAAGTAAAGGTTGTTGTAGAAGTAGCCGTTCCAACGACCACAGTGAACGGAAATTACACCACGACATATGGCGTGAAGACAATCTAGTTGTGTTCGATTACTAACGTACTTAAAAAATTATGAAACACATAATATTCAAATCATTCTTAGTCCTTGCTCTTGTAGTAACCTTTGGTATAGAAGTAACCCACGTGTATGCTTCTGAAGTTACGGGAACATTGTCTACTATTCCAGAAGATAATAATAAAACTACTACCACAACAAGCAACAGCGTGACAAAAACCAATACTTCAACTGCCTCAGATAGTACTAACACTACTTCCCAAGGAGGAGTAATAGGGGGTGAACCAATAGCACAAGCAGGTGAGTACGGGAGCACAGAGAGTACTCCCATAAGTGAAACGAGAGATACTTCTGCCTGGATTTGGATTGCGATTCCAGCTATCCTTCTTATCGGAGCATTAGTCTATGTATTTAGTCGTCCCTCCCATAGATAAATACTCTTGATAAGATTAGGGCAAGAATAAAAACCTAAAATCCACCAAAACAAACTGAAGCGGTGGATTTTAGGTTTTCTAGAATATTTATATATAATAAAAATATGGATTACAAAGACATAGTCCGACATAGCATTATACTTTCAATACTTACAACGCTTCTCACGGTGCTTGTTGTGGGTATTGTATTGCTTATGTGGATCAAATATTCACCACATACATTCTCTCAAATAACGAATTTAAGTCCTTTACAGTCAGCCCAAACAAATAATACTTCCAAACAACCTTTGTATTCTTTTGAGTCAGTGGTTGTTGATGCTGTTAAAAAAGCAAATCCGGCAGTGGTAGCTATTACTATTTCCAAAGATGTCCCTGTATATGAACGATATTTCCAATCAATCCCAAGTCCTTTTGGTAGTGGTACTTTTCGTTTTACTATTCCGCAAATCCGACAGAGGGGCTTTGAAAAGCGGGAAGTAGGTGGCGGATCAGGATTCCTCGTTTCATCTGACGGTTATATTGTAACCAATCGCCATGTTGTGGAGGATACGAATGCTGAATATGCAGTATTCTTAAACGACGGCAAAAAATATAATGCGAGAGTTATCACTCGCGATACGACGCTCGACCTTGCAGTTATAAAAATTGAAGGCGTTGGATTTTCATATTTACCTTTTGGCGATTCAGATAAAATCCAGGTAGGGCAGACAGTGATCGCGATTGGTAACGCACTCGCCGAATTTCGAAATACGGTTTCCCTTGGTATCGTCTCGGGGCTTTCGCGTTCAATTGTGGCGTCCGATAGGCGAGGGAACGAAGAATTCCTTGGGGAGCTTATTCAAACCGATGCAGCTATCAATCAAGGCAATTCTGGCGGCCCTCTCCTCAATCTCGCAGGTGAAGTGATCGGCGTTAATGTTGCAGTGGTAAGTGGCGCAGAAAATATCGGTTTTGCCATCAGTGGCAATAGCGTAAAAAGTATTATAGAATCAATTAGAAAAGAATAATTCCTTATAAAAACATGGAAAACCTTCAAATTGATAAAATGAAAAATTATGCACCGATTGTTGTCCGCATTGGGATGTCCCTCGTATTCCTTTGGTTTGGAGCACAGCAATGGCTCGATGTAGATGCCTGGAGTGGCCTTATCCCGGAGTGGGCAACTTCTACCTCTGGACTAAGCGCAGAAACCTTTGTGTATATAAATGGCACCTTCGAGCTCATATTTGGGGCTCTTTTACTACTTGGGCTTTTTACCCGTGTTGCCGCGTTTCTCCTTTCGCTTCATATGATACATATTACCCTCACTGTTGGGTATAACGAGATCGGGGTGCGCGATTTCGGGCTCTCGCTTGCGACGATCAGTGTATTTTTGCACGGTCTTGACGACTGGTGCCTCGATCGGAAAATAAGACAAAACTAACACATGACGCAAGAAACAAAAACTTGCCAGAACTGTACTCAAACTTTTGTCATCGAACCAGAAGACTTTTCTTTCTATGAAAAGGTAAAAGTACCACCACCGACGTTTTGCCCTGATTGCAGATTTCAAAGGAGATTGCTTGTTCGAAATAATCGAGTTTTTTACAAGCGTGAGTGCGAGATGTGTAAAAAATCGCTTCTCGCTGTGTATGACAAACAAAAACCATACATAGTGTATTGTCGGGATTGTTGGCTTTCTGACAAATGGGACCCATTATCGTATGGCCAGGATTATGATTTTTCTATTCCATTTTTTACGCAATTTGAATCTTTACAAACAAAAATCCCAAAAGTAAATCTATATCAAACTAATTTTATTTTAAGCGATTATTGTAATTACGGTCTCGACATGAAGGAATGTTACCTTTTGTTTGGTGGGCAGAAAGACGAGCGAGTATATTTCGGCAACCAGGTCATTGGCTCTCGGGATTCGCTCGACATAGCTTTCTCTGAACGCCTTGAATTTTGTTATGAAAACTTTGAATGCGTACGAAGCAATAAACTATTTTTCAGCCGATATTCTTCTGACTGCGTAGATAGCTCCTACCTCATCGATTGTCGGAACTGCGTAAATTGTTTTGGTTGCGTGGGGCTTATCAACAAGCAATATTGCATATGGAATATTCAGTATTCTAAAGAAGAATATGAAAAGATGATGCAAATGATTGGCGAAGGTAGTTATACAAAACATCTTGAAAATTTAGAAAAGCTAGAAGATCTTAGATTGCGTATGCCGGCGCGATATGCGCGAGTATATAAATCGGTGAATTCAGATGGTGATGACCTTTCTGAAGCCCGTAACAGCCACTATTCTTTTAGCTCGAGTGAAAATGAAGATTCAAAATATTTATTCTTTTGCCGGCATAAATCAAAAGATTGCTACGATACTTGCTTTCAAGGTTTTAATGCGGAGCGCTTGTATGAGATAGGCCATGGTTTTGGAGGGTCAAACAGCGCTTTTGGAATGAGGAATTTTCAAAATCAAGATGTGCGATACAACAAAGAATGTCATGAATGTCACGATATCTTTGGCTGCGAAGGTTTACGCAAAAAAAGTTACTGCATTTTAAATAAGCAATACACCAAAGAAGAATACGAAGCGCTTGTACCAAAGATTATTGAACATATGAATACCATGCTGTATGTTGATACAAAAGGGAGAGTATACCGCTACGGTGAATATTTTCCGGCAGAAATTTCACCATTTGCTTATAATGAAACTATCGCGCAAGAATATTTCCCGCTAACCAAGGAAGAAGCGATAGCGCAAGGATACGAATGGAAAGATATCGAAGATAGAAATTATAAGATTGATATTGAAAATAAAGATATACCTGACAACATTAGCGTTATTGATGAAAGCATTATAGGGAAAGTTATCGCGTGTGGACACAGAGGTGTATGTACTCATCAATGCACAGAAGCGTTTAAAATAGTTCCCGAAGAATTCAAGTTCTACAAGCGCATGAACCTGCCACTCCCGAGACTATGCCCAAATTGCCGGCACTATGAGCGCATCAACAAGCGAAATCCTTTAAAGCTGTGGGATCGTAGGTGTATGTGCGACAAGCAAAACCACTTTCACGGCGGCGAGAAATGTGGAGTAGAATTTAAAACGACATACAGTCCTGGCCGACCCGAAGTAATCTATTGTGAAAAGTGCTACCAAGCAGAAGTATATTAGTGTATACTATATGTAATGAGTAAAAAGTTTGGAATAATTTTATTTATTCTTCTTGGATTTTTTGTTGCCGAACCGCTCCATGCGCAAACGACGAGCTCGGGTTTTGTACCCGGGAGTATTTGGTATTCCAAGGATCCCTTTGAAGAAGGCGACAAGATCAAAATTTATACTTTTATTTTTAACCCAAATAAAACAGAAATTAAAGGCACGGTGAACTTTTTTGATAAAAGTGTGCTCCTTGGTAAAAAAGACTTTCTTATTGGAGCCGAAAGTGCAGACGATGTATTTATACATTGGACCGTAACAGTCGGCAACCACAGCATCTATGCCAAGATTGAAAACGCTCAAATTCGAAATGCAAAAGGAGTGTATGAAAAAGTGAGTTTAAAAGACATCCAAACCAAGCCAAGCGCACGCACCATAAGTAAAAAAATAACCGGGACAGATGCAAAAGGGGAGCCAGTGCAGACAGAAACTGAGCCAGCGCCGAAGGACTCTGCAACACTTAAAAATATCCAAGACACTATTTACGAAAACACTCCGGCTTTTATTTCTAAACCAATTATCACATTTACAAACTCTCTCGAGAATTCCCGCATCGCTATGCATGAGGCAAGCAGTCAAAAGAAAACCGAAGTGCAGCAAGACTTGGATGAACTTGGTATCAATAAAGGTTTACAAGAAAGCAATATATTTTTGAAGCCATTTAAGTACCTCGAGCTTTTTGTGGTTACTCTTTTTACCTTCGTTGTCGGTAGCCAGATTGCATTTTACATTGCTCTTCTTATTCTCATTTTCCTTGTCGTGCGGGCAATCTGGAACCGCTTTTTGTAATAAAATAAGTGTAGGAGTATACTAGGAGCATGGCCCTCCGAGTATTCACAAGCATATTGCTCGTTTTGAGTATATTTTTCATGCCTTTTTGGCTCTCGGTTGTGCTTGCGCTCGCAGGGATGATGTACTTTCGGTACTATATTGAGGCGGTGTTTGTATTTTTAATAGGAGATTTGCTCTATGGTGCGGCAGAGCCAAAATTGTATGGCGTCACCTTTGCCCTTTCGATTATGAACTTGCTCCTCTTTATATGTATCGAATACATAAAACCAAAATTAAAATATTACAGTTAATATTAATTAATGCTCCGACGAATTATTAAAAATCAAAGAAAAAGAAAGAATGTATTTGTTGAACCAGACGAGATCTTTCTTGATTCAAAAAATTTAGAAAATTTCGACCGACAACAATTCGAAGGTCGTATTGAAAAACCGATTGCTAAAAAGAATATTCTCGGTTTGAGTTTTTTCTTTCTCGTTATCATCTTTGTGTTTGGTGGGCGGCTTATGTATCTCCAAGTTGAGAAAGGCGAAGCTTATTTTGCTCGAAGCGAAAATAATATTTTAAGGAAAGAAATTATTTTTGGCGATAGGGGAATTATTTATGATCGCAATCGCGTAGAGCTCGCCTGGAACAAGAAAATCGATTTTGGAACTCCTTCACCGGAAGCAGGTCTCACTACGAATATTTCTTCTGTGCGAGCGTATCGGTCTCCTGGATTCTCGCATGTATTGGGATACGTAAGCTATCCAAGCAAAGACAAAACCGGGAAATTTTGGCAAGAAGAATTCATCGGTAAAGATGGCTTAGAAAAGGAATATAACGAGAAACTCAAAGGCATAAATGGTTCAAAAATTATAGAAACCAACGCGCTCGGCGAGACGTATTCCGAAAACACAGTAAACAGCCCCCAAAAAGGGGAAGACCTCGTTACAAGTATTGATGCCCGAATTCAAAGTGAGTTATTTAATTTACTTAAAACTCTCGGCGAAAATGGTTCATACCAAGGGGGAGCCGGAGTTATCATGGATGTAAAAAATGGCGAAATACTCGCTTCAACGAGTTACCCTGAATATAATTCCGAGATTCTTTCTCTAGGTGAAGATCGGACAGCCATTAGCCAATACGTCAGTGACAAGAGAAAATTCTTCCTTGATCGAACGATCTCGGGCCTCTATACTCCGGGTTCGATTGTGAAGCCAATCCTTGCCCTTGGCGCTCTAAATGAAGGCATTATTCCACCAGAGAAGAAGATTCTTTCTACTGGCTCTATATCTATTCCAAATCCATACAATAAAAACGACGAAACAGTATTCAAAGACTGGCGAGTAAATGGCTGGACTAACATGGCAGAAGCAATCGCAGTTTCCTCCGATATATATTTTTATGCGATCGGAGGCGGTTATCAAGATCAAAAAGGTCTCGGCATTGCAAATATTGAAAAGTATACAAAGCTCTTTGGTATTAGTAATGCTACCGGCGTTGATCTACCAGACGAAAAACAGGGTATAATTCCGAATCCTGACTGGAAAGCGAAAAATTTTAAAGGCGACATCTGGCGCATCGGAGACACATACCATACTTCTATCGGCCAGTATGGTTTTCAAGCCACGCCAATCGAGATGGTAAGGGCTACTGCGGCTCTTGCAAACAAAGGCACTCTCGTTACTCCGCATATTATTCTTGGCGACACTGAAAAAGAAAAGATAACTTCAAAGATCGCTATACCAGAGGAATATTATAGTGTTATTCACGACGGCATGCGCCAGGCTGTAACTTACGGCACTGCTATCCCTCTAAACGTGCCATATGTGCAGATAGCTGCCAAGACCGGTACTGCCCAGATCGGGATAAGCAAAAATAAAATTAACTCCTGGATTGTCGGTTTTTTCCCATATGAAAACCCGCGGTATGCATTTACAGTTCTCCTCGAAGCTGGCCCGGTAGAAGGAGCACCGACTGCAGCTTCGCTCCTCCGCGCACTTTTTGACTGGATGTACTGGCATACTCCTGAATACTTTGCTCCGTAACCGAAAATAAATACAATCTTAGATTTAAAAAACAAAAAACCCTTCGATGTGAGTCTCAGGGTTTTTTGAATCTTGCAAAGAGTTTAGCGAGTTAGACAGAAAGAAGTGCTACCTGGAATAGCTGTTTCCGCATGTCCCGGGGCGCACACAGTATAGCGACTATCGGCATACTTAAGAGTATATTTTGTGTCTGTTGCAGACCCATTGGCTGGATCAAAAGGTATAGCAGACGGAAGGTACGTAGGAACCAAACAACTGAGGTTTACCATTCCATTACCCCCAGTTCCAATATTCCTATCATTATTATCGGGAAGAGTACCAATGCCTGTGCAAGTGGTTGCCGAAAGAGGAACTCCAGAATTGTCAACAATATTCTGCCCAATAGCGTTCAAAATTGTGTTGACATTCGATTCACGTTGGGTATTACGTGCTTGTGCAAATTGCTTTGCTGGATTAATGGCAATAATGACGATAGTTGCAAGAATAGCAATGATGCCCATGACAACCAAGATCTCTATGAGAGTAAAACCAGACCGGGAGACGAGGTTTTTATTTTTTTTCATAAGTTGTTATATTTATAAATTAAGAATTTCGACTCGATGACTCATCAATATCATATTATAAATCTTATGTTTTGTAAATTTTAAACTGTGAATTTAAATTTCTTCCCAGGAAGTTACCGAAAATGTTGCTGGGTCAACTTTCACTCGCAACTTGGTGATTGAATTCCTGTAATCAGCTTGAATTAAGATAATTTTCGGGTTGTTGCTAGTTACAGATTGAACAATACATGTGTCGCTCTCTACAGGAACGACTTCATTGGTTGGATTATAAGACGGATTAATGGTAAGTTTGAGTATTGCGTGATCCGCGCAGGCTTCGGCCAAAGCGCTACTCTTTACTTTTAGTTTTCCATCCAAAATATTTGAGCGGCCATAAAAACTAGTGAGACTCGCGTTTGTGGCAACTAACAGTAATACTACAGAAATAATAATAGCGGAGATCAAAGCGATAAAACCGTGGTTAGATTTTAATTTTTTTTGCATCATTTTCGGATATATCTTATGACGGTAAAATTTTTCCCATCGATCGTGACGTTCGCCGCAACACCTATAGGAGCGCTGTCTACAGCGGGAATATATGTAAACTGAATGCTACTTACGGAAACATGAGAGGTGGTAAGGGGTATGTACGTATCGCCGTACATACTTTCTCTCATTTCGATTTTACCAGAATTCAAACGCACATCTATTCTGTTGCCATCGTATTTTGTAACTGAAAGGGTATCCGAAGTGCCGGATGAAGGAGTGATAGACTGGGCGGGGTCAATATTAGCAAGAGCCCAGTCGAGTTTGCGCATCACAAAATTACCTTCTTCCTGGGTAGTGTTTTTGTCGTTTAAATTTCGCGAGCTATCAATAAGTTCATATGCGGTTATAAAAGCGCTACCCAACATAAGGGCAAAAAGAGCAATATAGATAAGGGTTTCGATAAGGGTAAAACCTTGGTTTTTAGAATTTACGAGCATGTAGATGTTTGATCATGTATAATTCTCATTTCATCATTACTTATGTTTGCGCTAAATATAAAATTGTTATCCATATCAATGGCGCTAGAGTTTTCTGAGAAATTCATTGTAGTACAGACCGGATGATTTACAATCGTGGAAGGATTTGAAATATCTAAAATTTGCAATCCAGATATTGCATTATCAAGCCCAATAAAAGCTAGATTACTCCTTACTGCAATTCCTCTCACTTCTGATCCTGGATTAAGATCAAGATTTTTGGAGCCAAGCTCTGTGAGGTTCGCTACGTTTGAGATATCTAAAACATAAAAATCTTTTCGTGCGGCTGGGGTTCTGTCTCGGCCTACATACAGCTTGTTACCAACGCGATACAAAGCCTTGCCATCTTCGTTCCCTGGAGCGTCAAACAAACCTTCGAATGAGATGTTGGAAGGATTGGAGATGTCGTATATATGGACCTCGCCGCTGTCATCAGAAGTTGCTAGATACGCATACTTGCCTCCAACTACAATATCGTTAATATTATGATTTACATTAAAACTTCCTCTCCATACTGGATTGGTGGGATCAGAAACGTTGTAGATATGGAATTCATTATTTTGAATCGGGAGACAAGTTGGGGGACATGCTAAGTATTGCGTGCCAACATATACGAAATCATTGTAATAAAAAATACTTCTTGCCACGCCTGTAGTCATGTTAGGTAGAGAGCGAGAAGCAACACGAGTTGGGTTTGAAGGATCAGACACATCAAAGACTACAAGATTATTTGTAGTTTCTGTATTGGTTGCAAAGGCATACGTATTATGTATGGTATCTACATCATTCAGCCCACCGCTTATATTAATTTCTCCAAATTGCGCAACATTGAAAGTTGCTGGATCAAATTTGTAAATATAAAAGTCTTCCTTAGCTACTGCACTCGGGTCCGAAGTTAAATACACAAAGTTATTTTGCACATCAATATCTGTAGCACCTTGACCTCCTATACTTACCGAAGCAGCAGTAATGGGATTATCCCAATCAGTTGGTGGTTCAGAATCGCAATCCCCACCGAGAGCGAGAGCTTCTATAACGTCAGACAGAAAAGTTGAAAGCGTCACATGTAGGTTTCGAGTACCACTACTCCAAGACACTGTGCTCGTAGCTTGTTTTTTGCAAGAGGTCATGTCAGTAACTGTGAGATTTTTATTGTATGTGAGCGGGCCACTCGTTTCGGTGCTTGTAGAACTCGTGACTCCCGTAAAATCTTGTCTTGATTGTGCTCGGGCATCCTCCAGTACTTTCTTTGCTTTACTTATTGCTTCATTATTTATTTCTGAATCGACTGTGAATGATTGATTACTAAAGACGACAAGGATAATAGCGGTGATACATAAAATAAGCATCGTAAAAGCGATCAGAATTTCGAGTGTGGCCATGCCCGCCATTGTTTTCACCCCATAGGTCTTGCCTCTGGGGTAGAGATTAATGTTCAAATTTTTACCAGTTGATTGCGCCTTCATCATTAATATCTATAGCTCGCAAAGTTGTTGTGCCGTCAGTCAAAATTATAGTAGCTCCAGATGGCATAACAGTCGCCCGCCCGCTCAAGCGGCTAAACATGACGGTCGGAAAAGTAGTAGAGAAATTTGAAGCTGTGGCGATGATGCTGTTCGCTGGAACAACTTCATCCGTGCCTGTTGTCGGTGTGCAGGTAGTCCGGTCATGAAAAATAACATATGTACCGTTATTGAAGCATACGCCGTGTCCTTGGCTCGAATCACGCATATTTGCCATGGCTCGGCTGCGGGCTTTTTCGAGGAGAGATACGATAGTTGATTGTTCGCTCCGGAGTGTGTCGCCGGTTATAAGACTTACATTAGCAACCGTGCCAAAAGCGAGTATCAGGCCCACGATAGCAATAACAACAAGTATTTCAAATAATGTGAACCCATGTTGTGATGGAATCATACGCTGTTTATTTCGGTCTTAGGTGTTCAGTAATACCGTAAATCGGGGTAATGATCGAAATCGCGAGAAAGCCCACCATAAGCCCCATGATGATCATAAGTACAGGTTCGATCGAAGTAGAGAGATTTTTGGTGAGATCGTCGAATTCATTTTCATAATATTCAGAGAGGTATAGCAGAGTGTTTGAAAGATGGCCGCTTTTTTCTCCAATCGAAATCATATGCTGTACCATAGCAGGGAATAAAACTGAATATGGTTCGATAAGGTGGGAGATGGGCTTGCCGCGAGTAACGCCTACCGAAATAACCTCAAGCACTTTTTTGTATTGTAAATTCTCAGTTGTCTCAGCTGTAATTATAAGCGCTTCAGTGAGAGGCATGCCGCTTTTAAGCAATAACCCGAGTGTGCGGATGACATTTGTTAGATTATAATTTCGAACGATTACTCCCGCGATCGGTGCTCGTAAAATGAGGCCATGGAAAACAAAACGAACGTTGTAGGATTTTTTAATAATAATCCAAGCAGTAATAATGAAAGAAACAACACCAAGGAAAATATACAGACCATCGTGTCGAACGGTGTCGCTAAGCCAGATAATGAATCTAGTAGAAAAGGGGAGCTCAGCGTTTAGGTTTTTAAATATCGGTAAAATTTTTGGGAATACATATACGATCAAAAGTCCGGTAATACAAAATGTCGCGATTGTGATAACCACTGGGTAGAGGAGTGCACCCATGATTTTCTTGCGCAAGATTTCTTTCTTACGCAGTTCGTCTGCCAAGTAACTTAAGTTTTGAGTGAGTGTTCCGCTCGATTCACCGGCTTTGATGATATTGATAGCGAAGTTTCCAAACACTCCTTTGAATTTCCCAAGAGATGCCGCCAGAGACTGTCCATTAGAAATGTCTCCTATTACTCTATCAAACACTTTCTTTTCAGAAGAGGATTTAGATTGTGCTTTGATAACATGCATACTCTCGAGCATCGGCACGCCAGCTTTGATCAAGAAAGAAAGCCGCTTGGCGAAAAAAGTCTGTTTCTTGATCGAGAATTTGCCAAAGGAAAAAGCTAAAAAAGATTCCGTGCGTGACTTTTTAGGAAACTCGAATGTATGTTTTTTGATTTTATGCATAGAATTATGCTATTTATTCTTGCGTAACACGCAAGATCTCAGGGATAGTGGTAAGGCCCAAAGCTGCTTTTTTAAAGCCATCGAGAAGCATGGTATTCATGCCATTTTGCTGCGCGATCTGTTTAATCTCGCTCGCAGGAGCTTTGCGAAGGATCGCTTCACGGATATTTTCATGCGCCACCAAGACCTCGGCAATAACCAGTCTCCCTTTGTAGCCAGTGCCATTGCACGCATCGCACCCTGCACCATAAAAAAACACAGTATTCCCAGCAAGTAAATTTTCAGGAATTGTTTCTTTCAATCGTTGTAATTCTTCAGGAGTCGCACTCTTTTTTTGTTTACAATTATCACAAATTTTTCGAACTAATCGTTGACCAATCGCAATCGAGATAGTCGATGCTACTAAAAATGGCTCGATTTTCATATCAAGCAATCGTGGCAAGGTAGTCGAAGCGTCATTTGTATGCAACGTCGAAAGCAATAGGTGGCCGGTGAGCGCAGAGTTTACTGCGATGCCAGCCGTCTCAGTATCTCGAATTTCGCCCACCATAATTACGTTCGGGTCTTGGCGCAAAATACTACGTAACCCATGTGCAAAGGTAAGGCCTGTGCGGTGATTCACTTGAATTTGCTCCACGCCGTCAATAGCGTATTCGATAGGGTCTTCGATAGTAATGATCGAAATATCTTTGGAGTTAAGCATTTTGAGGGCTGTATAGAGAGTAGTCGTCTTGCCCGATCCAGTAGGCCCTGTAACGAGAATCATACCATTTGGTTTTCGGAGAGCGTGTAGGATTTTCTCTTGGTCGCTTCCGGTAAATCCTAAAGTCGCTAAGGTAAAATTTTCTACATTATCAGAGAGAAGCCTGAGCACTGCATTTTCGCCGTGATATGTCGGCATAATGGAGACTCGAATATCCACCGATCCTTGGTTTGGGATCATGCTTCGAAAGCGTCCGTCCTGGGCAGCGCTATGTTCGTCAGTGCGCAACCCAGAGAGCACCTTGATGCGAGCGATAATTTCTGAATGAATCTCTTTTGGGAGAGGATGTATGTCTTCGAGCATTCCGTCGATGCGAAAACGCACTCGGACTGATTTCTCAAGCGGATCTATGTGAATATCAGAGGCATGAATACTGCACGCATACCGCACCAATTCATCAATAATTTTGATGATAGAAAGGCTAGCCCCTAATGCAAGTTCTTTCTCGATGACTGTATTAAATTCATCCATAAGTTAGTCTTCATATTATGCCACATTTTAATCCCTTTGTTCAATAGAATGAAAGATAAGTAGTTGTCATCCGTTAATAATATATTGTGAGGTCTTATGTAACGTATACATAGATCTCTGTAGGTCAAAATTATTAGTATAACTCTAAGGAATTAATATATGAAGAAAATATTAGTAGGTATGGCTTTTCTTACTGCGTTTGCTGTAGGAACGCAAA
>Ga0196963_10000989_pt1 | contig 21124 bp, 16 predicted proteins | sample S1_5metaG_FD_148600 | JGI IMG/M metagenome (GOLD analysis project Ga0196963, IMG submission 148600) | Soil microbial communities from Anza Borrego desert, Southern California, United States - S1_5 | ecosystem: Environmental > Terrestrial > Soil > Desert | place: USA: California | collected... | reverse complement strand
GCGGGGGGGGGGGTCAGGGGCGGGTCGCGGTGCCGGATGGTAGCGGGGGAGCGTGGGGACGGGAAGGAAAAACAGGGGCGCGTCGCAACGGGTTTGGTGCCCGGGGGCGGTTGGCGCCTTGGTTTTTCTTGGGTTGGCGGGCCTGCTAACCCGCAAGCGGGTGTGCTGCGCACACGGACTCGCGCGGGGGACGCGCGCCGCGCATCAGTCTCCGACGTGCTCCGTGCTCACGACGTTGCCGTGCTCGTCGATCAGGTTGAGATAGTAGACCTTGGCGGCGGCGGGGACCTTGGCGGTCACGCGGTAGTCGTCGCCGACGGTCGCGGGGATCGCGACCCAGGTGCGCTTCTGCCACGGGCCGGCGTCAGGGGTGTAGAGCAGTTCGGCCTTGGCGACGGCCGTGCGGCTGGTGAACGTGGCCCAGGCGACTTCGCCGGCGGGGGTCTTGTCGGCGCCTTGGCCGGTGACCTTTGGCAGGCCCGGGCCTTTGGCGTCGCCGGTCTTGAGGATCGCGTCGGCGAAGGCGGCGATCTCGGCCGGGGCTTCGCCGGCGGCGCCGTGGCCGTGCTTCATGCGGAGGCGCACGCAGAGGGTGCGCTCGCCGGTGGGCAGGCGGTAGCTCTTCTGGAGCGCACCCATCGGGTAGGCGAAGTCGTTGGTGCCGGTGACCCAGAGCGTGGGGAGGTTGGAGGCGGGCAGCCAGTAGCGCGGGTCCCAGTTGGCGAGCCAGAGCTTGCCCTTGTCGCCCATGTCCGTGAGCTTCTTGGACCACGTGCACTCGTCGATGAAGCCGCAGCCGTAGACCGGGGCGGCGAGTTTGAAGCGGTTGTCGACGCCGGAGATCAGGCAGGTGAGGTACCCGCCCCACGAGATGCCGGTGAGGCCGATGCGGTCGGGGTCGACGCCGACCTGGGCGCGGAGCAGCGAGTGCGAAAGGACGGCGGCGGTGACGGCGTGATAGGGCCACTGGTCTTCGATCTTCGCGTCGGCCTGGTCGAACCCGCCCCAGCCGGGCGGGCCGCCCTGCGGGTTGCGCTCCCACTTGCCGTAGGTGCCTTTGGGGACTTGGCCGCAGGTGTCGACGACGATCGCGGCGTACCCGCGGTCGACCCAGAGCTTGACCCACGTGTCGAACGCGGTGCCGCCGCCGCCGTGCACCAGCACCATGCCGGGGATTTTCTTGCCCGGCTCGATCTTGGGCAGGCCGATCCAGGCGAAGGCGCGGGTCGGCTTGCCGGCGAGCGGTTTGGCGTCGATCCAGACGGCGCGGATGCGCGCGTCGACGGGGGTGAACCCCTCAGCCGGGGTCGACTTGGGTGTGGCGAAGAGACTGCTGTCAGCCCGGATGAGTTCGGACGGGTGGGGCGCCGCGGCCCGGGCGCTCATTGTCAGACAAGCGAACGCGAGGGCGAGCCGGGCGAAACGCGGGAGGAGCATGCGCGCAGTTTAACCTCACCCCGGTCGAAACGACATGAAATGCGCTCCTCGCTACGCAAGCATATGCGATATAGCGCAGAACGTCTGGTCACATGAGTGAAATTACGTCAAAACAGACTTGAACTCGGCGGGTAATTCTGTAATATCGCGTGCGTCGGAATCGTTGGTTTTGGCTGCGTGTTTCGACGACAACTGAGCACTTACGATCTGGACCAGGGTACTCCCCGGAGAAGGTTCCCCCCCTTCCTTCTTCACCCCTGGTCCTTTTTTATGCGCCGATCGTGGGCGGGCTTACGGATGGGGGGGCAGTGAGTGGCGGAAAAGGGGGCGGATTCCTCGCGATAATTTGCATCGGACTGGGGGCGTGGGGAGAATGCGCGGCCCGCGCGGGTGCCGGCCCGGTGCACTGTCCGGCTGCGCCGCCCGCCCGCTGAAGCGGGCTCGCCGAGCACACCATCGATTGACACACCCTGGACGAGGAACCTTCATGCCCAGCGGATTTCGACTTCTCGCGGCCCGCCGAATTCTTGCCCTGTCGGCCCTCGGCTTGGGGCTGTTCGCGTCGACGTCGACGGCCCAGCCCGCCGATCCGACGCCGATCAAGGGGTTCGAGAAGCTCAACCTCGGCGCGGACGCCCCGCCGGTCGCGGGCAACTTGCTGGCCGAGAATTACGAGAATCCGGTGGCGGGGATCTCGTTCCGTCCGCCGGCCGGGTGCACGATCATCAAGAAGCAGCCGGGGGCCGAGGGGAACGTGATCGCCGAGTTCGCCCACGACGAGCGGCAGTGGCTGCTCAAGGTGACCAAGCTGTCGCTGGGCCGGCCGATGCTGCTGCAGTCGGTCAAAGGCGATCCGGTCGTCGAGAAGGACCCGAAGACCGGGCAGCTCGTCACCCGGCCGGGCGGGGACAGCATGGGCCTGCTCGACTGGACCGTCGCCGAGATCATGAAGACCAACCGGACGGCGGTGGTCGAGCGGCAGGAGATCGTCAACGTCCGCGAGTACGCGGTGGGCATCGCGATTTTGCACATCACGCTCGGCACCGAGAAGTTCCTTCGGCAGCAGGCGATCTTCCAGGTCGACGACCAGAACTACTTTGTGTTCAACCTGACGACGCCGGCGGCCAAGACCGGCAAGCCCGAGGACGACGCCGGTGAGCGGCTGGCGGCCGAGGGCTTCAAGCAGATGCTGGACACGATCCAGGTGCTGGACCAGTCGTGGATCCGCAAGGACCAGGTGCAGCGGCTGTTCCGGACGCGGGCGCTGTTCGTCGAGTGGGGGCACAACGGCGGCAAGCGCATCCGCGACGCGATGATCCCCGAGCAGTGGCTCCGGCTGGTCAAGGACGGCAAGGACATCGGGTACTCGGTCGTGTACGAGGACTTCATCGAGGGGCGCGACGTCCGCAACAACCCGGGGCGGATGCACGATGGGGTTTTGATCTCGATCCGGTCGCGGACGGTGGACGGGACGCCGGCCCCGGCGGCGGACGGCAAGCCCGCCCAGGGCACGACCCAGGTCGACGTGGGGTCGCAGCTGTTCACGTCGCTGAGCCGCAAGCACGAGGACTGGGCGCACGTGGTCAACGTGGTGACCGAGAAGGGGACGCCCAAGGAGGACAAGACCAACAACGCCGAGTTCGGGTTCTCCGAGTTGGCGATGGTCCGCAAGGTGGACCGCGAGAACCTGCTGCCCAACCCGAAGGACCCGAAGGCCCCGCCGATGCGGGACGTGGAGTCGTACCGGCTGAGCGTGACGCGGCCGAACCGGGACAAGCGGCTGGTGGAGCCGGAGTATTACACGCCCAGCCCGTGGTACATCCCGCAGGCGGTCGGCGTGATGCTGCCGCGGCTGATCCCGGTGAACAAGGCGCACACGTACCTGTTCCAGACGTACGTGGGCGACCAGCGGGCGGTCGTTCACCGCTACGTGGACGTCGGGTTCGAGAAGGAAGTGACGATCGACGGCAAGCAGGTGCGGGCGGTCCCGATCACGGACCGCGTGCGGCTCGAGGGCGCGGTGACGATCCACTACATGAGCCCGGACGGGAAGTGGCTGGCGTCGTTCAACGAGGAGGCGAAGGTGACGATCCTGCCGACGGACGAGGCGACGCTGCGGAAGATCTGGGGCGCCCCGGCGGACCTGAGCAAGCCGGCGGAGATCGAGCGGCCGGGTCAGCGGGCGAGCACGGGGTCGCCGGTGCCGGTGGCGCCGCGGAATTGAGTTTCCTTCGTGGGCACCCGATCCCTCTTGTAGCCGCCCCGCTTGTGGGGCGCGTCTAGCTGCGCCCGACGACGAAAAGGGGTTTGGGTGCGCGTCCGCGCCCGACATTGGTCGAATCTCGAACCCCGGCAGCGCCGCTTGACGCGCCCCGCAAGCGGGGCGGCTACAAGAGGCTGACGACGCGCTTGGGGGCGCGCTTTTATAAAGTTTCCCGCGTCCCTCAATGCCCAACCGGGGGTTGGGCCGATAAGCTGTTTACGTCATGGTGCGCAACCTTACCCGCCTTCTGACCCTGGCCGTGCTGAGCGCGGGGCTCTCGTTCGGCCTGTACTACTTCTACCGAACGCCGCAGGCCGAGATCGACCTTCGGACGGAGAAGGAAAAGACGAAGAAGCTGCAGGCGTACGTGCAGCGGCTGACGGACGAGAAGCGGGTGGCGCAACTGCTGGTGACGGGGCAGCGGAAGGAAAACGGGGTGCTGGTGACGGACGTGCTGTTCCAGGAAATCGGGCGGGACGGGACGACGATCAAGCCGGGGCGGTCGTTCACGGTGCGCGGGAACATGGTGTACCTGACGGCGCTGTCGATCCGGTTCAAGCAGGACTTCATGGTCAACAACGACCCGCTGCGCGGGCACGGGATCGTGCTGTTCGACCGGATCTTCGGGGACGCCCAGGTGCCGAGCGAGGCGCCGCGGATCGACGACCCGAACGACGTGCCGGGGTTCTACCGGGCGGACGTCGACAACAAGGACGCGGCCGAGGCGATCGCGTTCGAGCGCGACCTGTGGAAGAACTTCTGGCGGCTGGTGGACGACAAACAACTCCGCGAGGAGAAGGGCGTGGAGGTGGCGACGGGGAAGGCGTCGTACCAGCCGATGATCCCCGAGCGGCTGTACCGGGTGACGGTGGACGCGAAGGGGAACCCGACGATGGACTGGGAGCCGGTGCCGGCGATCTACCTCGAGGCGCTGCGGAACGCGGCGGCGACGCGCGCGGTGAAGGGGGCGGGGAAGCCTTGAGATGGCGGGGGGGAATCGAGCAACCCACGGAGCAAGCTCCGTGGGCTTTCGCGTAGGCTCGTGAAGATCGTGAGGCCCGATAACGTTCCGCGCTTGGGCGCGCAGTCCGGCTGCGCCGGTTGTAGCGCGGCCGGTCGTCCGCAATCCCCCGACGGGAATCCGATTCACCTTGCCGAGGCGCTTCGGCGGGTCATATTCTGAGTGCCGTTCGATGCCGCACCGTGACGCAATGCAGCGCTCGGGGGCCGCGGGCGCGCCGCCCTCACCGGCGGGCGCGCCGGTACCGTCGTCGGCAGGACCGCACCGAGTTCCCATGCCGCACGACCACGTGATCGCCGACCGCGCCGACGACGACGGCGACCTTGTGCCGGTCCGGCCGGCGCCGGGGTGGATGGGGCCGGCGTCGGCGTGGGCCGGGGGCGTCGGGTTGGTGACGGGCGTGGCGTGGCCGGTCGTGGGGAAGTGGCGGCGGTCGGTCGGGGCGGTGGCCGACGGGCCGTGGATGTCGGGGGACCTGTGGGCGTCGTTCCCGGTGTTCGTGGCGGTGGTCGGCGTGCTGCTGGGAATGGGGGTCCTGTGGCAGGTGCGGGCGCACCGGCGTCCGTACAGCGCGGGGGTCGTGGGGGCGCGGCTGCAGGCGTGGACGGGGATCGTGCTCGGGGGGGTCGCGGTCGGGCTGGTCTACGGGTACGTGATCGCGTACGCGGCGTGGCGGGCGATGACGGGGTGAGTGCGCGAAACGTGAAACATGAAGACATGAAACATGAAGCGGGGCGCAGTGTTGAGGCGCGCGTGCGGTGGAAGCGCGGCGTCTGGGGTCGTCACGGGAAGCGGAGCCGAACCGCGCAGGCGCGCTCTGTCGCCCCTCCGGGGCTTTGTCTATCGCATTACGACAAAACCCAGGGCTTACGCCCTGGGCGATTGTCTGTCGTCCCCTCCGGGACTGGATACTCGCGGCTACCGATCCCGCGCGCTCACTTCGCGGTCATGCGGCGGACGGCCAGTTCGCGGTGCTTGGCGATCTTGAGCTTGGGGATGATCGTCGATGCCGCGGCCTTGGGGTCGGCGCCGATGACGGCCTCGAGGGCGTACCAGTACATCTGCGGGAGGTTCTGATCCTGCCCGTCCGCCTCGCGGGCGACGAGCGGCTCGAGGACGGGCCAGCGCTTTTCGACGGGCGTGCGCTGCATGGCGGCCGCGAGGTAGAGGCGAACGAGGGGTGATTCGTCGGCCTTTGCCAGCGCGGCGAACTTCTCGAGGGCGGCGGCGGACGGGTTTGCGTCTTCGCACAGAAGCTGGACCGCCCAGGCGCGGACGTATTCGTCGCTATCCTCGAGGGCCTTGATCAAACGAGCTTCGTCTGCCAGGCCGCATTGGTGCATCGTCCAGAGGCCGCGGAGTTTGTGGACGGGGTCGGCGGACTTCTCGAACAACTCCGTGATCGCGGCCTTGCCCTCGGCCGAGAGTTTGCCGGCGACGGCGCGGTCGCGGAGGACCGTTCGGGCGTTGCGGACCATCCACTCGTTGGTCAGCGTCTGCATCTTCACGAGCGCGGCGTCCGATTCCTTGTCGAGGTCGACCTTGACGGCCTTGGTGCCCTGGTAGGCGATGCGGAAGAGGCGGCCGTGGTTGATGTCGGGGTGGTCGTACTGGTGGCACTCGCCGGTGTCGGACCAGTCGGACACGTAGAGCGCGCCTTCGGGGCCGGTGTGGACGGTGACGCCGCGGAACCACTTGTCGTTGGCGTGCATGAAGTCGGGGCGGTGGGCGGAGGTGTAGCCGCTGCCCTTGCGCGCGACGGCGTCGTTGTTCACGCGGTGGCCGTGCGTGTTGATCATGAAGAACGTGTTGCGGTACTCGGCGGGGAAGGTGTCGCCCTGGTAGAGCGAGAGCCCGGCGTGGGAGTGGCCGCCGCCGGTGACGGAGTTGACCGCCTGCCCGCGGCCCTTCTGCCAGTCGCCGCCGCCCCAGTGGAGGTGGTCGGCGATCGTGTCGATCTGGTAGTCGAACACGTACGGGCTGAACGACTTGCCGCGCATGCGCTTGTAGTGGGCGCCCTGGATGACGTGCCAGAGGTGGGCGACGACGTTGTTGGACATGAAGAGCTGGCCGCGCGCGTCGTAGTCGAGGCCCCAGGGGTTGGTGGTGCCCTCGGCGAAGCGCTCGAACTTTTTCTTGACCGGGTGGTAGCGCCACACGCCGCAGTTCACCTTCACGCGCTCGGACTCGGGCGCCCCGGCGACCTTCACGTTCGAATCGACCGTGATGCCGTTGAGGCCGTAGAGCCAGCCGTCCGGGCCCCACGTCATCGAGTTGGGGACGTTGTGCTGGCCCTTCCAGTTCCAGCCCTCGAGGACGATCTGCGGCTCGCCGGCGGGCTTGTCGCCCGACTCGTCGAGCGGGAAGAAGTACAGGTTGGGCGAGTCCATCACGTAGACGCCGCCCATGCCGACCTGTACGCCGGTGATGTAGTGGAACATACCCTGGGCGAAGACGGTGCGCTTGTCGAACTTACCGTCGCCGTCGGCGTCCTCGTAGATCACGACGCGGTCGTCGCACTTCTCGCGCCACTGGGCGTAGGAAAAGTTCTCGGCAACCCACACGCGCCCGCGCCGGTCGAAGCAGAACCCGATCGGCTGGTGGAGGTCGGGCTCGCCGGCGAAGAGCGTGGCGGTGAACCCGGGCGGGAGGGTCATCTTCCCCGCGGCCTCGGCGGCGGGGACGGGGGCGGGCTGGTTGTCGAACTCGCTGGGGCGGACCGGCTTGGTCGGCTTGGGCGTGTTGGGGGCGGGCGTCTCGGCGGCGGGGAGGAGGGCGGCGCCGGTGAGGAGCGCGGCGGTGAGGAGGGACGTGGCCCAGGCGCGGCGGGTAGGCATCAGGACGTTCTCCGTTCGGTAGATCGTGAAATGGCCAGACTCAGACACCCATTGTGGGACCCAGTGGGTGGGATGCCAAGGGGGCTTGGCCCGCCCCATTCAGCACCGCGACCACTACCGACCCCACACCACCATGCTTTGTAAGAGACCGTGCCCATCCTTGGAGAGTCCACAGCGCATTTAAAGTTGCTTTACTTCCCCGGCGGACTTTGAAAGAATAGTCCGCGTTTCTTTCAATCGCCCTCCAGCTTGGTTAAAAACTTTAATAGCGTCGTAACCCTTGAACCCTGCCAATTTTACAGCACCAATGGTGGGCGAATGTCGCCAGGTGGCGGGCGGGTTCTGGGCATTCGTGCCCGCACCCCTCCCGCCGGAACTGCATTTCGATAGCGATCTGATTCTTGCGCTTTCAGGGGCGGACACTGCGCTGGGGGAGGTTGCCGGACTGGCGCTCGGCGGCGCGATCCCTCGAATGCACATGCTCCTTCGCACGTTCGCGCAGCGCGAGGCCGTGTTATCCAGCAGGATCGAGGGCACGCAGACGCAGTTGGACGAACTGCTGCTGGCCGAAGTGCGCGGGCGCGCCCGCCAGGAGCACGGAGATCTCAGAGAAGTCCAAAACTACCTCCGGGCGATAAATCTCGGGATCGAGTTGCTCACGACCATGCCGATCGCGACGCGGCTCATCTTGCGATTGCACGAAGCGCTCATGGAAGGTGTTCGGGGCGGCGACAAGACGCCGGGCGAATTCCGGCGCATCCAGAACTTTATCGGGCGCCCGGAGGACACGGCAGCCACCGCGAGGTATGTTCCGCCGCCACCCGAGGAGTTGAACCGGCTGCTCGCGAATTGGGAACGGTTCGCCAACGACCGGGGAAAGTTGCCCGACCTCATCCAATGTGCCGTCCTGCACGAACAATTCGAGGCCATCCACCCGTTTCAGGACGGTAACGGTCGAATCGGGCGGCTCCTCATTACCCTGTTCCTCATCGCCCGCGGCCGCCTGGCGCAACCGCTCTTGCCCCTGTCGGCGTTCATCGAGCGCCATCGTCGCGACTATTACGATACGCTACAGGGCGTCCGGACGGACGGCGACTGGAACGGGTGGATTCGGTACTTCCTCGCAGGCGTGACCCACACCGCCCGCCAGACGACCCGACAGGCCCGGGCCCTGGACGCCCTTCGACGGGGCTATCGCGAGGCGCTCCGCGGCGACCATCGCGCCCGCGAGTTGATCGACGAGTTGTTCGTCAACCCGTTCATTACCGTGGCGAAGGCGGCCGACCGCCTTAAGGTCAGCAAGCCCACCTCGCAGCGGACGATCGACATCCTTCAGAAGAGCGGAATTCTGGGCGAAACGACGGGCCGGCCTTGGGGCCGGATTTACGTCGCGCGCGCGATCCTGGACGCGATCGAATCACCGCCGGATGACGTGTAATCGACACCCGCTTAGTCACGTATGGCACCTTCAGTCCACCGCCGCTCCCCCGTCGAGTTCGACGATCCGGACCGCGGTCGCGTTGCCGCATTCCGGGCATCGATCGGCCGGGACGCGCAGGTCGTACCCGCACGAGAGGCAACACCCCGAGTTCAGGCGATCGGCGATACGGCGCGTCCGGCGGGCGTCGCGCGTCTGCAGTCCGACCATGATCCCGAGCGGGGCGAGCGCGGGAACGATCACCCAGTAGCGCTCCAACGACCAGGCGACCAGCGCGATCAGGATGCCCAGCATCGTCACAATCAGCAACGCCGTACGGGCGGTGCTCCATGAGGGTTCGGGGAAGACCTGCACGGCGTCATTGTGGTCACGTGCGGGTCGCACTCGCAAGGCTCGTCAAAACGCACAAACAAGAACGCCGCCGACCCGGAGGGATCGGCGGCGTTTGGATTGAGGACGGCGCGTGGCCGCGGCGGCTAAACGGGCTGGGTTCAGGCCTTGGCCGGCTCGGCGGCCGGGGCGGCCTTGGCGCCGGGGGTCTTCTGGAAGCTGTAGGTGCCGCCGAACTTCTTGCTGAACCGCTCGACGCGGCCGGCGGTGTCGACGAACTTCTGCTTGCCGGTGAAGAACGGGTGGCAGGCCGAGCAGATGTCGACCGCCAGGCGGCTCTGGGTGCTGCGGGTGGTGAACTCGTTGCCGCAGGCGCAGTGGACCGAGCAGATCTGGTACTTGGGGTGGGTCTTTTCCTTCATCGCGAACTCCTCGGGGGCCGGGGACGTGCGACGGCGATACCTCGCCGTCGTCAGCCGCGGTCAAATGGGTAAATCAATCGAGTCCGGTAGTGTAGCGGCGCGCGGGTGGCGCGTCAAACGACTGGGGAGGGCGGGGAAGTCTCGGTGGGACAAGTTGTTACGCGCGGCGGCGACCGTGGGGCGTTACCCGTGATCGGCGCCCGTTCTCGCCCGACGCGCTCGCCTTCGGGCGGCGCTGTCGCTTGCCCTTCGGGTCGCGGCTAAACGGGGAAACTTGCGAACGCGTCACTTTTCCGGCGCGGCGACGCCGTCCAAGGCTTCGATCAGCTCGCGGTCACCCAGGCGACCGGTGTGGTCGAGGTCGGCGAGGCAGAAGCCGCGGTCGGCCGCGGCGGTCAGCTCGGCGAGGGTGAGCTTGCCGTCGCCGTCGGCGTCGGCGGCCGTCATGATCGCGCGGGCCCACATCTCGCCCGCCTGGATCAGGGCGGGCTGGGCCGGTCGGCGGTTGCGGCCGCCGCGGTTCTCGTCCCTCAGGCGGTTGAGGTCCTGCGCGGGGCGGGCGCCCAGCGTGGCGACGATCGGGTCGAGCCGCTCGGCGAGCGTTTTCGCGTCGATCGACTCGGGCTTGTCCTCGTCGGCGAGTTGGTAGTACAGGGCGGCGGCGGCGTCGCGCGCCTCGCGGGGGGAGATGTGGAAGTCGCCGTCCTTGTCCGCCTGTTGCCGGACGGCCTGGGCCATCAGGGCGAGGTTGCCCATCAGCACGGACGCCCGCACGCCCATGCGCATGGCGCCGGGGTTGTGGCCGGCGGGGACGAACAGCCTGGCCGGGTCGTGGGTGCCGTCGAGTTGGGCGACGACGGCCGCCGCCCGCGCGGCGATGAACGCGCGGGGCGTCATCCGGCCGCTCCCGCGCCAGGCCCGGCCCTTCTCCTCTTCGAGCCCGATCGGGCCCATGCGGGTCTGCGGGATCGACGCGGCCGCCGCCTCGTCGGCCTCGAGCATCGCCGATTGCAGCGCGTCGATCAGCGGGTCCATGACGGCCGGGTTGAACGCGACGGTCACGACGTTGCGCACGTGCTTGAGGTAGGCATCGCGGTACTTCTCGACTGCCAGGATCCGCTCGCACAGGCGGTTGGTCCCGCCCCACGGGTGGCGGACGTCGAGGTTGACGAGCTGCTCGCCCCCGCCGCCGTACGACGCCAGGGCGAGGTTCATGTCCCACGGGAGCCAGTGGACGCGGGACGGGCGGCCCGTCTTCTTGTCCGGCGGGCTGACGACCAGATAGAAGTTGTGGTTGTTCGCCAGGTTCGAGTCGAGGTGGCAGATCACGCCGGTGACCGCGAGGTAGTTCAGGAACCCGTCGACGTCGAAGACCTTTTCGATCTCGCGGTTGAACGTCTCGTCGGCCGCGTAGTTGACGAGCTTGAGAAACTCGATCAGCGGGCGGGCGGCGGCGGGGTCGTCGATCTTGTTCTTCGGGCGGTAGCGTTCGACGTAGTTGCCGATGTCCTCGCCCATGTACGGGAGGCCGCGGATCGACTCGGGCTTGAAGACGGGCAGGTCCTGCTTGCCGAAGTGGCGCTTGAGGAACTGGTCGCCGTCGACCTCTTCGACGATTGTGTACAGGCCGACGTACTCCTGTTGGCAGTGGCCGTCGACGGACAGGTAGACGGTGGCGAGGGTGGTGCGCGGGGCGGGGACGCCGGCGGCGCGGTAGGTGGCGTAGCAGATCGTCTCGCGCATCAGGGAGATGTCGAAGGCGTTGTTCGCCAGGTTCAGACTCTCGATGCCGAGGTGGTCCTGGCCGGGCTTGAAGCGGTTGAAGTCGAGCTTCATGGGGCGCTTGAGCCCGCGCTCGGTGGCGTTGTAGGACGAGTTGCCCTTGTAGCGCACGCCCACGTCGGCGAACGGGACGTTATCGATCTCGATTTGGGCTTTCACGTAGGGGTACTCGTATCCGTAATTGGCGATCCCGGCGGGCTGGCCTTCGATCGCGGGGATCTTGGGTTGTTTCTCCTCGGGCGCCTTGGCGGGCTGGGGGGTGGCGGGCGCGGCGGGCTTGTCGGTCGGCGCGGGAATCGAGGCGGCGTCGAGCGGGGCCGGACGGGCGCGCCGCGTCGGCTGCATCAACTGGAACTGCTCGTAGCTGATCCGGATGTGGATGGTGTGCAGCGCGGTCGGCGTGAAGAACTCGGCCGACGGGTCGGGCTTGTCCTTTTTCTTCACGCCCTTCTTCAGGGGGGCGGCGAGCGCGGGGAGGGTGCACAGGATCAGGAGGTACGTCAGTGCGCGGGTCACATACACGACAACGCGCGAGGGTCGCGGTTGTTGCGTCGGGCGTCGGCCCTTGTCGCCCGGCACCCGCTTTGCGAGCCGTTCAGCCCGTTTTCACATCTCTAGCCGAGGAGATCTCATGATTCGATCGCGAAACTACAGGGCAGGCTTGGGTATCGCCGCGCTCGCCGGGGCGGTGGCACTGGTGGCGACGGGGCCGCAGTGGGCGGCAGATCGTCCGGCTCCGGGGGTGTTGCCGGACGCGGTGGCGGACGTGCAGTCGCCGCGGGACGTCCCGCGCGACCGGCCCGAGCAGCAACTGACGGAGCACGACAAGTCGGGCAAGTTCGGGGGGGACGCGGCGCCGCCGTCATCGACGGCGCTGGCCGGCCAGCCGGACAAGGGGACGATGGCGGGGTTTGATTTTTCGCGCGACCCGCTCGGGGCGAAGGTGCCCAAGCAGACGGCCGCCGACATCATGAAGCAGGACATCGCCGACAAGCCCAAGGTGATGGCCGACCACCGCAAGGTGCTCGAGGCGCGGTACGAGCTCAAAGCCAAGCTCGACCCGGAAGCGAAGATGAGCCGGGGCAAGCCGCTCCCGGTCGGGCCGACGGCCAAGCTCGCGCAAGGCGCGACGTGGGAGCAGCTCGCGGCGATGACGCCGGACCAGATCCGCGGTAATAACGCGTTCCCGTACAAGCCGCTGCCGCACCCGAAGCACGCGGTGGGCGGGCAGGTGTTCCCGCAGGTGCAGACCGCGATGTTCCCGCGGCTGGAGCGGTTCGACGTGGAGTTCGACCTGCCGAACGAGTTTTTGCCGGAGTTCCCGCCGGGGATCTTTTTGCAGAACCGGCCGGAGCTCGGCGACGTGTCGCGCGGGCAGGTCGTGTCGTTCAACAACTTCCACGAGCTGTTCAAGGACATCCTGACGCCGGTGCAACTCGACGGGCTGCGATTGCTGTTGACCCCCCTGCCTCAGGAGGAGTTCAACCCGACGGACGACCGCAAGACGATGCGCCCGAGTTTGGGCGTGGCGTGCCTGGACTGCCACGTGAACGGGCACACGACGGCGCAGTTCCACCTGAACCCTGACGACCGCCCCCAGCACCGGCGGTTCCGGCTGGACACGACGAGCCTCCGCGGCGTGAACCAGCAGCAGATCCACGGGTCGAAGCGGTCGCTCAGGTCGGTCGAGGACTTCACGGAGTTCGAGCAGCGGACGGCGTACTTCAACGGCGACCCGACGCACGCGATGAAGAAGGGGTTCACGGAGCTGCCGCGCGTGGCGGTCAGCCACATGGCGCAGATGCAGAACATGTTCGACTTCCCGCCGGCCCCGAAGCTGAACAAGCTGACGAACCGGCTCGACCCGGCCAAGGCGAACGAGGCCGAGCTGCGCGGGGAGAAGCTGTTCTTCGGGAAGGCGCAGTGCTCGACGTGCCACAGCGGGCCGGCGTTCATGGACCACCAGATGCACGATCTGATGGTCGAGCGGTTCACGCAGGAGCCGGGCGACGGGCCGATCAAGACGTTCACGCTGCGGGGGATCAAGGACAGCCCGCCGTACCTGCACGACGGGCGGTGCCTGACGCTGGAGGACACGGTGGAGTTCTTCAACCTGGTGCTTCAGCTCAAGCTGGAGAAGCAGGAGAAGAGCGACCTCGTGGCGTTCATGCGGGCGCTGTGAGGGCTGTCGGGCGGGGCCTCCCATATCCTCGCACGAATCGGCCGCGGATGGACAGGGACGGAGATCACGGACCCGGATTCCGGTCCGTGGCGATCCGTGAGCATCCGTGGCTGATTCGTTTTCGTCCGGGGCCGAGTGGCACGAGCGATCGCCGAGCACCACCCCCCGCGTCCGCATTGCGGTATGATTCGCCCCCGAGGAGGATCCCCCGCCATGCGCACGCTCAGCTTAGCCCTCGTCGCGCTGCTCGCGCTCCCCGTCGTCGCCGCCGATTTTTTCGTCGGCGTGGCCTCGGTCCGCATCACGCCCGGCAAGCCGGTCCAGATGGCCGGGTATGCGAACCGCACCAAGCCGTTCGACCGCGTCGACCACGATTTGTTCGCCAAGGCCCTGGCGATCCGCGACTCGGCCGGCAACACCGGCGTCCTGATCACGATCGACATCTGCACGCTCGGCCGCGACGTCGCCGAGCCGGTGCGCCAGTGGGTCGCCCGGCGCACCAAGATCGACCCCGGCGCCGTCCTGATCAGCCTCTCGCACACCCACTCGGGCCCGGCCGTCAGCCTCAAGGGCGAGGGCGCGGACCGCGGGTCGGTCAACCCGAGCGGCCCCGAGACGGTCGCCTACACCTACAGCCTGCAAGACAAGCTCGTCGACGTCGCCGCGCGCGCGGTCGCAGACCTCAAGCCGGCCACGCTCTCCTGGGGCACCGGCGTCGCGAGCTTCGCCCTCAACCGTCGACAGCACACCGACAAGGGCGTGATCCTCGGCAACAACCCGCGCGGCCCGGTCGACCGCTCCGTCCCCGTCCTCCGCATCGACGGCGCGGACGGAAAGGTCCGCGCCGTCGTCTTCGGCTACGCCTGCCACGGCACCACGATCCCGTCGAGTAGCCTGGGCCTCTCGGCCGACTTCCCCGGGTACGCCCGCGACGTCATCGAGGCCAGGTTCCCCGGCGCCGAGTCGTTCTTCATCGCGGGCGTCGGCGGCGACGCCAACCCGTACCCGCGCCAGCAGCCCCAGCTCGCCGCGCTGCACGGCAAGGCGCTGGGCGAGGAGGTCTGCCGGATCGTCGAAAGCTTCCCTGCCGCCGACGGCGCCGCGGGCGCGAAGCTCGCGCCGGTGCGCGGCCCGCTGAAGGTCGTCACCGAGACGGCCAGCCTGCCGCTCGACGTGAAGACCCGAGCCGAGCTCGAGGAGATCGCCGCCAAGGGCGCCGGCACGCGCAAGGCCGACGCCGCCAAGATGATCGCCGCCCTCGAGCGCGGCGAGGCGCTCCCCACGACGTACGCCGCCAAAGTCTCCGCCTGGCAGTTCGGGCAGGACCTGACGCTGATCGCGCTGCCGAACGAGGTCGTCGTCGACTACGCCGCGGCCCTCGAGCGCGCCGTCGGGCCCCTCCGCCTCTGGGTCGCCGCCTACTGCCACGACGTCGAGGGTTACATCCCGTCGAAGCGCGTCCTCCGCGAGGGCGGCTACGAGACCCGCGGCCTGTACATCGGCGCCGGGTGGTTCGCCGAGGGCGTCGAGGACGCGCTGGTCAATGCGGCGAAAACCGCGGCGGAGCAGGCGGGGCGGACGATGGGGACGACGGATGGGAAATGACTTCGGCGGACATGTCGCCCGAGCACCGAATGCACCCAGTCGCCCCTTCGGGGCTGCATTTGCGCGTCCGCGCGGTGCGCCCGCTGCCTCTACTTCCCCCGCGCCCCCTGCGGCTGCGCACCCGTCACCCGCGGCCCCACTGGCAGCGGCTTGGCGGTCGTCGCCGGCGGGCCCACCGGCGCGACCGGTCGCGCCGCCCGCGTCGCTCCCGACACCACCCGCGCCCCCGGCTCCGGCTTGGCCGCCTGCGCCTTCGCCTTCGCCCGGGCCGCCGCGACCGCCGCCGCGTGGTTCAAATTGCCGATCGGATTTCCCTGCAGGTCCAGCGCCTCGGGCGAGATGTCGACCGCGGTCAGCCGGAAGTCGCCCGGCACCACGGGGCTCGGCTGGAGCTGTTCGCCCGGCACCAGGCTCGCCGTCCCGTTGTACGCCGGCGCGAGCCGCAATTCCCGGTCGATTCCGAACGCGACCTCGAGCAGGTTGGTGAACACGGGCAGGCGCTTCCCGTCCAGGAACGCCTCGACCGTGAAATCGGACCGGACGGGGTACTTTGCGGGCTTGCCCTTCGGGTCGTGGTACAAAATCCCGATCGTGTAGCCCTGTTGCGGCACCGGCTCGCCCGACCGGCCCCACGACGCGACCTCCACTCGCCCCCCGCCCGCCGCCGCCCGGTCCGGCAGGATCCGCCCGCCGTCCGGCGACCGCGCGGTCGTCGTCAGCTTCGCCTGCGGGTCGATCCCGAAGATCCCCACGTCCTGGAAGATCGACCCGCTCCCGTACGACGGGTTGCCCAGCGTGTACGGCGTGCCGGTCGTCGGCGGGCTCGTCCCGAGCACGAACAAGTCGAAGTCGCCCCGGCCGTCCCACCGCAGCGAGATGTTGAACCGCCCCTGCCCGGCCAGGAACGACTGCAGTTGCGGGTCGCTCACCGGCCCGCCGGTCGCGGCGGCCAGATCGCCCCCGCGGAGGACGATGTCGCCCTTGGACTGGAGCCGTGTGATCAGCCGCTGGTCCGCCTCCGGCCGCCCGTACGCGCTCTGCGGGTCGACGAACGTCCGCGTCAGCGCGTTGGCGGCGGGGGAGTCGGCGTTACTCGACACGTCGGTCCGCCCCGCGCCCTTCCCGCCGAACGCGATCTGCCGCCGGGCCGTCATATACTCGGCCCGGCCGGTCAGCGAGACGGCCGACGGCGCGTACGGGGGCTGGTCGAAGATCGACACGCGCGTCCCGCGGACCGCCAGCGTCGACGACGGGCTGACCAGCTCCGCCTGGTGCTCGACCCCCGCCTCCTCGATGTCGTACCGCGTCCGCCCGTACGGCATGCCGACCCGCGTCCGCACGACGTTCCCGTCCCGCAGCGCCTGCATCAGCTTGATCACGCCCAGCCGGTCCAGCGTGATCGTCTGGTCCGGCGGGATCAGGCAACGGACGGCGCTCCGCGGCCCCGTGCGGAACTCGGCCCCCTCGGTCACCGCCATCCCGACCACGGCCTTCCGCCACGGCTGGTCGTCCGCCTCTCGCACCTGCACCATCCCCTCGACGCCCGTGATCGTCACGCGCATCTGCCCCTGCGCGGGCAGCGTCGCCGGCGCCGGGGCGGCGGGCTGGGCCAGGGCGACGAACGCGACCGCGAGCACCGCGAGGCACCCACACAGGACCGGGACGAATCGGAGCGTCATGCCCGGAGTGTAAACCGGCCCGCGAACGGGGCAACCCGCGCCGCACGTGTCCGGTGGCATGGGTACGGCCGTACGGCATTACCCGTGTGTGGAGAGCTGACGCGCGTCGAGTCGCATTCACCACATCGGTTCCGGCCGCGTCACCTTCCCCTCCTCGCCCTCCCCCGACCGCGTCGCCGTCAGCACAGCGTCGTTCAGCCAGTCCACGCCCGCGCGCGTCGCCTCGAACCGCTTGACGACCTCGCGCACGAGTTTGGCGGACATGGCGACTGCCACCGGCAGCGTCGCGAACCAGTACCACTGCTTCCCCTTCACCGCCTCCTCCACGGGCGTGCCCGCGAGGTGCTCGTACCCCTTGGGCAGCCGTTTGAGCTTATCCCCCAGCAGCGGGCCGGCGAGCTTGGCCGTCTTGCGATCGTTGAAGATCTTGTCGAACGCCTTCGGGCCCGCGGCGATCGCGCCGCGCACGGCCGCCAGTTCGTCCGGGCCCGGCATGTACATCCCGCCGCCGACCTCGACGCCCTCGTGCGACACGGCGAAGTAGTACCCCGCCCCCGCGTTCTTGGGGATGCCGCGCCGCTGGAAGTGGGCCGCGATGTGCAGCTTGTACGGCGTCTTGTCCTTCGAGAACCGCGTGTCGCGGTAGATCCGGTACAGCGCCTTGTGCGCCGGCTCGCTCACGTACTCGGCCGCGAACCCGCGCAGCTTGTCGTTGACCGCGCACACCGCCTCGACCATCGGCCCGCGAACGAACTCGTCGAACTGCCCCTTGTGCGCCCCGAACCACGTGCGGTCGTTGTTCTTCTTGAGCCCCTTGAAGAACGACACCATTTTTGGGGTAAAGCCTTTGAAGGCCATGAACATTCTCCTCGCAGCCATGATAGTCCGGAGTGACGGGGAAATGCGCCCCTGCGCGCGGGGCGTCCGGACTGTCATCCCGAGGTACTCCGAGGAATCTGGCCGGCGCGGCGGGGCCCGCTGAACTTTGGCAACTGTCCTCGAAGACGACGCACCAACGTTGGGCGGGCCCTGACGTTCGGGGCCAGATCCCTCGGAGTACCTCGGGATGACAGATTCCACGTGATGCCGCGGACCACGGGCACTGGGCAACGGCCAAGGGGGCAACGGGCATTTCTCATTCGTCATTTGACTTTTGACACCCGCCATCGATCCTTCCGCCATGCCCCGTCGCCGCCACGGTTTCATCCTCCTCTTCGGGTCGCGGAACATCGTGTCCGACGACCGGACGGTCCAGCCGGTGCAGGCGGTCTGCCCGAACTGCAACCAGCAGGCGACGATCGTCGGCAAGACGTACCGGAACTGGTTCACGCTGTTCTTCCTGCCGGTGTTCCCGATGGGGAAGGCGACGGCGTTCAGCCAGTGCACGAACTGCGGGGGGCAGTTCCCCGTGACCGTCGACGACCTCCGCCGGGGCCTGGCGCGCAACGACCAGGCGACCAACCAGGAGGCGATCGCGCTTTACAACTCGATGCGGGCGTCGCCGGCGAACGCGATCACGCTCAACCAGCTGATGCTGATGTACGCGGGGATGAACGAGTACGACCAGGCGATTTCGGCCGCCCGCGAGTTCCCGGCGGCGCTCGACGCGTCGGAGCAGTGCATGTGCACGCTGGGGCGCGTGTACCTGGCGGCGGAGAAACGCCCCGACGCGATCCGCTGGTTCGCCGCCGCGATCGCGCGGAACCCGCAGCTCGGCGAGGCCCACTACTACAAGGCGATCGCCCACCTGACGTCGACGCCGCCGGAGTTCGCGGCGGCGGTGTCGCACGCCCGGGCGGCGCGGAGCGCGGCGTATCCCAATGCGGACGCGCTGCTCAAGGAAGCGGAGTCCAAAGCGCGCGGGGAATGAGACGCGCGCGAGCACGACCCGTTTTGCCGCGCCGCTTGCGGAGCGCGTCTGGCGGATTCCCGATGACCTCATGCGGGTGATCCGAGGCAAGTCCGCGGCCTTCGAGGCGCCGGGCAAGCCCAGCGGGTAAAAGGGGTCCCCTCACAGTCGTACGTTTCCCGCAACAACCCACCCCCCGCCTGCGTGTAATACGTGCGGTCTCCCTCGGCCGATGTCTTGGCGAGGGGGCGCATGTCTCCGCAGGGCCTCTCGTTATGCAGATTGAAACGATCAAGCGTTGGCACTGGTGCGTCATCGGCGTCGCCGTCGGGTGCACCGTGGCCGCCATCAGTCTGTGGGCGGGGCCCAAGGAGCCCGTCGGTGCCGAGACGGTGACGCACGCGGAGTTCGAACGCACCGTGATCGACCGCGTCGTCCCGTTCAAGCGGTTCGGCCGGTGGAAGGCCGAGAACCTGCGGAACCTCCGCGTCCACCCCCCCCACGACGGCATCGAGGAGTTCATCACCTACGAGTACGACGCCTACGGGGTCGGGACGGACGGCAAGGCGTGGAAAGAACCCAAGGCGGCCCGCCTGATCCCGTCGCAGAAGACGTACGCCGGCATGGCCAAATCCGAATTGGGTAAGGACGTCCACCTGCTGACCGCCACCCAATACCTCGAGAAATTCCAGCAGCACCTGACCAAGATCGACGCCAAGCGCCGCGCGAACGCGATGCCGCTGAACTGGAAGCGGGCCTACATCGAGGAGCCGCGCGTCGCTTACGCCGTTTACGGCGGGGCGGGCCTGGTGATCATCGGCGGGATCTGGCCGACGATCCTCGGCCTGCTGATGGGCGCCGGCCTGGGCCGGCCGGTGCCCGAGAAGCTGATGGACATTTCCAAGTACAAGGGCGACTCGAAGCGCGCGGAGAAGAAGCCCGAGCCGAGCGACGACGACATGGACCGCCTGAAGGCGCTCGAGGAGCAGTTGGAGGCCAGCCTGAGGGCGGGCGCGCACGAGCGGGTCGCGACCGTCGACGCCGCCGCGCCCGAGCCGCAGGTGAAGAAACTCGTCGGCGGGTCGGCGGCGTCGGATGCCGTGGTACCCTTGCAGAAGGGCGACAAGGGGTATGGAGCGGACCAAGGCGACTTCTATCCGACCGAGATTCACGGGAAGAAGAAATAGATCTCCGGCATGAGTGATAGGAGATGCAAGGCTTTGTTTGACAGGCAGCTCCGATAATCAGAATGCCGGTTTCCGGATTCGATCAGATTCAAACTTGACGACGGCGGAAGGGCGGATATGCTTTCGAGCCTATTCCCCACATCACCGATATGGGAAGTAGAAGACTCATGAGCCGCCATTCCCTCCATCCCGATTGCCCAACCTGTCGAGTGCACGCGGTCTGTTGACCCGTCATCGTGCACGAGCGCTTTGGGCATTCATTCTTCCGGGATCAAGAGGTTGGCGATGTCGTCTGATAGCAGCACTCTTTCGTCGCAGTTGGCCGGGGGTGCCGAATCTTCGGCCTTGGGCGGGCTTTGGAGCATTTACTACCGGCGGGGGTACGAAGACGGCTACCGGCAGGTCGCGCGGGACCTGCTCGGCGCGCTAGTGACGATCTCCGAAGAGTTCATCAAGGCGCGGGGGGCCAAGTCGGACGAGTCGCGGCGGCTGGTTTACGCGTTCGAACATCATCTCGAGCGGCAGATCGAGCAGATCGCCGGGCAGGCGGGATTCGTCGAGGGCGGGCTCGGGATCTGATTCCCCTGTAAATCCAATTGAGAAGGAGACTTATGACGCTGTGTTGTCGATGCGAATAAGCAGGGTCGTGATTCCCACTATGTCTATAGGATAAGGTTTTGATTTTTCCTCCAAGATCGGTTTGAATGCCCGCCCTGCCTTCGGGCCGGCGGGCTAATCCCGGAGTGATTTTCATGAAGACGATTTCCAAGATCCTCGCTTCGCTCGCCGGTGCGTTTCTCGTGGCCGGCGGTGTCTTGGCCCCCGTCGCGCGGGCGCAGGACGCCAAGCTGCTGAACGTCTCGTATGACCCGACGCGGGAGCTGTACGACGAAATCAATAAGGCCTTCGCCGCCCGCTACAAGTCGGAAACTGGCAAGGCCGTGTCGATCGACCAGTCGCACGGCGGGTCGGGTAAGCAGGCCCGGTCGGTGGTGGACGGGCTGAAGGCGGACGTGGTCACGCTGGCGCTGGGCGGCGACATCACCCCGATCGAGAAGGCCGGGCTGATCGCGCCGGGGTGGGAGAAGGAGT
>Ga0196963_10000988_pt1 | contig 21127 bp, 18 predicted proteins | sample S1_5metaG_FD_148600 | JGI IMG/M metagenome (GOLD analysis project Ga0196963, IMG submission 148600) | Soil microbial communities from Anza Borrego desert, Southern California, United States - S1_5 | ecosystem: Environmental > Terrestrial > Soil > Desert | place: USA: California | collected... | reverse complement strand
CCTTGTCCTTGTCCCTGTCCTTGTCGTTTTCCCTGTCCCTGTCCTTTTTCTTTTCGTCTTTGTCCTTCCCCTTTTTCCTTTCGTTGTCCTTCTCCCTCTTTGCCTCCTTCCTGTATGGTGAGCCCCCCCTCCTGCTGCACTCGCTCTCCGAGGAATCGCTGTCACTGCTACTGGGGGGTGAAATGCGCGAGGAATTGCGCGAATAAGTCTTGTACTTCTTGGAACCGTATTGGTTCTTCTTGGCGCGGATGCTCTCGATGCAACTGTCCAGGAGTCGGCACACTTCTGATATGGAGGAACTGCTCTGTTTGGAGTGCATGTATTCGATTAGTTGGACGAACGAGGTGGGCAGGGAATTCTCCTTCTTCAACTGTGAAATGGCGAAATTGTCGCACTCCTGCATCAGGGTGGCGAACGTCTTGCGCTTCTGCGGGATGTACACCCCGGTGATGAACCTGGTCAGGTTGCGGGCGATGCGTTGCCACCAATTCGACCTTTTGATGCTTCCGTTGTCCTGTTTCAACCTGTGCAGGCCGTGATAGTCGAATATCAACGGCCTGCCGTCCAAGAGGCCCCAGTTGTGCGGTGCCAGGTCCGTCACGATGGTGTTGTTCTTCAGCATGAACCTCACAAATTCGAACACCCCCAGGAGTACGTCGTAATTTATGTCCTTGTTTTCGAGGATCTTGCACTTCCTCTGCGTGTACACCATGAGTTTGTCGTTTTCGTAGAGGATTTCCTCCACCGGTACGAAGTATTGCGAGAACTTGTTGATGTGATTTGCAAATTCCCTTCCGGAATTCCTCTCACCAAAGTGGGAGAAATACCGGATGCCCTTACTGCAGATCTTCAGGACCGATCTCCCTCCGTCGTATTTGAACACGGATGCATCACTGCCCGCACTGATCAGGTTGTGGACGTTCACGTATTCCGAGAACCTCTTGAAAACTGGGTCCATTCCACCAGTTTTATAGAGTTTGAGCAACTCGATTGATTTGAACATCTTTTCCGACATGTGTATATACATATTCACAAAAAATATTCTCTTAACGGGGACCTGTCATAGTTACAGTCATAGTAACAGTAACAACCCTGCCTCAGGCAGGCACCGTAATGCCCCTCTGAAAATCTGAAAATATTCAGAAATTTGAAAATTACGCACTGAGATGACACGCAGTCGATCACTTTTGATTGCTGGCGTCAAGATGAGTTCTCGCGTTTTTCGCCCTTCCCAATCCCACCGTTATCTGTCGTTCGATGACTTCTCCCCTCGAATCAGAAACTTCAGTGGCGATACCCTGTGCTTATATCCACCACCCACTCTGTTTCTTCGAGCACCTGGCAGTTCGCCGTAGAGGAGCCACACGTCCATCGCTCCATCGAGAGATCTTCTGTGCGGTGCTGAAATCCATGAGAAGCGATCCACGCCTGTCCAGCTTCTCGCCCCTTCCCGCGACTGTGTGTGGGCCAGCCTCGGTAGGGGAAACGCAAAACCCGGGCAAGATCCGGGAATGTGGGAGCTGCGTCCTGGTGACGCGCACGAACGATGCGTTATGAAAGTGATGCGCGGTGTTCCCCGGGATGCGACGGATGAGAATTGTTTTTTTTCCGATGTCTTGATCACGCCGACGGTCGCGCGACCCCCTCAATACGTTGGTCCGGCGCGAAGTGGAAAGAAGGCGGCCCTTGCGGATCCTCGTTCCGACGACTTCGACGCACCCATGAACCGGATCAAGGCGTGTCCATGAGCGTTCCCCTCCTCTCATGTTGGGTCGAAGGAGCGAATGGTGCCGTGCGACGGTTCATGCCCTGCGGGCTCCTCATCGGCGCAACATCGGATGCCGACGGTGTGACGATTGCGATGAGGAACGTCATGCGGGTGGCGCACCGTTTATACGTCCGTCACTCAAAATTTGTGACCCACGCCCCGTCAATGCCAAGTTCCAGTTGATCCGCGGAGTGCAGGACTCCCTCAAGCCAGAGGACCCGCTTTCGCTCGAGGACTTGATCTATGGCATCGAACCTGCCGGATAGTGGAAAACACTTCGAAGCGGCTCTGCCAAGTGGTGTGGCGCCACAGTTTGCGAGGGGCATGGCCTTGGAGAAGGCGCCAGCGACACGGCTGGGAAGAAGATCGGAACAGAGAGCGCCGTGCATATGGCCGGAGGGGTTTGGTGTGACACGCCCGTCAGGGATGTGCAGGAAGAATCATGTGGGCATGGTTTGAAATCTTGGTCGATTGAGACGGGTTCGACGCGATGAATCCACATCGTTGTTTCGAATTGGCTTTGTTCAAGACAAATTTTTGGGGGGGCCCACTAACGCTGCACCAAGGTAACGGAGTTCCACTACAGCGCTGGCGGCCACAGGTACGACCCAGACCCCCTCCTTTTTCAGTTCGTTCGTTTTTGATTGCTTTTTTTGAAAAAGTTCTTTGAAAGAATACCGGGAGCACGCATAAAAAAGGATGATCGACATTGTAGTAGCCGTGGATCGTCATTGGGGGATGGGTCGCGGCGACTCCCCACACATGCCCTGGAAGATCCCGGCCGATCTGGACCGTTTCAGGTCCATCACGACTAAGGACGAAGTCGGGAGCGGAAGGACCAACGTCGTGATCATGGGCAGGATCACCGCGGATGGATTCCGCCGACCGTTGCCCAACAGGACCAACGTCGTGGTGACCGGTCGGAAGGGTTACCGTTCGGAAGAGGGGTTCCACTCGTTCGATACCTTGGTCGGTGCGCTCGCGTTTTCGCTCGGCCGTTCCGGTGGGGGGGGTCGGGTGTTTGTGATCGGTGGGCCCAAACTGTTGGACGGATGCCTGCTGCATCACGGGAACTCGATCGGGACCGTCCACCTGACCAAAGTGGATCACGATTACGGATGCGACGTGAGGTCCACGCGATTGAGGGAATTCGTGGATGAGCATTGCAAACTGAGCGACCGTTTCGAAGAGGAAGCATCCGATTCTGCTAAACTACCTGTAAAGTGCACGTACTCGCGGTACGATCACGTGTCGGGTCGATCGCCCGAACAGGATTACCTGGACGTAATGGGGTCCCTCTTGTTGGCACCGCCACGTTCCACCCGAAACTCGGTGACGCGCACCCTCTTCGGTCGCACCTTGGAATTTCCACTAACCCGTTTCCCAATCTTGACCACCAAGAGCGTCTTCTGGAAGGGCGTGGTGAACGAGCTGCTCTTCTTCTTGAGTGGCAATACCGACACTTCCTGGCTGCAAGATAGGGGGGTGAACATCTGGAAAGCCAATACGTCGGCGGAATTCCTGGCAACGTTGGGACTGCCGTACGAGGAGGGGTACATGGGTCCCATGTACGGATACCAATGGAGGCATTACGGACTGCCGTACGACGTCCGATCACGGACCGGTCCAAGCGAAAGCAACAACGGTCCGGGTAATGGCGGCCACGATCAATTGGCGGAGGTGGTGCACCTGCTCAGGAACGACCCCCATTCCCGGCGCATCGTCATGACCACCTACAATCCCGTGCAAGCACGGGAGGGGGTATTGCATCCTTGTCACGGTTTGGTGGTGCAGTTTTTCGTCGATGGCGAACGGCGGATCGACTGTCAGATGTACCAGAGATCGGCGGATTGGTTCCTGGGTGTGCCGTTCAACATAGCCAGCTACGCCTTGTTGGTCCACATCCTGGTGAACCACTTGAACCACATAAACCGCGAAGGGGGGAGCGGGATCCAATACCGAGCCGGACGTCTGATCATGCAGTTCGGCGATCATCACCTGTACGAACAACACGTGATCCCAGCCATAACGCAAATCGGAAGGCGCCCCGGCGAATTCCCGCTCCTGGAGATCCCGGATGACATCCGCAGTATCGACCCCGCATACCTCCTTTCCCTCACCCCGGACAACTTCCGATTGAGGGATTACCAACCACAGGGACCCATCAAGGCCGAATTGGTGGCCTAGAGCCACCACTCCAGACCGAAATACAGGACAATTACGCAGCTAAAGACCAGGTAAAAGACCTTGCAGGTGAAGACGAAGTCGCTCGCATCGCAACGGCGGCGACTGTACAGAATGGCCACGGGTGGCCTGAGGTCGTCGATCGCGGCCGCATTCCGGCACAACGGACAGGTGGGATTGTGCCTGAGCCATCGGGAGATGCAGGATCTGCAAAATGCGTGTTCGCAAGGGAGGGAGTGCATGTTGTCCCGTTCTTGTATACATATCGGGCATCTATTATGGGCACTCTGTGTCGAGACACCCGTTTCCACGTCCGTGGTTCGATCATTTTCCAACAACGGATCCATATGATCCTTTTGATCCAGAACTTTTTCAAAAAAGTAGGGTCTGGGTCGTGCCTGTGGCCGCTCTTGTTATAGTTGCAGTTGCAGTTTACGAACGGACGGACGGCACGGCGCGCTGTACCAAGGTACGACCCAGACCCAGACCCCCTCCTTTTTTTGAAAAAGTTCTTTTTGGAAATCCACTTGACAATTGATGAACCAAATTCACAAAGTCTTGGTGATCGGTGGCACCGGTCTTGTTGGCAAAACTCTTGTTGATATATTATTGCAAGAAGGTTTCACGGATGTGGCCAATTTAACGATAGTGGCTTCGACGGGAAGGATCGTCGAATTATCAAATGGAGAATTCACCAGGGTGATCACCGGCGAATCATTGGATCCCCTGTTCAGACCCGAATTCATTTTCAATTGTTCGTCGCCAAAAGTGATGGCCGATCTTTACTCTAAGCTGTGTGAGCTGTACCCCGATGCATGCATAATCGATAATTCGAGCCATTTTCGTATGCACCCGGGGGTGGATATTATAATTCCACCCGTCAACGGTCATCTGATCACCCCCTCCAAGAAGCTCTACACCAACAGTAATTGCGTGGTATCCGGTTTGGTCATTTTTTTGTCACGTCTGTGCACCAATTATACTTTAAATCAGGTCCAAGTTTCTACCTATCAATCGGTTTCCGGAAGTGGATATGGCGGTATAGGCCAACTGCAACGCGAGATGGAAAGCGGACCCCAAAAAGAGGGTTCGGTTTATCCCAAACCCATATTCAACAATGTCATTCCTTACATAGGCAAGTCCGACGTCCTTCGGGCCTCTTCGGAAGAAGAGACCAAAATAGTTGAGGAGACCCGCAAAATCTTGAACATACCTGATTTGGACATCAGTGCCACTTGCGTCAGGGTTCCGGTCATGCGCGGACATTCGATGAGCGTCGCCGTGATTGTTTCCGAAGATTTGGAACTGGATCTGGTTCGTCGCATATTGACGTGCGACGCATTGCACGTGGTTGATGATTTGGTGTCACACCAGGAGGTAATTGGCAAACCTGAAACGCATGTCAGTCGTCTGAGAATCAATCCTTTCAATCCCAAACACCTCATGGCTTTCATTACGTTGGATAATTTGTACAGAGGCGCCGGTTACAACAGTTACGAGATAGCGAACTCTTTTTCTAAAAAATTCTTTTTTGATTGAACTTTTTCTCAAATTTCTTTTTGATTGAACTTTTTTCTAAAAAGTTCTTTTTTGATTGAACTTTTTTCCAAAAAGTTCTTTTTTGATTGAACTTTTTTCCAAAAAGTTCTTTTTTGATTGAACTTTTTTCCAAAAAGTTCTTTTTTGATTGAACTTTTTTGTAAAAAGTTCTTCGATGGGAATCTGTCTCTCTAACAGTGTCTTTCCTTCGGACTACGATCCCATAGCCAGACGTGCCAGTCTATCGACTTCCCCGGAATTCCGTCTGGAGAATTGCGTCATATGTTGCAACTCGCCAAACACGCATGCTTACGTCCCCTGCGGTCACAAGATTCTGTGCGGCGAATGCATGACCGCCATCAAGAAGAAACCCAACTTGCATTGCGTATTATGCAGGCAAAAATACCAACAGATCATAAGGATATACGATTAATTAATGTATATGGAAGACCGGATCGAGAACATCGCACGGACGATCTTTGGGAAGTCCCCCGAGGGACCGGACAGGTATCGATTGTTGAGCGACGAAGAAGACCTCTCGATCGCCTTCGAGATACTGATCACCTTCTTCATGGAAGGCGTGATGATCAAGTACCCCGGCTTGGGGGAGGTGGACCTGGCGACCCTGAATGGCGAAACGCTGACCTCCCAACTCCTCACCCTGGGTCCCTGGGTGGAGTCGGTCGGTTACACCCTCACCGTCGAAGTCTGTACCGAAGGCGAAACCGCGGGACGCTACTGTCGCATATTGATCCTGGACGGACCCGAAGGGGGGTACACCTTCTTGTTGAACCCCGATTTCCCCGGAAGCGCCCGTTACCGCCTGATCGACCATTTTGCCGTTTTCTCGACTGGAAATTCGACGATCCGGATTGGTTTCGCACCCCATTTTTAGGCCCGATGCGAGGTCCGGGTCCGGGTCCGGGTCCGGGTCCGGGTCCGGGTCCGGGTCCGGTTCTAAAGCAAGGATTCCCTCACTTGTTGGCAAATGAACCCGCGGGAATAGCGCTCGTACAACTTGAAGTGCATGTCGTACAGTTTCCTCAGTCTGGGAATCGCCCTTCCCGTTCCGCAGGTGGAGGTCTCCCTGTAGGGGTTCTTCTCGTCCCTCTTCCTGTTCAGGCGGATGCTGTAACCGCGATTGTAGGCCCCCAATACGTGGAACGGGTCCGAACACAACCTGACCATGAGTCGCACCGCATCGTCACTGTCGTGGGGAAGGAATTTGGACAGGAGGAAACAGTGGTGTCCCTGGTTTCGCTTTGGAACGAGGAGAGGAAACCCAGGCATTTTCGGTAGATCCCGATAATTCCCGGGTCCTCCCTTCCCGTTCCCAATTTGCAGGAGAATTTAGAGACAAAGTCGTCCCCGTCCTTCAAACTGCACCTGACGCTGAACCCGGTGTACAGCGAATTCCGTATGTGGGCGGGATCCGCACCGAGTCGGACCCCCATTTCGAGCACCTCCATGGAACAGTAGTCCATGGGTCTCGAAACCAGATACAGGTGACAGCCACGCGGGGTTTGATGCAGGTAGAAGAGCTCCCCGTTGTAAGGCGAGTTCTCCACTGTCTTCCCGATTTCCCCGGCACCGGATCCGTCGATGTCGAATACGGCCATCCTGTAGAGGGTCGAGCATACGTAGAAACCGTTCCAGCCTTGTTTCCAGACCAGTTTGACCGTGCAGTGCAATCCCTGTCGTAATAAACGGGCGCATAGATCTCCCCGTGGGTCGGATCATGCTCCTGATTACGGGATCGGTACAACGACTCATGAGGATTTTTATTGTCGTCGCGTCTTTCAACGCGGTGGTGTCGAATGCGAATCCCGGATCGGCCAATTTTTTCAAGTCTTCGATCAGTCGCCCGGTTGTTAAGTCCATCATGTAGTATTGAATGCTCTCCAGAAGACGGTCCAACCGGGATCGATATTGGTCCCGACGGGAACTCAAAGTGTGGGTTGCTTTCCTCAATTCCTTGAGCGTGGATGGGGCGGAGAGCAATTTGCCAATGGAAGGACGTCCTTCCAATGGCAAAGTGATCCATTGGATCGAATAATGCGGTACCGTTCCAAATTTCCTTACTGATCACTAATCAACCCAGTGATGGTCTTGGAAACCCTAACCGCCAAGCAAAGCCACAGGCGGGCCCTAGGGAACGCAGACGGAAGACAGATTGCTGTCTTTAAGGTGCTCTGATAGAGCATGGGTCCAGAAAGCTCTTGGTGCAGGAGCGTCAGCGACGGCTTGAGATCTCTTTGACCCAATTATTTATTGGCACGAATTCCTTAAGTGGTTTATGGGAAAATAAATGGTTATTTTTAACCAAGGGGTTTGTTGTTACGAATAAAAATTTGATTTTTGTCTCTTTGCTGAGAAATAAAAGGAAATTTCAAGAACTGTTACAACCCTTGCAAAGCATTTTGTAATGTTGGATTTATTGAACTTTTTTGAAAAAGTTCGTTTGTCAAGCCATTCACACTCTTAACCCTCACCAACTCCAATCTAAGCATCGTTTCCCAAATTCAAAACATGGACGGATGAATGTTTATTAAATTTTGCTACGACGTCCACTCCCAGTTGCGATACAATTTTTTGGTCATGCAATGAAAATGATGATAATGAAAAATCGCTGCTCTCTCCCGGATGCAGAGGATACAATGATACGTACCGATTAATAAGGTCACGATATTTGAGATTGACTGGTGGTAGTACCAAATCGCATCTTGAAGCCACACGAATCAAACAGACATTATCATTATCGTCCAATCCTTCAATTGCGGAAAGGATATTAGACTTGTCCATGTTTTGACCACGCACGTCTAATGTGATAATGACATACAGTTTTCGTGTAAAATCGGATTCGGTCTGTTTCCAAATTTGGTTGTGACAAATGTAATACTGTTCCAAGTTACGGTGATCGGATTCGTTGAGCATTTGCTCGATGTTGTTTGAAAAACAAAATTCTTGGTCAAATTTTTATCAGTTTGTTAACTCTTAAAAAGTTCAAAAACTTCCTGATTCGCAAGCGGATCAGAACATGGAATCAAGATCAAAAAGTTCTTATTTATTCTATTCTCAATACCGCTTTCTGGTTCCGGTTTGTTTCCGGTTTTTGTTTTTTCCGGTTGCAACCGGTTTGTTCCCGGTTTGCCCCCGGTTTGTTTCCGGTTTGCTCCCGGTTTGTTTCCGGTTTGCTCCCGGTTTGCTCCCGGTTTGCTCCCGGTTTGTTCCGGTTTGGTTCCAGTTTGGTTCCAGTTTGGTTCGTTTACTTCCGGTTCGCTTGCGAACCGAAAGTTTTTGATTGAACTTTTTGTTAAAAAGTTCGTTTTTGATTGAACTTTTTGTTAAAAAGTTCGTTTTTGATTGAACTTTTTGTTAAAAAGTTCGTTTTTGATTGAACTTTTTTGTTAAAAAGTTCTAATTGTACAGATCCATGGTCTGATTCAGCTTATTGCGATTCATCCTGTTGTTAAGAGTGGTGTAATTATCAAAGTCCGATCTTATCTGAACTTTCAAATTTTCTTTGATTCCACCATCCAAAGTTGAACCTTCAATCGTATTGTACAAATCCTGCAAACCGAGTTCAATGCGTTCTTTAATTATAAGTCCAGATTTGGGTGTGAGTTTATACGTCTCTATAATATTGTTATATTTACTTGTGATGTTTCGGGCACTTTCTTGCACTTCGGAAATGAGATCCACATTCTTGTGTTTTTGAAAATAATAGCCATTCTCAAATAAGATATCCAATCCGGACATCCAGCCAAATAATAGCAGATTTCGACTTTTAACATCAACGTAGGCCCTAACCTTGTAGAACCTTCTTCTCGTTTCTTCATCTTCTTCTCTTTCCCTACCACCGTATAACCTGTCTCCAAAATAGGGAATGCTGAAGTACAATATGACATAGTGATTGTATATTTGTCTACCACCTATGCCAGAAACTGGCAAATTGCTTTTGTGTATCTGTAAGCCTAACTCATCAACTATATTTGAACCTATGAGCGTGTAACTCGAATTACCGGTATCAAAAATTACATTGAACCTCGTGGGATCCAACCTGACGTTTTTATTATCACCACTTATAAATTCAAATTCCGTGATATCCGGTTCCACGACCAATTTTTTATCGACGTACGGATAAATGAGTGGACGGTTTTTACATACAATGCTGAATTTTGGAGGATAGTTTGCCACCATTTCAAGATCGACCAAAAAAGACATGACTTCGGAATGCCTGCTTAATTCTACAAACATGTCCGGAAATTGATACAACAACTTATTGACAATCAAATCCACAATGTACTCACTGAAATACCTGTCGGTTCTGCACGATAACCCAACCAAATTCTTGAATCTTTCATAGTTTGCATGTCTCTCCCTCAAAAAAGGCTTAATTAAACCGTCGTAACTCACTCCAGGCTTATATTTGGGCCTCGTATACAATAACAGATACCATTTGGTATATCCAGCAAAATTATAAAACTCGGTGATGATTTCAATTTTCTTTTCCGGGACATCGTTGCGATCTGTGGTATAAATTTCATTCAATTGCCAACGACAACTCAAATGATCCAAATTTAAATCCATGTAATTGCCACTGAAATTAATCCACATTTCAGGTGTATTTGAAACCTGATATTTAATCGTTATTTTATTACGATTCGGATCAATCATCATATGCTGATCCTCTATTGATAAAAAATACGTGCCATGCTCGGATTCTTTGGATTTACTGTAAATCAGTTGTTCCCCATAATATATCTTCTCGTCACCATTGATGTTGGTATACCTATATGGTTTTGGCGGTGAATCCAAATCGATGGTTGGAACCGTATAACCGTAAATTTTATCCACCGCATTATAATGAAAACGGTAAACTTTCATCAGTTTTGCACCGCCTACCATTTCTTTGAGCTCTAAATAAAGTTTCTTATACTTACCATACTTGTGTTTGTATGACATACGTATAACAGTAACTTTTTAAAAGGTTCAAAACAAAACGAACTTTTGAGGGATTTGATTTGATCCCATGTTTTCAGCATCATTCGTTGTCAAGGACCGCTGGTGGCACGGCAGGGCACCGCTGTAACTCTGTTGGTATCGATACATTGACCAAGCCCCCATGTTTTCCCCTATGCTTGGCTCCCCCTCTTAGCCCGGTGCTATGTAGACGTATTGCGAGGGATCGGTGGTGTAATCGTTCGTGTCCGCCAAGAGACCCCCGTTGACCTGGGCCCAAGTCCTGGTTCCCAGATTTCCCACCAAAACGTTCCCGGATGTGCCGATGATGCTGTTGCTGCCGTTCTGATTGGAGAAATTGGACCCGGTGATCAGTTCGACCCCGTAACCGCCATTTCCGCTTCCCGACAGGTTGACGATGTACCCGCGTGCGTTCCGGGCCAAAGTCACCCCGTGGCTGGTCGAATTGTTGACCGTGACAGTGTTGATGGTGAATTGACTGTTCTCGATGTAAATTCCTTGGGCGTTCGTGGTGTTGTCGATGGTGCACGAGAAAATCTCGACGTTGGAACTGTTGTTGGCCCTGATGGCCCCGTTGGTGCAGTTGTTCAAGGTGGCGTTGATGATGCGGGCGTGCACGTTGAAGAGGTTGAATGCGGCCTGGCCACTTCCCGGAACCATCGTGATGGGACTGAGGTCGCTATGAAGGGAACCGTGAACGGCATTGAGGAAATCGGAAACGCCGTGATTGGTGACGGTGATGTCGTGGATGGTGATCTTTTCGAATGCGGCTGCGACTATCGGTGCGGTATTGTTGTCAAAAAGCACCCCTCGGAGCGAGAGCGAAGAGCCCGAAAATACTTGCACGGGCGGGAACTGCAGGTTCCTGAAAGTGGATCCGGTGTCACTGATGGCCACACTGGAATGGTATTGCGCGGTGATGAATCCCTCCGTGATCCCACCGTCGATGAGCGGATTGTTCAAATAGAGCCTGGATTGATCAAGGTGAAAGGTGAATTGTTGATTGGTCTGGGCGTAGTTGCTGATCGTCGCGTCCGAATATTCAATCCCGAGGACGAAGGGCGAGGTGGTGTAATTGATGGTGTTCCACGTGAAACAGTTGAAAGGCGAGGAATCGATGGTGACGTTCCGGCAATTGTCGAACGTGAGCGTCCCGGCATTGACGGTCGAGGCCAAAAAGTGGACATCGGTGGAATCCTTGAAAGTGACCGTATTCAAATTGACGGAACAAGTGACGCAATTGAAGGTGCTCGGTTCCGCTATGTTGAGCATGTCGAGTGTGAACAGTTGGAGGTCGCACGTGTTGAAGTTCATCCCATTGAGGCAGTCGTAGGTGAGCACATTGGAGTTCACGTTACTGAGGGTGAAGTTGGAACTGGCTGTGGATACGGGGGAATTGTAGATGACGCTGTTGAAGCTGATGTTGGATTCGAAAGCATTGATGAAACAGTTGGTGTTGTTAATCGTCACCAGGTACAGGTTGATCGCGCCGTTATTGACGTGGAAAGTACTGTTACTGGCGTCCCCAATTACCAACATGTTGCTGATATTTGCGGTGGAATCCACCACGGAAACCAGGTTGTCACTGACGGTCAATGCATTGGTGGCTATCACGGATTGCAACTGGGCGTTGGTGTTGGTGCTGAAATTGGAGAACGAGTTATCCCAATATACGACACTGGAGATCACGGTACTGTCCTGGTAATTCATCAGGCAGTTGCGACACAGGGTGAATCCCAGGAGGACGAATCCTTCGATCACTTGCACAAATACGGGACCGTTGATCCCCTCCAAAACCGCACCCAGTCCGCCACTGGGCGTCGGGGACATGGTGGGCGCGAGGATGGACAAAACTTGTGCGGTGAAAACGTTGGTGGTCAGGCAGTTGATCGATGCGGGCGTGGGATCGTTCGAAAAGAATCGGGCGTTGGCCAAAACCAGGTGCATGTGGAAAAACACGATTGCAGGTTCCGCAAAGAAATTGGCGGATGAGATCAACTGGACGTCAAGATCGTTCAGGACCACGTTCCCGGTCTTGAATATGATGCGATCACACACCAGCGTGACGTCGTTTTGTTCCACGTTAAAGGTGTCGGCCACGCCGGGAGTGGGTCCAGCGATGATGACGTTGATGGTTGTGGACGTGTTATCCGCGATCTGTGCCGATTGACCAGCATATGTTCCCGAGGTGAAGGTCACGACCCTCCCCCGGTAAACACTTGGCGTCAAGGGCCCCGCCACCGTGATCACCAATTGTCCCGAAACTGGTTCGGAGGTCGCGGATGCGATCGTATGGGTGGCCATGACGGATCTGGATCCCTTCAAGACGTAAGGTTCGGACGTCCTGCCCCTGGCGGTGGTGCGGAAGTTGTAGATTTCACCTGGGGGCAACACGTGGGTACCAGGTGCGAATGAAACGGTGACCAAGCGGTCCCACCCGTGTTCGAACACGATTTCCATTGCCCGGACCAGGGTCAACACCGGGGTACCCGAGGTCAGACCATCGTTGTCATCGGAACCAGTGGTGGAGATGAACACCGTGAAATCATCCGTGAATCCGTTTGAGAGGGATTGGGTGAGTGCCAAGACGTTCCACGATGCTATTCCGTCGCTCTGTACGAGCACGCTATCGCGCCTGTCGTATATGGTGTATCCGGTGTTCCCCCCTGGGGTGCCCTCGATCACGTCCGTACCAATGGGCAGTATGCGGACGTTTTGGGCCGCATTTTGCGGTTTGATCAGCAGGAAGCGACCCGATCGTTGATCGGCCTGCGGGAGGTCGACCGTGGTGTTGCTGTTGTTGACCAGGACGGTCCTGTCGCACGGATCGACCACATAGGGTCCGGTCACGCCGACTTGCCGCAGGCTCTCCCCACCGGAATACCACAGGCTGCCACACATGTCGGTGGCAGAATAATTCAACGTGCCGACCACCGGGAGCACCATGCCCGGGTCCCCCTCGATGTTGATCCATCCGAAATCCAACACGTTGAGCGTACCGCCCGAAGTAAGTTCCCCCGCGGATGGAGTCATGTCCGTGTACAACGTATCCCTGGAGGAATCGATCACGACTCCGGGACTCTGATTCCGGTACACGCGCAGCTCGTTCGACAAACCGATGAAATGCAGGGTGTTGTCCCGGATGGTGAAGGTTCCCCCACTTGGGGAAACGCTGTTGGCCAGGGACGTCGTGTTCCCCGTCCCAACCGCGACGACGCGTACGCGGTTTTTGTCCAGCAACACTTCCGTCCCTGAATTGTTGTTCGTGTTCAGCACAACGCTGTATTCCGAGGTATTGGCGGTGAACCCGACGTTGATCTCCGAACCTTGGATCGACAATCCCGCATCGCTGGTCCCGGTCAAAAGGAAGGTGGGCGCGTCGTCGGTGTTGTGATTGATGCGACTGTTCACGATGATCAAGGACCCGATGCCGATCGTAACCAAACTGTCGACGCCTGTCGACAGGGTCAAGTGACCGTTTTGTATCAACACCGATATGTTGCTGCCGATGTCGACCGGACCCGTGATCGTCAAGGTGGAGGCGATCGTGGATCCGCCACCCGTCGTCGAGACGGGTCCGATGACGCTCTCGGGTCCGTATCCCGTCATGTAGATCCTGTCCTGGAGCGTCACCGTTCCCGCATTTCCCACTCCGAGTCTGACCTCCCACACGTTCCCGACGGAATAACTCGTGGTGGCCGCAATGGCGTCGATAGCCTGTTGGGCCGTCTGGAAAGGCTGGGTGGGGTCCTCCACTGCACCGGTCGCGTCGGAACCGTACAACACGTCCACAAATGCCGTCCTTGCCACCAACATGGAAGGACCGGTGGGACCAACATCCCCCGTGGGGCCCACATCTCCCGTGGGGCCCATTTCGCCCGTGGGGCCCATTTCGCCCGTGGGGCCCATTTCACCCGTGGGGCCCATTTCGCCCGTGGGGCCCATTTCGCCCGTGGGGCCCATTTCGCCCGTGGGGCCCATTTCACCCGTGGGGCCCACATCGCCCGTGGGGCCCGTATCTCCAACTGGACCAGTCTCTCCGGTGTACCCCGTGTGACCGGTGTGACCGGTGTGACCCGTGTGACCCGTTTGACCCGTGTGACCGGTGTGACCCGTGTGGCCCGTGTGACCAGTGTGACCCGTGTGACCGGTGTGACCCGTGTGACCCGTGTGACCCGTGTGACCCGTGTGACCCGTGTGACCCGTGTGACCCGTGTGACCCGTGTGACCCGTGTGCCCGGTGTGACCGGTGTGCCCCGTGTGGCCTGTGTGACCGGTGTGCCCGGTGTTTCCTGTAGCGCCGGTCGGGCCAATGTCACCGGTGGGGCCTGTGGGTCCAGTATAGCCCGTGGATCCTACATCGCCGGTGGGGCCAGTGTGTCCGGTATAGCCTGTTGATCCGACATTGCCAGTGGAGCCAGTGGAGCCAGTGGAGCCAGTGGGTCCAGTGGGTCCGGTATGACCGGTATTACCAGTGGAACCGATGTCGCCAATTGGACCCGTGGAACCCACAGGGCCCGTGGGACCTGAATCTCCAGTGGGACCACGATCTCCAACAGGACCAGTGGAACCAGAACCTCCGACGGGGCCGGTGCTGCCAGTGGGACCAGTGGGACCCGTCGATCCAATGGTCCCCGTTGGTCCGGTATTGCCAGTGTGGCCTGAATTGCCAGTTGGACCCACTGGTCCTGTCGTTCCCGTAAAGCCCGTGTGGCCGGTGTGGCCCATGGGACCGGTAGGGCCAGAAACACCGGTCATGCCAACGGAACCAGTGGGGCCAGTGGGACCAGAAACACCGGTCATGCCAACGGAACCAGTGGGACCCCGACTACCTTTTGGCCCCGGAAGTCCCTTGTACCCCCTGGGTCCTCTGTGGCCTCTAAAACCCCTGGGACCTCTGTGCTTCCGTTTGGAATCGTTCGTTGATGAGGACGAGGACGAGGAATCGCGGCTCTTTGGCATATATTATAAAGAAATATTTGGAAGATTTTGTTTGCACACCATAATTTGTTGCACATTTTTGGGCGCCGCTCTTGTTGGGAGGACGCCGGCGTCCCCCCAAACCCCTCGTTTTATAAAATGGTTCGTTTTTGATTGAACCTTTTATAAAAGGGTTAAAAAGTTCATCACATTAAATGTACTTCAGAGACATATATGACGTGCAAAACGAGCAATCTGGACGAGAAGAAGCATTGGGTGCTGAAGAGGATCCTGGAATTTTATTCCGATCCTTGCAATTTGGAAAAATTTTTCGAGATAATGAAGTCCAAGAAGGAGAAAAAGATCAGTTTGAGACTGATCAATTGGTTCGTCACCAATTATTCGAAGAAGAACAACATCGTGTATCCCATTTCCAGGCCAAATGGGGACATGGATATTTTCATGCCCTATTTGAGGTACAAGAACTTGGTCTCCTCCTATCCCAAAAAGCTGTTCGATCCATTCTGCCGGAGTGAGGACATCATACAGTTGGAATTGAACGACCAAACGATAGATACGGCAATTTGTCAGCTGCACTTCTTCAAGTGGGCGATTGAGAACCTCGTGATGGAATTCATCGAAAAAAATGCCGATGCGATTTACGAAGACATGGAGAAGAACGACAGTCGTCCCAACAAAAATCCCATCAAAAAGACCAAACAACAGCTATCGCAATCCATTTATCAAAAGATGGTGTGTTTCAACAATCCCATTAATATACCGTTTTATAAAACCAAATAGTCGCATATTGTATATGGACCCTCTTCTGGTGAACCACTTGATAAGCGAGGCCTTCAAGATCATCGGCAGTATAAACTTAAGGCTCCATAATAAAAGGGAATTCAGGGACAGGGACCAACGTCTGTACACGTTGGTCGTCGTGGGAGGCGTGGCTTTGAACGGTCACGTGTCCCAAGCTTATCCCACGCGGGACTTGGACTTGAAATTGGTTTACAACCGACTCATCGACCAACCGGACGTCCAAGAAGAAGAGATCCGCGATGACGCAAAGGAGGCCGAGGTATTGTCCAGCGAGGAGGTGACGGTCGACAGTCTGACACACGGCGAGGTATCGGCCATTGAGGGGGAAGGGGAAGAGGAGAGCGAGGAGGGCGAAGAGGAAGAAGAGGAAGAAGAGGAGAAAGAGAGGGAGGAGGAAGAGGTTGGGGGGGAGGAGGAGGAAGAGGAAGAGGGTGATGGGACTGAGAGCGAGGCCGTCGCCTCCGCCGCTGCCGCCGTCGCCACCGCCGATGCCGCACCACCCAATACCGCAAACTATTTGGAATTGTACAATTACCCAAAAACCGGATTCAACGCATTAAGGGCCAGGATAATGCTGGAACTTAAGAAGCACCTGAACAACTATGCCCATAGGCGACCAGAATACTTCCAACACCTTGCCCAGAACAGGGCCGGGGATTACTTTCAGGTGGGGATAACCTATCGATACCCCTGTGTTTTCAACAGTATTCCGGGGATGTTCTCCTGCATCCGAAGGCATCCGGTTCTCACAGAGATGGTTTTTTCACTGTTTTACAAATTCAAGCACATCAAAACCGAATGCAGTCTGATCGACCTGAACATGTTCACCAACATCTACTCCAAGAACGTGGTCAGGTCCCCGGGTGTGTACGTGTACAACACACTGTACATGGATTTCTACAGAAAGGCACTGGACAATTACGAAAAGAGGAGATCCAAGGAACTGAACGTCATTCCCTACATCCAAAGCAGGAACGTCAAATTCGCTTCGATTGGATTCGCCATTTACGACATGTACATACTCATGTACAAACATCACCGCTTGGAAAAGAGGATGATCTACGGCAATCGGCTGACGTATCTGTTGCAGGACATATCGCAGGCCCATCCCACCGTCGATGTCGGGAGACTAAGGGAATTGTTGAGGACCAATCCCTTGGATGGGTCGGAACGGGCTCTGAGGGACCGGGCCGAGGTCCTGGAAATTGCCAATCAACTCAACACCATGCAGATACAGCGCCAGATCGGTTTCACCGATAGGTACCGTTCGCTTTTGCGCCTTCCCCCGCCGGACGACATATACGTCCCCGGTATCACGGACACCCTGGACGAGATCCTGGCCAAACGCAAGGAGACGCGCGACGATTACCCCGTCCATTCAAGCGACAAGTGCATCGGTTTCCTCCAATTGGGCTGGTTGGAGAAATGGAAGGAGTACCAACGTCGATACCAAGAGCAGAGTGTCCATAGTATGAGTCCAGGTCCAGGTCGTGGTCGCGGTTGGGGACCAGAAGGTCGCGGCCGTGGTCGCGGTCGCGGTTGGGGATCAGCTGGTCCGGGTCGAGGTCGAGGTCGAGGTCGAGGCTGGGGTCCTGGTCCTGGTCCGGGTCCTGGTCCGGGTCGCGGTCCGGGTCGCGGTCCGGGTCGCGGTCCGGGTCGCGGTCCGGGTCGCGGTTGGGCTGGACCACCGCACGACCGATCCAGTGGTTTTCGCGGAGAGAAGACGGAAGACCTGGCATATTATTATGCCGATGGGTTCAAGACCGGCTGAATACAATAATTTATGGTAGCGTCACTCGTCGTACCCATAAATGTTTTTCTCGGCATTATTATAAACAGAATGCCGAGAAAAATGATGACCGAAGACCCCAGGGTGAAAACCGACCAGAGCTACGAGGAACACGCGGAGAGCAAAACCAAAAAACAATTACCGCATCAGGTAGCAGAAAGGGGAACCGTCAGAGAGAGTAGGACAAACAACATGGCGCCAAATTTTCGGGTGATCAAGTTCATCCATCTGGAGATCCAGAATGACAAAACACTCAATAATGACGTGGAATTGATAGCCGATAGTATGGGCGTCAAAGGTCCGCGTCAATACCTGATGATATTTATCGCAACACAGAGGCGCGGTGATCGCCAATTCAACCTGTTGGTCCAAAATCTGACCCGGCTCGATCGCGATATGGCACTCGAACTCAAAAAGCTGGGAAGGACCAACGAAGAGATCTCCGACGTCCTGGAAAAGAACGAAGAAATCAACAAAGCCGTGAAAAATCTGGTCAAAGCAATGAAACCCATCATCCAAAACTTGGTCAAGCGCACCTGACGGAGATGCCCAGGGACTCCTCAAATAAAGAGGCAATCCAAAGCATTTCTAAAGATAAATTCGAAATCAATGGTGGCGCTATTGAAACAAACTAAATGACGCATTGGCTGTTAGAGATGGGTTCACATTACACAGTCGAATCTGATTTATCTTGATCACCGATAAAATAAGCATATCTGGATAGTTTGGTATGACGTGTGTTACGTTCCACCGACCAACTGCATCAGACCACGTCGCGGGAACTATGTTGATGTATACGGTGGAACTCTCTGCTACATGGTGCAACAGGGCCTTCTCAGCAGGTCACTGCGATTGCCGTAGGCGCGATGATTGGCGGGGGGTCCGGCCTTTCTTTCTGGTATTGATGTTCATTACCAGTGATGCACATAAATTCTGAGCAATTTGGCGGCTCCCCAACAGTACATGAGTATGCCTGTGGCACCTAATGCCAGTGAAAACATCATCATGATTCCCTCTGTCTCCATTTTATATTGTTTTGTTCAAACTTTTTTCAAAAAATAAAAATTGTAAAGCAACAATGGAGTTTCGGAACACTGAACCGGGGCATCAGTTGTTCGGTTAGCAGTGTCTTTTAATTGAAACATCTGCTGAACGCATGCATCTATGTGTGACACCCGTTTGTTCCCATTTGATCAAGATTTTTCCGAAAAGACCTGCGCAGTGAGGTGCCTGGCTTACGTCACAAAAATGCCCTATCGGGAGTACCTGTTGACACTGTCGGATTTGAAACCGGAAGTGAACGGCATGTATTTTGTGGACATTTATCGCCAATTGCAGAAATACGGCATAGGGTTTTCGCACAGCTTTCCTTCCGAAAGAGGCCTTTTCATGATATTGTTGTACCGTCCAGGCGCAGCGCAGCTGTACCGTCCAGGCGCAGCGCAGCTGTACCGTCCAGGCGCAGCGCAGCTGTACCGTCCAGGCGCAGCGCAGCCGCACGGTCCAGGCGATTACGTTCATTACGTGATCTATCACGATGGAATCCTATATGATTCCCTGCTCTCCGAACCAGTCCCCAAGACCCTCGATGAATTGAGAGAGACGATCGAAGAATCCATCGGTACCGGCGGTCCAGTGGATGCATTCTTCGATAAGCAAATATGGTGCATACGCATAAAAGAATAGGCAGATCTGATGCTCTCTCTCAGCATTGTTGCATCCAGATCGACCACTGACCCCTTCCCCCTTGTTTGCGTTGCTCTGCCCCTAGTGCAGAGGGTTCCCACCTGTTGCTCCGATTCAGAGAGACATTCTGGCTTCTCGGCTTTCATTCTCCGATTGGCGTCGGTGTGGTTTCGGGGTGGGAAGTTTCCTCTATATGCTGTTCTTGTTTTCCTCAATAGTCCTGTTCCTGGGGATCCCTGGGAGCGGGTTTCTTGGAACTCAAATTATCTTCAATCGATGCATACAAAGGCGATAAGTCGGTTCCACATCCTTTTGCATGAAGCGGAACTCAACTGTCATTCAGTAAACAAATAACGATTGTTCTCATCTTTTACACCAAGATGTACTTGTGATGCAATGTAACCGCTATTTGTCGAGTCATACCTCATCCTGAGATCAGTTCCATCAGGAAGTTCCAACACACACATTTGGTGCTCACCACGTTGAGTCGGGTTTCTGATATGAATCGCTTTGATGTGTTTACCCACGACGTCATCCATATCAAATTCGAGAATGATCTTTCTATGATTGATCTCCTCATCTGGTTCCGAATAGTCATTGTCATAACCACACATCGAACATCCTCTACATTGGGTCTGTATCAACAGATGTATGTAGTCATGGGTACCGTCAAACCTGATGGATACCTGATCCACATCGACATCTATTGATTTCACTTTGAAGGTTTCACACATTTCTTTGATTCTGCTCATCTTTCTCTCTTCCGTGAACTCCTGTTCCGCTTTCCGTTTTTCATTATGGATATCCGACAAACGTTCGATGGATGTTTGCATCCTGAATATCAATTGTTCAATCAATTTTGTATCCATGTTATCCGTTCCAAATTTCCTTACTGATCACTAATCAACCCAGTGATGGTCTTGGGAACCCTAACCGCCAAGCAAAGCCACAGGCGGGCCCTAGGGAACGCAGACGGAAAACAGATTGCTGTCTTAGAGGTGCTCTGATAGAACGAGCGAACGAGCGATGGGTCCAGAGAGCTCTTAGTGCAGGAGCGTCAGCGACGGCTTGAGATCTCTTTGACCCAATTATTTATTGGCACGAATTCCTTAAGTGGTTTATTGGAAAATTAAATGGTATTTTTAAATGATGGGTTTGTTGTTACAAATGAAAATTTGATTTTTGTGTCTTTACTGAGAAATAAAAGTAAATTTCAAGAACTGTTAAAACCTTTTCGGAGATGAGATATTGTTCAAGCTTAAATATCGCATTTTCATATTCATCCATTGAAACTGTTTAACCACTAAAACTATTTTTTTTTTACGACAAATCATTCAATTGGCGTACCGGCATTATCCTGCGATGGGCACAGTCGCGTGTAACCACTGGGACACAGTCACGCACCTACGATGCTGGCACATAGGCCGGACCTACAG
>Ga0196963_10000987_pt1 | contig 21130 bp, 30 predicted proteins | sample S1_5metaG_FD_148600 | JGI IMG/M metagenome (GOLD analysis project Ga0196963, IMG submission 148600) | Soil microbial communities from Anza Borrego desert, Southern California, United States - S1_5 | ecosystem: Environmental > Terrestrial > Soil > Desert | place: USA: California | collected... | reverse complement strand
TACCAAGCGAGGTGGCGCCCTTGGCCGCATCGGTCACGAGGTTGTCGCCAGTGACCGCGGGGAGGACTGTCGCGCCGGCGACCGCACCTAGAGCGATCCGGCGGTATAGAGCGTTTCGGGTCTGAGCCCTCTTATAGAAGCTTGACTTTGCGAGGGCGTCCCTACCAGCAGAAGCAAGAAGCGCCGAATCATGGCCCTGCCACCAGTCGGTGAAACGATCCGAGATACCCCTGCCCGACGAGTGGTTGAAGTCACGGATGGCTGAGGACCGCTGTCGGATCGCATCAGGCCCAATAAAGCGATAGGCGTGTCCACCAGCCATCTTCCCAACCTGCTCTTTCTGAAACAGGCGAAGCGGACTGATGTGGTTCACCCCCTCGGCAAACGCGTTCCCTACCCAGCGGCCTAGACCCATGTCGGCTGTCTCTCTCTACGGGTGGTGATGGGCCCCCTAGGCGGCGGAGTACTCTCCCTGAACGCCCCGCTAGGATGTTTACTCAGACGGGCTCTCTGACTCCTCATATGGCTCTTGCGATGTGAGTCATGGGCCGCCTGTACGAGCCCCCCTTTAGGCTCATAGTAGTTCGAAACCAACCGTCTATTGTAGTCGCCGAGTGGTTTTACGGAGGGGATCTCTTCAAAAGGTGCGGCCCCCATACCACGGCGTGGTACGTGAACCAGAGGTGGTTCTTCCTCAGCTTGATTCCGGCGGCCTACCAACATCAGCGCCGCCGCGGTGGCGCCAATCGCCAGGTAGCGACCCGGGATGTGAAACCGAGTAGCCGCTCTGGGGACGGTCTCCGCCACCTCTCGTGCGGCGGACTCGGCCATAGGAGGCTTACCTACGAGTGGGTATAGAAGGTTGGCAACCCGCCCCGATTGGCTCGCGTCGTAGATCGCTCCGTGGGCAAGCCCCTCCGAGTGCTCGAGACCCAAGCCGTGCGCGACCGAGCCCAGCTTCCAGCTCTCGTAGGGGCGACCGGTCGATCCGGGGAAGCCAGCTCGCTCGTAGCGGCGAGCCAGGTCTAGCGTGTCGACCGACTCAGAGGCGAAGTAGCGGTGGTAGGTCTCCTCGCCGAGGAACCTCTTAAGAATCGGGATGTCGAACTGGTCGATGTTGTGACCGACAAGTTGGACCCGCCTCCCTGTCGGGATGCGCTTCTCGAGGAAGAGGAGAAGCCGCCGCCGCGCCTCGTCCTCGGTAGGCGCGTTCAGTAGGTTCGCCGGCGAGAGCCGGTTCGTCGCAAGGGCGCTCCTCGCCTCCTCCGTCGCCAGCTCCTCCGCGGTGCGACGTACGTTCGTACGAAAGACCCGCGACGTGGGGAGGAAGTCCTCACCTAGCTGGACGAAGCCGATCTCGCCGATCTGCTGTCGACCCGGGCCCTGGACGCCCAGCGTCTCAAGGTCGAAGGCCCAGCGGAGGAGCTTCCCAGTTTCACCGCGAGAAGTTGGCTGAGCGCCTTGTATTATGGCGGCCGCCCTCTCAGAACCAAGCTGCTTCGGCAGAAAGCGCTTGGCTGCACTCGTTAGTCTTGCATCAGGATGGCTCTTTAGCACCTCCTCAATATGAGAGCTCGTATAAGATCCATCTGAGTCGAGTTCACCTGGGATACTCACCCAATGTAGGATCTCGATTTGTCCAGATGATCCAGCCGACGTAGCTGTTACAGAAACGTCTAGGTATCCACCTTCCCGTACGGTCAGATCAAGCCACTTAGCCGCAGCCACCTTACTCCTCGCGCTCGAAGCGGGTGATCTCCGTCAGCTTCTTCGGGACCCCGTTCTCGTCGAGCTCTGTCTCGACCCTCTTCTCGGCGATCTGCTTCTGCTTCCGTATCCGATCGTGCAGCTCCGCAGCCTGCTTCGACCGGTCCTTGAAACCCCCCTTGAGCGCGGCCGCCTTCGACTTGCGGCTCATCACCGCCTCCTGAGCCACCTTTCGAGAGAGCTCGATCGATTTGAGGAGGTAGTCGGCGTTGTGGTTACCGGTCACGACGACCGTCGCCTGCTTCTCCGTAGCTAGTTCGAAGACCTTCTCGAGGCGGGGGTCTTCCGCCATCGCGGCCTCGGCCCGATGCTTGAGCAGCCGTAGCGTCGCCATCTGGCCGGCCACGCTCGCGTCGTAAACGGTCATGGGGTCCATGGGGTCGATCTCCATCTCCTCCATGTAGGCCCCGACCCAGGTCTTGATCATCGCGAGCTCCCAAGGACACGGAGAGTCCAGCGGGTAGGGAACCTTTGCCCGCGTGAGCGGGCACTTCTTCACGAGCGGACACTCAGACCCCTTGCATGTGAGGGCGGCGACGTCTGCACCGAAGATGACCGAGTCGACGAGCGCCGCTTGGAGGATCTCCTTCTGTTGGTCGGAGACTAGATCGAAACCCGTGTCGATTTGCGCCATACTGAGGCGCTTCTTCTTCGACGTGGACAGGCTGGTAGGCGAGATGAGCTCGGGTGGAACAGACTCGGGCTTCGAGAGTTCGCCCTTTCGTGTCGGCTCAGGTCGCGGTGCCGGGGTATCCCAGTTCTCGAAGAAGTTCTCTGAATCGCTCACTCTGCCTCGCCTTCTCAAACGCCGCCTGCAAGGCGAGGCGAGTATGAGGGCACGGGAGACCCAACCTCTCCCTCAACACTGTGAAGCGATGGTGCTCCCCTGGCGCGAGCTCGGACAGCGTCTGTGAGATATCGTCAATTATAGCGACGACTGACTCAAAGACGAACCTGTCAGTCTCCACCGAGGAACTCGCCTCGTGCCCGGGCGAGGAGACGTTCGAAACGCAACCTCCCCCAGAAGGCCTTGCCCTGGTACTCCGACTCGCCTGGCAGACCGTCCTCGAGAAGCTCTGGTCCCCTCGTGTGGTGGAGCAGTACGGTTGGGACCCGTTCTACGACCCCGGAGAGGGCGGCGATCATCTGGAGGAACGCCTTGGGACGATAGCCGGCCGCAAAGACGTGATCGAAGCCGCCAGCCTCGGTGAACGAGTGCCGACGAAACATCATCGTCTCGATCGAGAAGCAGTTGCGCCCAAGCATCTCCGGCCGAAACGGCTTGGCTTCCTCGAATAGCTCCGGAATCCCCGAGCGGCTGAGATAGACGACGTCTCCATAGCTGGCAGCGAGAGACTCTGCGCTCATGCGCTGCGTCTGTAGCCGAAGACGATCTACCGGGATGGTGTTCGTAGGCGAGAGCATCGCCATGTAGTCGGCGTCACTGCTCATCCACCCGGTGAGGATCTGAAGTAGTACGCCGCCCGGCCGTCGCCTGGAGTTGCCAGGACCGCGGACCACGGTGGCTCCGATGAACTCGGAGACGTCTTGGTCTTCGTTCTCGCTCTCGTTGATTACAAGTAGCTCGACTCGGCCCGAGTAGTCTTGCCCCTTCACACTTTCGACACAACGACGTAGCTCGTCGAGCGTCCCGTGTACGTATGGAACCACGATCACGACCGAGTCTCTCACTCTACCCCCCAAGCAAGTCTGCGTATGGCCTTGGAACAACCTTCGCGCGGATGAAGAGCCATCCTCCACCTAGATTTCTATACGAGATCGAACGAGCGGTCCAGGTGAGAGTTTCTACTCTCTTTGCTCCCACGTAGGCTTCCAAGCTCAGGTAGCCTCTCTCTGGTAGTTCTCCTGCCCAAGTCGGAGCGGCGATCGTTGAGACAACCTCCTGCGCCCCTTCCTTCTCTGGCGTGACAAGGGCCGACGGAGACACGATTTCTCCGGCCACCATGCGATCGTGGTCGACGACGCGAAGGATCAGTCGGGAAGCCACTCTGTCTCGAACAGAAGATGGAGCGATTTGCCGTGCTCGTCATAAAGATTGACACGAAAGACGAACAGGACGCCGGTCGGGTGGACACGTGTCTCCTCGAGACGGACAAGACCCTCGCAGAGGAAACACCCTGAGAGAGTGTCTTCGATCGCACTCGCCGCCCTGGCGAGGCCGGCCGGCGTCAGGGTCAAACCCTTGCACGCGGCATTTACGACCTCCTGAAAGAACGCCTGCACCCCAGGAAGGGAGAACTCGTCGAGCGAGACCGGCGCAAGCGGGATCTCTACCTCTTCGCCTCTCACCTGCGCCAGAAGGAGCCAGTGGAAGGCGTGGTCGCTGAGCAGGTATTCGACGTGTAGCCCGTCCATCTCAGCCGACACGGCAGCCACAATCCGAGTAACCGCTTCGGAGATCTCGCTCCGCCCGACTCCTCTAGGCAATCGCCAGGGCGATTCGTCCCCGCACATCTCCCGCATGAAATAGTTGCGGAAGATATCTCTCTCGGTTTCAGCGGTTAAATGGCGTTGACTGGTATCATTTGTCCCGCTCATGAGCCCTCTAATGGTTCGTAGCTCTGACACGAGCCACTTTATACCAGAGTCCCTCACTATTGGGGCTCGTTCATCAGGAGCTCCTGAATGAGAGCGGGATTCTGGACCCACGAACACCTGAGAGTGGCGTTCGAGCGCTCCCTCGAACACTACACGATGGAAGATCTGGCGGCGGAGCTGACTGTGATGTGGAACCATCCAGTCACCGCATCCGCGGTCAGGGGAGCCCTGAAGAAGGGCTTCCCGGAGAACAACTTCCGAGCCACGATGGGCAAGAACCGTCGCCTCAGGGAGCTCGCGGAGAGACGGGAGCAGTCACAGAGGATGGTGACACAGCTCCGGGAGGAGGTTTCCAGCCTTGGCGAGGAAGAGTCCTCGCGTCGGGTCGACTACCAGAGTTTCGGAAAGGCCGACCTGCAAAGGAAGCATGCGATCCCGGCCGACCGCCGAGAACGTGGAGACCTCGTCTTCCCGTTGAACGAGAACTCGCCGACTCTCGTGATGGTCTGGCCGGACGCTCACGTGCCTCATCACGACCCGGCTACGATGGAGGCCTGCCTCCTTCTAGCAGAGGCGTTGCGGCCTGACCTGGTCGTCGACCTTGGCGACTTTCTCGACCTTGACCAAATCAGTAGGCATGGGAGAGATGGAGTCGGGGGGACCAGCCTCAGGGAGTCGGTTGTTCTAGGCCGACACCTCCTCGCGGAGCAGGCGAGACGGCTGGACGCTGTCGGCGTGAGGAAGAGAGTCTTCATCGCGGGAAACCACGAACACCGACTTCATCGCTTCATTCTTGAGCGGGCGCCCGAGCTGTACGAGATCGTACCTACGGTCCAAGAGGCTCTCGGGTTGGCTGAGTCGGGGTGGGAATTTGTCAGCTATGGGGGCTATCTGCGGATCGGTCCGGTCGGGATCACCCATGGAGAGAAGTTCACCAAACACATCGCGGACACCATGGTGACCTCCGAGGGGACGACGGTGATCGGCCACGTCCATCGTATCCAGCTCGCAGTCAAGAACACTCGTCCGGGTCACCCCGAGGTGTCGATGACACCAGGGACGCGGGCTAAGACGTCCCAGCCCTACGAGTACCACAGGCCGAACGACCACGTCCACGGGTGCGGTATCGTGCAGATAATGCCGGACTACTCGGTGACGATGATCCCTGTAATGGCTCATACCGGAGTGATCAGGTGGCCGATGGTTGGTGGAACCACCCTTGTCTGTGACGGCAACAAGAGACGGTCATATGAGGAGCTCCGGAACTAGTGACGCGTAGAATGGTATGAGTGTGGAGACGGCTCGTTCTTTTTCTCCATCTCGCCTTCGCGAGTTCGCTTCTCCTCGTCGCTCTGTCTGTCACCTGCTGTGTCTCGTTTCCGAGCGAAGAGCCGCCGTACTCGGTTGAGTCGCCGACCGTTTGGGTCCATGCGTCATCGGAGAATTCCGTCTCAGCCGGAAGTGGAGTCTGTCTCCATAGCTCGCCCACGCACGGCCACTACTTCCTGACAAACGCCCATGTGATCCTCGCCTGGTTCACGCCGGCGAACGACGTGAGGGTAGGGTTCACCGAGGGGGAAGGGGTCTCCGCCACGGTGATGGTAAGCCGCCTCGACTGGATGAGCGGAGAGCTCCTCGACGAGCGCCTCGACCTGGCGGTGCTCTGGAGCCCCTACCTCGGCGAGGTCTACCCGTCGCTCCAGAGGATCGCCCCAGCGAACCCTTCTCCCGGGGACGCCGTTAGGGTGGCTACCTACCGTCCGCGCCCACACCCCCACGTGCTCTTAGGGGCGGCAGTCGCCAGCATGGGGTGGGTGACCGAGCTCCTGATGGAGGAAGAGGTGATCCCAGGCAACTCCGGCTCCGCCGTCTACGATGCGGAGGACCGTCTGGTGGGGCTGATCTGGGGCTCGAAGACCGGGTCCATGGAAGCGCAGATGGTGGGGGTGCCGGCGATCCGGGAGGCCCTGTCCACGCCTCGACTGCGCTGGCTCCTCGACGAAAAGTCGAAGTGAGACCGGCTGGTCGCTGAACCGCCCTAAGTCACGAACCCCAGGCTGGCCCGGAATCGCCTAGAATCAGGCGTTCCTAGAGGAGGAGGCCAGAAAAAAAGCTCCGCGAGATTCCCTACCACCCCTACCCTCCCGCCTGCCTCCGAAGGGAAGGCGCAGGATGTCCGACTAGCCTACGTAGCTCCTCACGTCTGCGGTGACAGTTGACACAGACCAGCTCACACTTCTCGATCTCCCGTAGGATCTCGGCTTCGCTACGGCCGCAAATCCCCTCGCCGATGGTAAATCGCTTCTCGCCACGGACGTGGTCCCAGGTCATCTCGGCCGACTGATAGCTTCGTCTACAGTCGGTACAGGGGGCTTGCTTCAGTCGTCGTAGGTAGGTCCGGAGCCGTCGTCTCTCTTTAACAGGCGACACCCCTATAATTGTACGAGTCGTCGCCGGCCCCTTATCGGTGGAGGAGTCATGAGAGGAAGGGCCTGGACCGCAGATGAGGCGAACCAGCGCCTCGCCTCCCTGAGCGCGCCGGAGTCGATCCGGGCGGTCGCCAAGGAGGTGATCGAGAACCTCAAGACGACGCGCCCCACGAGCAAGCCGCACCTCACGGCCCAGCAACGCCTCGAGTGGCTCCTGGAATTCCCATGGGAGGCCAATACCGAGCGCAGGGGGCTTCGTGAGGTGGAGGAGGCCTTCGCAAAGTCGATCCTCAACCAGGAGGAGGCGAAGGAGAAGGTTCTCGAGTCGCTCTCGCTCTACTTTGTCGACCGGGAGTCGGCGGCTCCGGTCCTCTGTCTGACCGGCCCCTCAGGGACGGGAAAGACGCTCATCGCCCGGACGATGGCGAGTGCGCTCGGCCGGAAGCTCGTTCAGATCAGGATCGGAGGACTCCGGACGGAGATAGACGTCTTCGGTCACAACGCCCCAGGTCAGATCGCCCAGGCGTTCCGCCGGGCCCAGGCGATCGACCCGGTTGTGCTGATCGAGGACATACACAGGGTGAAGAGCGATGTCGCACTGACGGCGCTCCTCGACAGTCTCGACCCGATGGGAGACGCGTTCGAGGACCGTTACCTGGGTGTACCGATCCGTCTCGACAAGGCGATCTTCATCATGACGTGCCAGTCGGTGACGGAGCTCCCCTGCGGCTGGCAGGGCCGGATCAGGGTGATCCCGCTCGACAGCTACGTGGACGAGGAGAAGGTCGAGATCGCGACCAAGCACCTCGTCCCTGAGCTGGCGGAACGGGCTGGGATCGCGCCTCCCAAGTTTTCCGCTGCCACCATGAGCCACCTGATCCGTAACTACACGCGAGAACCTGGAGTATCCGAGTTGGCTTCACGACTAGAGACGGTCCTTCGCAAGCTGTCTCTGCGTCGGCTCCGAGGAGAGACGGTCCCCGAAAAGGTGACTCGCGAGACGATCAAGGCGCTTCTTGGTCCTGACTACTACCTTAGCATCGCCCCGTTCAACGGCGGGGTCGGCATGGTGAACGGCCTGGCCGAGACCAGTATGGGCGGCGAGATCATGCCGATCGAAATCGTCGCTACGCCGGGAGAGGGGAACATCTCTCTCACGGGCAACCTCGGGAACGTCCTCAGGGAGTCGGCGCAGATCGCCCACACGTGGGTCAAGACGAGAGCTGACAGGCTCCGTATCCCCTACGAGAGGTTCAACCAGGTAGACCTCCATATCCATCTCCCCGAGGGCGCCTGTCCGAAGGACGGGCCGTCGGCCGGACTCGGGTTCGCTCTGGCAATCGCCTCTGTGATGACCGGCAGGCGGGTCAGGAACGGCTTCTCGATTACCGGGGAGCTAACCGTCCACGGCGACGCTATCGCGATCGGGGGCCTCGCAGAGAAGCTCTCGGCCGCCCGCAGGGAGGGGGTGAGGAAGGTGATCATCCCCGAGAAGAACCTCTCGGACCTCTACTGGATCCGCCCCGCCGTACTCGAGAAGCTCGACATCGTGCCGGTGCAGACGATGGACGACGTGCTCTCGATCGCCCTCTGTTAGAAACCGCGAAGCCGCGAGCAGTCCTCACAGGCCCAGATCAGGCGTACCTCGTCGAAACAGATCCCTAGATCGGGCTGCTGAGGGTTGAGGTAGGGTGCGATCGGAATGTGGTAGCCGGCCGCGTTCTCATCCTCAAGCCCACAGAAGAAACAGGCGACAACGCTGGTCGGGCCAGAGTCAGACAGACTGTCGGTGACCAGACGTCTCAAATAGTCGATCTGCTTCTGATTGAGTTTCATCTGCTGGGGTCGGTTGGCCCATGGGGGTCGCCATCGACCCGCCAATAGAGCTTATAACAGCAGATCGGACACACGAGGAACTCTTCGAGAGCGAGGAAGGCGCGAGTGCGACGGCAGGTTGGACAATACTGGTTCCTAGTTGGAACCGACACACCGCACGCAGGTTTCGTCGTCCTCAATCTGTGTCGGGAAGAGTTTGTTGAGACGCTCACGCTGAGACTGGGAGAGTGCCAGGATTTCAACGTCGCAATTTCGACATCTGGTGCGGACGAGTCCTTCCCTGATCGAGTAAAGGGCCTCCTTCAGGGCCTGGGCAGTGTCGCCGGAGATCGTCACCTTGCACTCGCAGGGGAAGACGTCTCCGCAGGCCGGACAGAGGTCGGAACGGTTCATGAGAGCTCCAGTGGGACCACCTCAAACGAGCGGTTCACCATCGCGATCAGCGGGAAGTTCGTCTCAGCCGGCGGCGTGAGGAGCCGACGCTTGATCGCCTGAAACACAGCAACAAGTTCCTCTGGTAGCTCTCCGCGATCCGCCCACATCTCCGCCCACGCGCAGACCAGCCGGAGCTCCTCGATGTTCACCTTGAGCTCGACGACGTTCTCGGTCGACATGGCGGGGACCCGCGTGTGGCAGTTGGGACAGCTCGAGAGGGCGGCCACCTCATCCAGGGTGAAAACCACGTAGCAGTTCATGCACTGGACACCCGACACAGCTACCTCCCCAGGGCGTCGATCTTCCTCTCGAGGGAATCAGCACGCTGGCAGAAGCTCTCTCGCCACTCCGAGTCGTCGTGTAGTGGCTTCCCAGCAACGACCCTGGTGCCGCCGTAGCAGACGTAGCCGATCAGCGCCAGCACCAGTAGACAGAACGCCACGCGTACTAGGAGTCTCATTTGCCCATCCGAAGCTGTTCCAACTTGGTGTCGATACGTATCAGCCGCTCGTCAATCGTCTGCCTCATCTCGCTGATCTGGATACGGGAGAACTCCACGTAGGTCTCGAGGCGAACCAGCCGGTCCTGTTGGTCTTGGATACGACCGAACATGAAGCCGGTGACGGTTGCGGACGAGGCAACGATGAGTGAGCCGAGGATGCCCATCAGCCACCAGAGGATCTTCTTTTCGGACGACTTATCCATCTGCCCCCCCAGAGATATTCTAAGGGGTGGAAAACGGCGGGGAGCCCTATGGCTCCCCCGCCGCGCAAGGGGCCCTTGGAAGAAGGGCTCAGTCCTCGATTTGCGTTCCCTTACTGAAGGGAAAGGCCCTGATCGTACTCATCTCAAAGCCGATCTCACGAAGTCCGGCGCGAAGAGTCTCGAAGTCCTCCTCTCCTCCCAGCCAATGATGGATCTCAGCATGTCCGATCAGCTGGAACCAGAAGCTGTCAAGGGGCGAGGGAATATCCTTCTTGAGCAGGGCGGCGTCAAATCGTAGCCGGAACCTGTAGAGGTTGAGTTGGTTCACGCGGATCCCCCGAAGTTCCGCGCCATCACCTCGGCAATGGCGGTGCCCATGTCGTTGAAGGCGTCGCTGCTCCTCACTAGGAGCGAGCGGCCGTCCGCGTCGCGACAGTGGTAGCCGCTCCTAGGGTCGTAGGAGAGGATCTCGAATGGGCCTTCGCTCCCCCACTGGCCGTCGTCCTTCGTGAGGATGAATACGTACTCTCCCTTCTTGAAACGCATCTACGGCACCTCAGAGCGGATGATCGCCCCGATGTCCCGCTCGCGGACAACCCAGTAGGGGCCGTCGTCAAGCTGGACCGGCGTGGCCGCGTAGGGGGCATAGGTGACGAGGTCGCCCACAGCCACCTGCGGTGGGACGATCCTTCCGCTCTCGGAGCGGGAACCGGAGCCGACCGCCACCACCACCCCCCGCAGGACGAACTTCTTTCTCTGCTCGGGGAGGAAGATCGGCCCCTCCTTGAGTGACGCCTCCTCGTCCTTGAGTAGTACGCGATCCAAGATAGGACGAAACCTCATGCGCCCCTCCAGTAGCGGTCGCCGTAGTTGACACTGGGGGCCTGAGCTAGGGTCCGGCCCAACCGGATCACCTTACTCTCGAACTCGTAGAGGGAGGAGTCGTTGTGGATGACCAGGTCCCAGTCCGGATAGCCCTCGAGCGCGCAGTCGGCCACGTCATTCGACTTCGGGACGCAGTCCCGGTCGATCCGGACGATCGTGCCGCCCTGGCGAAGCAGCTCGTCAGCCTCGTTCGGATAGCGGACGTCGGTCAGGATGACGTAGTCGGGCGAGGTATCGAACTTGAGCGCGCTTTTCACCCAGACGTCGGGGTGAACCTGGCGAAGCAGGTTCCCAACCTCGATGAGGATCTGACGAGGAGACTTGCCAATCGCTGGCAAGATGGTCTCTTTGGCAAGTGGGTCGTTCTCGTAGAAGAGCTCGTTCTGCATCCCTCCCCAGCCGAAGAGGTCGTGGCAGATCCGCTTGAGCGAGCGGGCGAAGCTGGTCACCTCGACCCGATAGCCTTCCGAGGCCAGATAGAAGGCGAGGATGCGGGCGGCCTCGTTCTTCCCGACACGGCGACGGTGGCCAAAGCCGATGAGTCGCGGCATCAGAGGTCCACCAGTTCGAGGATGCGTTCGACCGCGTTGGCCGTCTTCTGATTCCACATGTGGGGGAGACGCCCCCGAACGTGATTGATGTCGGTCCGGATCCGCGGAGGTACCACCTCCTGGCGAGTACTGGCGATCGCCTCGCGGGCCCGCTTGAGGAACCGCTTATTGTCCTCGCTCGGATCGCTCCGGAAGGCCTTGAGCGCGACGATCAGTTCGACGATGTCTCCGTCGTAGTCGGTGAGGGCGCGACGCCTGGCGTGAACCCGCTTCTCGAGCGCCTCAAGCTGATCGATCTCTGATTGGATCTCCTGGTCGGTCATATTCACCTCGCGACCAATCATATAAGCGGTCGAAACAATTAGGGGCGCTTCCGACGCTTTTTCGCCCGCTCAGTGGTCTCGGTGGCCGACTTCCTTCGGTGGCAGGGCTTACATAGGAGCTGCAAGTTTGTCCCCTCGGTCTTCCCTCCCAAATGAAGAGGGAGGATGTGGTCGGCGTCCCAGAAGCTCTGGCTCCACCTGAGACCGAGCTCGAGGAGTCGCTTCTGTCGCTCCTCGCGCGGGAGGAGGGAGAGCTGGTAGCGGAGCTGTCTGAGGTCGAGCTGACAGAGCTGGCAGATCTCCTTGTCCCGCTTCCGAAGGAAGCGGCGAACCACGCGGGGGTTCTTGATGAACTCCCACTCACTCACGCAACGCTTCGAGCACCAGGTGCGTCGGGGAGGGGAGACCTCAAGCGAGCAGTAGCGGCAGAGTCGGTAGCCGTTTGGACCTCGCTCCTTCTTCAGATGGTCGAATGGAGCGCGACGGGGGATACGAGGGGTCTTCAATCACGGGAGATTCTAGTGGTCAAACGCCAATAAGACGGATCGCAGGAATCCAAAAATTCCAGGGCTCACTCGGGCGACACGGTTGCGCCTACGGGCGGGTTTCTCAGAATATAAAAAAATCGAGGATCGTGGACCTCACCAACTAGGGTTATTTGGACCTCGATGGGACCCAAGTCGCAGATTCACGCCCCCGGGGTCTTCCACAGATGAGCTCGCGTGAGCTCTTTCTTTTTCTCCGGCCCAAGCGAGCAATGGTGCTCAAGGGGCAAGGAGAGAGAGATGTCGATGTTCGTTCATGTACCTCGCACTGAGCTCGAAGAGAAGTACGTGGAGGAAGAGAGGCAGCTGATCGATGCGATCCTCCACGGCTCAGCCTTCCTTGAGGGTGGGGAATACGTACTCCCTGACCTCACCGACGAGGAGGAACGCTTGATCGAGCAGATCCTCACCGCAAGGGAGATGGATCGCGTGCTTGGCGCTGCTACCAAGGGGGTCATCTAATGATGGCCATTCTACGCAGTGAGTGGGCTGAGGTGGCGGCGCTAGCAGTGGTCGTAGTGGGGTTCCTCCTGGCCTAGCCAGTAGGGCGCCACAGAAGGGGGCCTATCCCGCAAGGGGTAGGCTCCCTTTCTTTTTATTGGGCAATAGGGCCCACAGAAGGAGGCGACACATGTCGCACGTGAATCAGGTCGTGATCAGTGGCTACCTCGGCCACGACGCCGAGCTCCGCTACACCCCCCATGGTCTAGCGATCATGAGCTTCCGGCTGGCCTCAACCCAGCACTGGAAGAAGGACGGGAAGTTCGAGCAGAAGACGACGTGGATCGGCGTCAAGCTGTTCGGGGCGGCTGGTGAGCGGCTCACCCCCGATCTCAAGAAGGGGAGCTACGTGCTGGTGACGGGGCGGCTCGAGGAGTCGTCGTGGATCGACCGTACCTCGCAGCAGAAGCGCTCGAAGATCGAGATCATCGCCCAGCAGGTTCGCAACCTCTCGCGTCGCTCGAACGACGAGGACCAGGCCGAGCTCCCCTTCCGCGATGAGGTCGGGAAGCAGCTCGACGAGCAGACCGACGACGCGAGCTACCAGGACTTCCCCTCGGAGGAGCGCACCCGCGGTAGCTCCATCGAGAACGCGTTCTAACCACAGCTACGATTGGGCGGAAGCGCCGCCCGAAGGAGGACATGGTGCGAGAGATCTTCGTCTTCGGCTCCAATCTGAAGGGCATCCACGGAGCTGGAGCAGCTCTAACCGCTCGACAGAAGTACGGAGCCGAGCTTGGAGTGGGCGTCGGGGCAACCGGCTACGCCTACGCGATTCCCACCAAGATCACGCCAACTCGAGAGAAGAGACAACTCCCTCTCGAACGGATCAAGGAGTACGTGGACCAGTTCCTGGTCTACGCGAGGAACCGGGATGAGAACACCTACCTGGTCGCGAGGATCGGGTGCGGACTCGCCGGATACACGGACGAGGAGATCGGGCCGATGTTCGCTTCGGCGCCGAGTCACGTCAGGCTCCCCATCGAGTGGGAGAAGTACAGGAAGGAGGGCAGAGTGAAGACCAGGGTTATCAACATCAAGGACGCTCCCAAGGGATGGGAGGAGGACGAGCAGTACGTCTACATCGGGCGCGCTGGCAATGGGCTCGACGGCTACTTCGGCAACCCGCACGTGCTCAACAAGGAGTGCGACCACTGCGCGGTCTACTCCGGTGTCGGGCCCCTGTACCGTCACACGCGCGAGGATGCGATCGCGGACTTCGAGAAGTACTTCAATGAGCGCCTCGGTGAGGACAGGGCCTTCCTCGAGGCGATCAAGGGACTGCGTGGCAAGACGCTCGTCTGCTTCTGCAAGCCCCTGCTCTGCCACGGCGACGTGATCGCAGAGTTCGTCGACAACCCGGTGGTTCCGATCGTGACGTTCGATCCGCCGGTCGCTCCACCCGAGCACAAGATCTACGCCGGCATCGGGAGCAGGGAGACGCCTGGCACCATCCTCGACCTGATGGCGAGCCTCGGCGGCCTCCTCGCGGAGAACGGCTGGTACTGCCGGAGTGGCAACGCGACGGGGGCCGATCAAGCCTTCGCGCGTGGCGTGAACCAGGTCGACCCCACACGAATGGTCGTCTACCTGCCGTGGCCGGGCTTCGAGCGTCAGGCTTTGGTCGAGGGGAACCGCGTGATCGAGAACCCCTCACGTGAGGCGATCGAGCTCGCGCGGCGGGAGATCCACTGGTACGACCGCTGCAAGCAGGGCGCCCAGAAGATGTTCGCCCGCAACATGCACCAGGTGCTGGGCTCCAAGCTCAACTACCCGGCCAGGTTCATCGTCTGCTGGACCCCGGGTGGAGCGGACGTGGGTGGGACCGCGTACGCGATCCGGCTCGCACGGAAACACGGCGTGGTGGTCCACAACATGGGGACCGCTGAGGGTCTCGAGTGGGTGCGTTCGATTCTCAGGAACACCGATCTCGTGAAGGAGGTGCGCTGACCTACCAGGCCTAACCAGGGCCCAAGAAAGAGCTGGGCTCCACCCTCGGGTGGGGCCCTCTCTTTTTTTCTGTGGGCCAATGGTGGCCTACAGAAGGAGGTGCGCTAATGGACTGCTTCGTGTGTGAGGCTCAACTGGACGATCCGGACGCGGGATCCGGCAGCCTGTGCCCCAAGTGCGCGAGGAAGGAGAGGAGGTACGAGAGGTCTCTCCTTGACGCGATGACCCGCGCTCCGCAACAGTGCGGGGCTGGCTGGACCGAGAACGGGGCGCGGGTGCAGTGCCCGAACACGACCACGCTCGGCCCATTCTGCGCCTGCTGCACCGACTAGCTCAAGCCGGTTCAATCAGTCTGACGAAGAAGGGCCTGTCCTCCGGGGCAGGCTCTTTTCTTTTCCTCGGCCGATTTGGGGTCGGCCGAAAGGAGGTGCTATCGACTACCGGAGGGAAGTCGACTGGGCGTTCCGGAACGCGAAGCAGAGCCGGGTCGCCCGTACGTTCTTGTTCTTGGTGAGGTTATACACCCGACGTCGTAACCGAGTCACCGCGTTGCTCATCCGAGTCTACGCAGCCGTTGTGCGTAGGGCGATGTCGGATTAGGTCGTACAAGAGGAGGTCCGAAAGGGCCTCCTCTTTCTTTTTCGCGATCGGACACATGGTGTGTCCGGACACCCTTCAGAAGGAGGTGTGAATGCGTGATGAGATGCGCTTCGACGGGAGGCCGTGGGAGTCACGGCAGTCGAAGCTGATCCGGGGCAACATCGGCCCCGAACAGATCCTGGCCCTCCAGCTCGACGAGATCAAGAGCTGGAACCAGGTGTACGAGCCCAAGGTGGACACCTGGTCGCTCGAGATCCTCAAGGCTTCAGCAAAGAAGCTGAGAGGGATCGAACACGAGGTCGACCCCAACTCGGGGCTTCGTGGCCGCAAGGTCTCTCAGGCGCAGCTCTTCGCCGAGATCGCTCGGGAGAAGGAGCGCCTGGAGGAGGCCGAGAAGTGGTTCGAGACCTCGGGGATGCCTCCGATGATCGAACTGCACGAGGAGCGTGACGATCTCGGTCGCTTCGTCTCGCGGGACCAGAACGGTCTCATCGAGAAGCAGAAGCAGGGGCGTCACAACAGCCTCGAGTCGCCGGAGCTCCGCAAGCTCGCCCGCGTGGAGCAGAAGCGGACTCGTGACGGGGGGAAGCTGTCCCCCGACCAGGAGTTCATCGACCAGCTGTGGCGGCACCACGACAACGTGACCGAGGAGAGCTCGGACCACGAGTCGGCGGTGGAGCCCATCGTCCAGGTCGAGAAGTCGGTGCGGCTCAAGGAGGAGAACCCGCAGTACCATCCTCCTGAGATCGCCGAGGTCGTGATCTGGAAGTGCCGGATCGGGCCCAAGGTTCACACGTGGACGCTCAAGCGCAAGGCTCTCTCCGCAGAGGCGATCGCCATGCGGCTCGGCTGGCAGAGTTGGGCTAAGAAGAAGGGCTTCGACCCCAACCGGTTCCTGAGCTCGGCTCCCCTCACGAAGACCGTGAAGGTGCCGGGCGAGCCCAACCTCCTCCGCGACACGGGGAAGCTCCCCACGCTGCCTGAGGAGAAGCCCCAGGAGGTCCCGATGCCGCTCGTCGAGATCCTGGGTATCCAGTCGTGCGAGCTCATCGAGGGCCGCCCGGCCAAGCAGCGGGTCTTCCACAAGATGAAAGGCACGTGGAAGACCGTGGCTGGGTTCGAGATCCCGAACCAGGAAGAGCGTGGTCCCAACGGCCGTCTCAAGGGCTTCAACCTGCCCCACCTTCGCGAGAGGGTGAGGGAGACGATCTACCACCGCCTGCGCTTCGACGAACCCGAGAAGCCCTGGGAGAAGCTCTCCCTGATCGTCCATCCCGGGCTCTCGAAGCTGGGAGGGCGTCCCGCCGTAGTACCGCTCCAGGTGCAGAGGTCCCGGATGGAGATCGGCCGCAAGACCCGTCTCCCCTACTGGAACCTCAAGTGCTACGACTGCGGCGTCCAGCCCCACATGCGGGACAACGTGAAGTGGCACGAGGTGTTCCCCACGCTGGCCAAGTGCGAGAAGCACAAGGAGAAGGCGAAGACCGTCTTCTACGGGCAGGAGGGACACATGAAGTGCCTCTGCTGCGGCGCTGTGTCGAAGCACCGCCAGCTGCCCATCCGTGTGCAGACCCGCATCAGCGACGAGGGGAAGACCTGGCTCGTCGACGTGGGCGTGTACGGGGACGGGTTCCTCGACCTGTTCCTCGCTCCCTCAGGGCCCCTGGGCTCGCAGAAGGAGCTCCTCGACTGGTCGGCTGGTGTGGCCCGCCTCCACCGCTACCAGATCCAGCTGTGGAAGACGATCCGTCAGCTCCACGAGCAGAAGGAGGAGACGATCGAGAGCTACTAGAGCTGGTCCTCGATACGAAGCTCTCTGTGGCCGGTCTGTTCCTGGTGGTTCCAGAGACAGTTCTGGCACGAGAAGGTCCCCTCACACTGGGAGCACCCCTGTGGTTGAGCGAGGGGAGAGTTGCAGACAGGACAGTCGGTGGGCCTGAAGTCGGCCCTTGACTGGTTGACGGCGTCGCCTATGCGCTTGTAGAGCTGGCGCTCAGCTTCGTCGCCGTCGCTCATGTCGCCTCCGTGTTGGGAGGGGCCAGTTTGCGCTGGCCCCATCCCGTGTGTCGCTCCGTTAGGCCCCTAACCAGCCCATTTCCTAGCTCGGTTCCCCGCGGCGGACACGTCCACAGCGTAGGCGCCGGGCGATCGGCTGTCAAGCGTCCTCGGGGGTGCCGAACCCTAACCCCTCCCTCTCCTTCGGTGCTTCGCTTCCCCCACCGCAGCCCCTCGGGGCGTGCGCGGCTCAGTCGAGGTGCGGTACTCGTTCCAACCTCTCCTTCTCCCGTGATCTCTCTCAGAAGGAGGTTGCGATGGAGAAGTTGGCGACGTGGAAAGAGATCCTCTGCCTTTCGGCGGGGATCGGCTGGGTCTTCGTGATGGCGGACTGGCTGGTGCGGCCATGAAGATGCTGAGCTTCTTCATGGAGAACGCGGTGGCGATTCTGATCTTCGCGTTCATCGTAGTCGCCTTCCTCGGGATCGAAATGGTCTCGGCGATGGCGGTGATGGGACTTCTCGAGACGGGGGCGCTGGCCGCCTTCTGGTACACGCGAGTCCCTCAGTCGGTGAAGGTCTTCCTGACCACCTACCCGATGATGTTCCTTCTCGACGCGGGCCTCTTCTGGCTCGGCTGGAAGATCCTCCCCGACAGCTCCATGATGAAGGGTTCGTTCATCATGATGCACCTGATGATCACCTTCGGCATGTACTGGGAGCACCGTCGGCTGCGCGGAAAGCTCAGGCTTCAGGGGGCGATGCGGGGTGAGCGATGGAACTCGTGATCGGGATCGTCCTCGTGCTTCTCGGCCTCTGTGCGATCCAGGACTGGCTTTACGACGACTGAGCTCGTCACGTCTCGTCGAGTCGCTCGCCGGACGAGCTTACCCACCGTCCGGTATCAGGACCATCTCCCAAATCTTTTTTTCTCTTGTGTTCTCTCTCCTCGTGGTGAGGAGAGTTCTCTCAGAAGGAGACAGCGATGAAGGAACAGGAGCAGAAGACGTACAGGTTGCTGACGAAGAACCGCACGCTGAGGGAGGTCCCCCGCGAGGGCAACCACCTGGCGGCGGTCCAGCAGGGTGTCGGCTACGGCGTCGGCTACTCGTTCGGGGTCGTCTCGGCCCTCGTCATCGAGCCCCTGGTGGGCATGGTGAAGGACACGAACCTCTGGAGGGGTGGCGAGCGGGGCTTCGTCGAGGCCCACCGCCGGGTCGACGTGGCCAAGGCCAGCCGGACCAACCTCCGGGCAAACACCCGCGAGGAACTGGAGTTCGAGGGGGCCCGCCGTGGCCTCGCCCGGGACCAGATGTCGACGATGAACGACCTCCAGCTCTCGAGGGAGGTCGCCGAGCGCACCGTCCCCACCGCCTACGTGATGGAGGGCTTCTTCAAGCAGCTCGAGGACCGGGAGCCCGCGAAGCAGTCGCAGAAGCCGGCCAGGGCCCCGAAGCAGAAGCCGGTCGCGGTCGAGACGTTCTAGGCCACCCAGGCCTTCCTCTTTCTCACCGGTTCCAACCACACTGGAACCGATGGGTTCCCCAACGCGCTGGGAACCCCGGGAATCCATTTTCCCGCGTCCACATGAGTCTGGTGCCGGGGAAGGCGTCCGCGTTCATCCCGAGCGATTCTGGATGCCTTCCCGGCCATTCGAGCCTGTCGAGTACCCAACCTTTCCCTCTTTTGTGATTCCTCGCTCGTGGACAGTTCCACGGGCGCCACTCCGGGGACAGTTCTCCGGAGCCCCCCATTTCCGGCCGCCAGCCGGAGGAGAGTCAGATGTCGAAGAAGCAGTCGTTGTCGATCTACGCCGCACTCGCCGCGGTCGCCGTCCAGAGCGAGGCGAAGCCGCTCACCCTCACCGCCCAGATCGAGGAGTTCCCCACGAAGACGGGGAGCATCCACCGGGCGATGTTCGACCTGTCGCAGGCCGAGGGCCTCTTCGTCAGCGTCGAGACCGAGGTCGAGAACGGGGTCCGTCGGATGAAGCCGACCGGCTACCAGGAGAGCCGCGGGGAGCTCGTCCCGCAGTACGCGGGCAACGTCCGGGTCGGGCACCCGTCCGATCCGTCCTCGCGTCCCTTCCTGACCGGGGTCCCCCTCGGCAGGCTGCTCCGGACCTACTTCGAGACGCTGATCGCCCAGGGCGACAAGGCGCTCGACCGGGCCGGGCTCCACTACCAGCGGGAGTTCCAGGACGGGCGGAAGTTCGACTGCGTCTGCCTGGAGATCTCCCAGCTCCCGGTCAGGCCCCGGCTCGGGCTCCTCGGCCGCCGGCAGGGGGACAACCTCGTCTTCGAGGCGGCCTCGAAGAACTGGTCGTTCGACGGCCAGCCCAACTTCCAGTCCTGGGAGCAGAACGGGAAGGTCGAGTCGCAGCGGGACGAGGGCGCGCCACACCCCTCTGCGGAGAAGTGGCTCCAGCAGTCGGTCGACCTCGCGCTGGCCAACCTGCCGAAGGTGAAGGCGAAGGACAACCGTCGGGTGCCGCTGCGGCCCGAGACGGTCCGGAGCCAGACCACCCGTCAGCTCGACGAGCAGGAGCCGGCGGCGGAGCCGGACACGATCGAGAGCATGCTCTAGCTCTCGCTCAGCCGGTCATCCGGCCTGCGAGAGCATGCTGTAGCAGCCACCTCAGGGAAGACCCTGAGGAGTCTCGGCTCGCCCCCCCTCTGGGGGGGCTACGGGGGGGAAGGTGACGAACCTTTCCCCCTTTCCGCATTGCGGTCGTCCTGGGGCCAGGGAACCTCAGTGACAAAGACCTGAATCCTCCTTCTGAACGGTGGGGACCTCTACCTGGGGAGGTTCCTACCACCATCTGGAATTATTATCTGCTCGAGGGTACGTTACCTCGTCCAACGTGGATTTGACCTCGAGACCTCTTCCGAGCGAATCCATCTGGGAGCCCACCGCCAGGTGAGGCGACCCCTGAGAGCGAGTAGGTGGCCCAACCTGCCAGTGGCCCACCTGCTGAGTTCTCCGAGATAAGTTTGTCTCGTCCACTAGTGGGGATGCCCTGGCCGTTCCCGGCCCGCTGCCACTCCCCCTTCTTAATGTTTCCCCCTCTTTGACCTTGTCCTTGCGTTGGGCCAATGGAGTGTCCCGCTCTCTTTGTACTTTGTCCAACGTATGTGACCGTCTGACTTCTTTTCTTCGACTTGATATCGTCGGTGAATGCCGAAGAAGTCGAAACGACACAGGCTCCAGTCGAAGAAGAAAGGGCAGGACACGGGGAGACTCTGGGCCCAGATCATCCCGGTCCTGATTGCTCAGGACCGGCACATGTGGTCGATCGCCGACGAACTGAGGAGGCCTACGTGAGTGATCTGTTGGTCTGCCTTGGCCCCGACTGCTACATGGAGACGCCCAAGCGCCGCAAGCTCTGCCGGAGTTGCCAGGAGAAGGAAGGGGTGCTCTGGATGGATCTCCTCTTTCCCACCTGGGACAGGGAGAACCCTCCCCCGCCCCGGCTCTACGAGCAGCCGAGGGAGATCCTTCCCCACGACGACTCCCGCTACTCGGCCGAGCTGGCGAGGGAGCTCCATCAGCAGAAGGAGCGCCGGATCAAGGTGTACCGGGCCTGCTACCAGCGAAAGCTCTCGCCGTTCCCCCTCTCCCACCTCAAGATCTCGGTGGTCGAGCCAACACCCCCTCTGGGGGCTGGGGGGTCGGGGGGTACGCCGGAGCCGGTGCCGGTGGCAACCCGGGAGGATTTCCTGAGGAGAGCCGGATAGGTTTGAGAGACGAAGCCGGGGGCAAACAACCGGGCGACCTGGGTCGCTATCAGAGAGAAAAAGGAATTCGTAGGCCCGAGCCGGGGAGGTGGTTACCCCCCTTGAGGCCCGATCAGAGCGCACTTCGCCCTCAAGCCTCATTCCTGACGCGATACCCGCCTGAGCGTTTCTGATGCACTTGTCCAACCCTCGGAGACTCACCATGAAGACTCTCAGAGAGCACATCCTCGAACTCGTTCCGTTCAGCCCCCATCCCTGGACGGTTGACGAACTCCTTGCGTTCATGCCCAAACACACTGAGTTCCGCCAGATC
>Ga0196963_10000986_pt1 | contig 21139 bp, 15 predicted proteins | sample S1_5metaG_FD_148600 | JGI IMG/M metagenome (GOLD analysis project Ga0196963, IMG submission 148600) | Soil microbial communities from Anza Borrego desert, Southern California, United States - S1_5 | ecosystem: Environmental > Terrestrial > Soil > Desert | place: USA: California | collected... | reverse complement strand
CGGTCCCTCGATCGCCGAGGTCACCGGCGCCGGCTATGCGGTGGCCATGTACTACGCCGGCGAAATCGTCCCCGACGATCTCGACCTCGGCCCGCCCGCCCTGGCCGCGCTGCAGCCGGGCGTCCCGGCCGACCGGCGCGCCGGCGCCCTGGCGGTCTGGGCCGGCCTCTATTCCAGCGCCTACGACGCCCTCGTCCCCGACCCGCGCTTCGACCCCGCCCGCGTCGCCATCTGGGGCCATTCGCGTCATGGCAAGGCCGCCCTGCTGGCCGCCGCCCTCGACCCGCGGTTCGCGGCGGTGATCAGCCACCAGTCGGGCCGCGGGGGCGCCAGCCTCAACCGCAGTCCGACCGGCGAGACCATCCGGCAGATCACCGACGACTACGGCTTCTGGTTCTCGCCCGCCTATGCCCGCTCGGCCGGCGGCTACAGCCTCGACTTCGACCAGCACCAGCTGATCGCCCTGATCGCGCCCCGGCCCGTTCTGCTGGGCAGCGGCCTGACCGACGCCTGGTCCGACCCGGCCGGCGCCTTCCGCGCCGCCGAGGGGGCGACGCCGGCCTATCGCCTGCTGGGGTCCAACGGCCTGACGGCCACAAGGCTCAAGAAGGACTTTCGCCCCGGTGACGGCCTGGCCTGGTGGACGCGCGGCGGCGGCCACGGGATCACCACTGCCGACTGGAAGGCCTTCCTGCAGTTTCTCGATGCTCACCTGAAGTGATGGACCGCCCCGACAACTCCGCCCAGCTGGCCTCTCCGTCCTATCGGCTGGCGGCCTACGACCAGGACTTCCTGCTCGGCGATTCCACGCGCGGCCTGCGCTTCCAGCTGGAGTACGCCAAGGCCGAGGAGGCCCTGCGCGCCTGGGGCGTGCGCTCGACCATCGTGGTGTTCGGCAGCGCCCGGGTCGGCGAGGACGGCAGCCAGGAGCACCGGCGCTGGTACCGCGAGGCCCGCGCCTTCGGCCGCCTGGCCTCGGAGCGGGGCGGCGCCCTGCTGGAGGGCCAGGCCTTCCGCGACAACGTCATCGCCACGGGCGGCGGCCCCGGCGTCATGGAGGCCGCCAATCGCGGGGCCATCGAGGCCGGGGCCCCCTCGATCGGCTTCAACATCACCCTTCCGCACGAGCAGGGGCCCAATCCCTGGACCACGCCGGAGCTGACCTTCCGCTTCCATTACTTCGCCATGCGCAAGATGCACCTGGCCATGCGGGCCAACGCCCTGGTGGTGTTTCCCGGCGGGTTCGGCACCTTCGACGAGCTGTTCGAAATCCTCACCCTGCGCCAGACCGGCAAGGCCCCGCCGATCCCGGTGGTGTTGTTTGACGAGGCCTTCTGGCGTGGCGTGGTCGGCTTCGAGGCCCTCAGGGAATACGGCCTGATCGGGCCGGCCGACCTCGACCTGTTCGCCTTCGCCGAGGATGCCGAGGGAGTGTGGTCGGCGCTCCTGGAGGGCGGCCTTAGGCCGCGGGAGGCCATCGAGGCCCCGCCCCTAACCCAAGGTTAACCCTGAAGCCCCAGTTTTGACATAACGACAAGACCTGGGGGGGGAATCGACACAGTGACCGGCCGCGATGACCGCGAGCGGATGACCGCGCCGTTCGGCCTCGACCTCAGCCTGGCCGTGTTCGACCGCGCCACCCGCTTCGCGCGCGGCCTGTTCGAGGGTGGCGACAGCACCATCGTCCTGGTCAAGGACGGCGTCGTCTGGCGCAGCCGCTTCGGCGACCTGCCCGACCGCGACCCGCTCGCCGAACAGGTGATCGCCACCGGCGAACTGCTCTGGATCGAGGACGCCCGGACGGATCCCCGGGTCTCCGACGGCCCGCTGGTCACCGGCCCGCCCTACCTGAGGGCCTGCATCTCCACGCCGATCAAGCTCGCCGATGGCTCGACGCCCGGCGTCCTCTGCGTGGTCAGCACCCGGCCCCAGCCCTTCGACGCCGCACAGGCCGACCGTCTGGCCGCGCTGGCCGAGTTCGTCGCCGACGAATGGGTGCGGGCCAACGCCGCCCAGGCGCTGCGGGCCACCCGCTCGACCCTGGACGCCCTCGTCGCCACCATGCCGACCTCTCTGGTGATGACCGATCGGGATCTCAAGGTCATCGCCGCCAGCAGCCTCTGGGCCGGCAGCCTGGGCGTGCGTCGGGCCGAGGCCATGGGCCGGACGCTCTACGAGATCGCGCCCGAGGTCTACGAACAGAGCCGCGAGGCCTTCGACCGCGCCCTGGCCGGCGAGGCGGGCGCCATCGCCCGCTCCCGCGTCACCCTGCCGATCGGCAGGACCGTCTGGTTGCAGACCGACCTCAAGCCGTGGGCGCGTCCGGACGGCGAGATCGGCGGCGTCGTCCTGACCGCCAGCGACGTCTCCGAACTGGTCGAGGCCCTGGAGCGCTCGGAGCGGTCCGAACAGCGGATGCAGGTGGCTCTCGAACTCAGCGAACTGCACGTCTGGGAGATGGACTACGTCAACCGCGTGCTGACCAAGGTCGGCGCCGAGGACACCTTCTTCGAGAGACCGAAGACCTACGACGAGCTGTGGAGCGACATCTACGCGAGCGTCGATCCGCGCGACCGTGCGGGCGTCGAGGAGGCCTGGCGCCGCCACGTCGAGACCGGCGAGCGCTACGGGCCGATCTATCGGGTGCTGCGCAACGACAATCGCGAGATCTGGGTCCAGGGCGCCGCCAAGCTGTTCACCGACGAGCGCGGCCGGCCGCTTCGGCTGGTCGGCGCCCTGCAGAACATGACCGACCGCAAGGCGGCCGAGGCCGAGCTGATCTCGGCCAAGAACGACGCCGAGGCCGCCAACACCGCCAAATCGACCTTTCTGGCGACCATGAGCCACGAAATCCGGACGCCGCTCAACGGCGTGTTGGGGATGGCCCAGGCGATGGCGGCCGACGACCTGACCGGGGTCCAGCGCGAGCGTCTGGAGGTCATCCGCCAGTCCGGCGAAAGCCTGCTCGCGGTGCTCAACGACGTGCTCGACCTCTCCAAGATCGAGTCCGGCAAGCTGGAGCTCGACGAGGCCGACTTCGACCTAAAGGATCTGGCCCGCGGCGCCCATGCGGCCTTCACCGCCATCGCCAACAAGCAGGGGCTGAGCTTCGACCTGAAGGTCGAGGCCTCGGCGGAGGGGGTCTACCGCGGCGATCCGACCCGGGTGCGGCAGATCCTCTACAACCTGATCTCCAACGCCCTGAAGTTCACCGAGGCCGGCGAAATCCGCGTCCTCGTCGCCCGAACCGGAGACGCCCTCCGCTTCAGTGTCTCCGACACCGGCATCGGAATCGCGCCCGAGCCCCTGGCCAGGCTGTTCCAGCGCTTCGAGCAGGCGGACGCCTCCACCTCGCGGCGATACGGCGGCACGGGCCTGGGCCTGGCCATCTGCCGCCAGCTGACGGAGCTGATGGGCGGCGAGATCACCGTCGACAGCAAGCTCGGCGAGGGCACGGTGTTCACCTTCACCCTGCCGCTGGCCCGGGTGGCTGACAGCCGGGCCGAGATTCTTCCGGCCGTGCCGCCCGCGCCGCCGGACGCTGAACTGACCGGCCAGACCCTGCGGGTGCTGGCCGCCGAGGACAACGAGGTCAACCAGCTGGTCCTCAAGACCCTGCTGCACCAGGTCGGCATCGAGCCGGTGGTGGTCGCCGACGGCGCCCAGGCCATCGCCGCCTGGGAGGCCGGGACCTGGGACGTGATCCTGATGGACGTCCAGATGCCGGAGGTAGACGGCCCCACCGCCGCCCGCGCCATCCGCGAGCGCGAGGCCGCCACCGGCCGGGCCCGCACCCCGATCATCGCCCTGACCGCCAACGCCATGTCCCACCAAGTCGCCGAGTACAGCGAGGCCGGCATGGACGGGTTCGTCGCCAAGCCCATCGAGGTCGGCCGCCTGTTCGCGGCCCTGGAGGCGGTGCTGGTCCCGCGGGACCTCGATGAATCGACGCTGGTCGAAGCTTCGACGGGATAGACGGAACAATCCTCGGACGACGCGGTTTCCCTCCCGCACTCAAGGGGAGCCACCATGACGCGCGCCATCAACACCACCGCCCTCGCCGCCGCCCTGCTCGCGGCCGCCACCCTGTCCGCCTGCGGCAAGCCGGGCGACGAGCGGGCCGAGGGCCAGAAGAACGAACCGACCAATATTGTTCAGGATGCCGCGGGCGCGGCCACCGGCCTCGCCACCGGCGCGGTCGGGGCGGTCAACGCCGAGGCCTTCGTCCGCGACGCGGCCATCGGCGGCATGTACGAGATCGAGTCCTCCAAGCTGGCCCTTCAGCGGTCCAAGAACGCCGACATCAAGAAGGCCGCCCAGACCATCATCGCCGACCACACGGCCGCCGACGGCAAGCTCAAGGCCCTGGTCTCCAGCGGCAAGGCCCCCGGCCCGCTGCCGACCGAAATGGACGAGCGCCGCAAGGGCATGCTCGACAACCTGCGCGGCGCCTCCGACGCCGATTTCGACGACCGCTACCTCGACCAGCAGACCATGGCCCACCACGAGGCGATGACCGCCTTCAACGGCTATGCCCAGACCGGCGACAACGCCGACCTGAAGGCCTTCGCCGCCGAGGTCGCGCCCAAGCTGAAGGTCCACGCCGACCTGGTCACCGGTCTCGACCGCGGGACCAAGGCCGACGACGAGGCCGGCGCCAAGAAGTAGGGCTCGCGTCCGTCATCCTCGACAAGCGGGGCGCCGTCGTGTTCCGCTTGTCGCCGCATGACCGACGACAGCGCCGTCACCACCGGAACCCTGGCCACGGCCCTGACGCACGGCCGCCGCCTGCTGGGGCAGGACCCCGCCCTGGCCGAGGCGCAGGCGCGGGAGATCCTGGGCGCCATGCCGGGACGTCCGGAGGCGGTCCTGCTGCTGGCCGCCGCCCTGCGCAGGCAGGGCCGGCCGGAGCCGGCCCTGGAGGCGCTCGAGCCCGTGATCCGGGCCCATCCGGCCTGGCCGCCGGTGCATCTCGAGGCGGGGCTGGCCCTCGCGGAACTTGGCGTCGGCCGGGCCGCCATCGCGGCGCTGAGCCGGGCGGTGGCGCTGGACGCCCGGCTGGCCGCCGGCTGGGACGCGCTCTGCGAACAGCTGACGCTGGCCGGTGACGAAAAGGGCGCAGAGCGGGCCCGGGCCGAGCAGATCCGCGCCTCGGTTTCCGATCCCGAGCTGATGCAGGCCGCCACCGCCCTGGTGGCCAACGACCTGCCGGTCGCCGAGCGGATCCTGAAGCCCTACCTGTCCCGCCACCCGACCCATGTCGCCGCCATCCGCATGCTGGCCGAGGTGGCGGCCCGCCTTGGCCGGAACGAAGACGCCCAGGCGCTGCTCGAGCGCTGCCTGGAACTGGCGCCGGGCTTCGCCGAGGCGCGCTACAACCACGCCACCGTCCTCTACCGCCTGACCCGGGCGCAGGAAGCCCTGGCCGAGCTCGAACCGCTGCTGACCGCCAATCCGCGCCACGCCGGCTATCGCAACCTCAAGGCCGCCGTGCTCGGACGCCTGGGCGACTACGAGGGCGCCATCGCCCTCTACGAAGGGGTGCTGGCCGAGCATCCCAACCAGCCGAAGGGCTGGATGAGCCTGGGCCACAGCTACAAGACCGTCGGCCGCCAGGCCGACAGCGTCGCCGCCTACCGCAGGACGCTGGACCTGGCGCCGCAGTTCGGCGAGGCCTGGTGGAGCCTGGCCAACCTCAAGACTGTGGAGTTCAGCGACCACGACGTGGCGGCCATGCGGGCCCAGCTGGCGCGCCAGGACATTTCCGACGAGGACCGCTTCCATCTGCACTACGCCCTCGGCAAGGCGCTGGAGGACGCCGGGGACGCAGCCGCCTCGTTCGAGCACTATGCCGCCGGGGCGGCGCTGCGCCGGGCCGGCATCGACTACGAGGCCGAGCACACCTCGGCGCACGCGCGCCGCTCGATGGCGGTGTTCACGCGCGGGTTCTTCGCCGAGCGGGAGGGCTGGGGATGCCCCGCGCCGGACCCGATCTTCGTCGTCGGCCTGCCGCGCGCCGGCTCGACGCTGATCGAGCAGATTCTCGCCAGCCACCCGCTGGTGGAAGGCACCATGGAGCTGCCCGACATCATCGCCATGGCGCGGCGGCTGGGCGGCCGCCACCGCCGCGAGAGCGAGAGCTCCTATCCGGAGATGCTGGCCGGGCTCGACGCCGGCGAGGCCCGCGCGCTTGGGGAGGAGTACCTTGAGCGCACCCGGGTGCAGCGCAAGACCGACCGGCCCTTCTTCATCGACAAGATGCCCAACAACTTCGCCCACATCGGGCTGATCAGGCTGATCCTGCCGAACGCGAAGATCGTCGACGCCCGCCGCCACCCGCTCGGCTGCTGCTTCTCGGCCTTCAAGCAGCATTTCGCCCGCGGCCAGGGCTTCAGCTACGACCTCACCGAGCTCGGCCGCTACTATGCCGACTACGTCGCCTTGATGGCCCACTTCGACGCCGTGCTGCCGGGCGCGATCCACCGGACCATCTACGAGCGGATGATCGCCGATCCCGAGGGCGAGGTGCGTCGCCTGCTGGCCTACTGCGGCCTGGACTTCGAGCCGTCGGTCATGAAGTTCCACGAGAACGACCGCGCGGTGCGCACCGCCAGTTCCGAGCAGGTGCGGCGGCCGATCTTCACCGAGGGACTGGACCAATGGCGGGCCTACGAGCCGTGGCTGGGCCCGCTGAAGGCCGCGCTCGGGCCGGTGCTGCAAACCTGGGACGCCGACTGAGCCCTGCGTTCCCGCCGCCACAGTCGGCGGCAACCGGCGGGCGGACGCCCCGTTTCGGACGGACCCGGCTTGACAGGACCGGCGAGCCATTATGACCCTCCGATGACGACGTTATGTCGGCTCGGGGACCATCATCATGCGGAACACTCGGACGGCCATCTGGACCTCGGTCCTGCTCGGGACCACCATGCTGACCGGCGTGGCTCACGCCCAGGAAGCGCCGGCCGTCAACGCCGTCGAAGAGGTCATCATCACCGCCCAGAAGCGCGACGAGAACCTGCAGGACGTGCCGGTCTCCATCCAGGCGCTCGGCGGCCAGAAGCTGGAGGAGCTGCAGGTCGGCGACTTCGGCGACTTCGTGAAGTTCCTGCCCAGCGTCTCGACCCAGCCCATCGGCCCGGGCTTCGGCAGCGTCTACATGCGCGGCGTCGCCAGCGGCGGCGATGGCAACCACTCCGGCTCCCTGCCCAGCGTCGGCATCTATCTCGACGAACAGCCGATCACCACGATCCAGGGCGCCCTCGACGTCCACATCTACGACATCGCCCGGGTCGAGGCCCTGGCGGGACCGCAGGGCACCCTCTACGGCGCCAGCTCCCAGGCCGGCACCATCCGCATCATCACCAACAAGCCGGAGATCGGCGTTTTCGAGGGCGCCTTCGACGCCGAGGTCAACACCGTCACCGGCGGCGACCAGGGCTATGCGGCCGAGGGCTACGTCAACATCCCGATGACCGACAACATGGCCGCCCGCGTGGTCGGCTGGTATGTCCATGACGCCGGCTACATCGACAACATTCCGGCCACGCGCCTCTACCCGACCTGGGGCGTGCGCGACGGCAACGGATCGATCGACAATTCCGGCTTCGCCGAGGAGAACTACAACGACGTCGACACGATCGGCGCCCGAGCCTCGCTGAAGATCAATCTCGGCGAGAACTGGACCGTCACCCCGCAGCTGATGGGGCAGAGCCAGGAAGCCAACGGCAACTTCTCCTACAATCCCAAGGTCGGGGACCTGCGGCAGACCCGTTTCCGGCCGGAATACTCCAAGGACGAATGGTACCAGGCGGCGCTGACCGTCGAGGGCAAAATCGGCATGTTCGATGTCGTCTACGCGGGCAGCTACCTGAGGCGCGACGTCGAGACGGCCAGCGACTACAGCGACTACAGCTATTTCTACGACACCCTGTTCGGCTATGGCGACTACTGGACCGACAACCTGGGCGACACCGTCGATCCGACCCAGTACATCAACGCCACCGACCACTATAAGCGCCAGACCCACGAGGTCCGGCTCGCCTCGCCGTCGGACCAGCCGGTGCGCTTCGTCGCCGGCCTGTTCTACCAGACCCAGACCCACGACATCTTCCAGAACTACCAGATCGACGGCCTGGCCGACTCCCTGTCGATCACCGGACTGCCGGGCACCATCTGGCTGACCAGCCAGATCCGCGAGGACACCGACAGCGCCGCGTTCGGCGAACTCAGCTGGGACATCACCCCTGCGCTGACCGTCACGGGCGGGCTGCGCGCCTTCAAGGCCGAGAACAGCCTGCGCGGGTTCTTCGGCTTCTCGGCCGGCTATTCGAGCAACGGCGAGGCGGCCTGTTTCCGCGGCCCCATCACGCCGCAGGCGCCCTGCACCAACGTCATCAAGTCGACGGAGGACGAGGGCTATACGCATCGCCTCAACCTGACCTGGAAGATCGACGACGACCGGATGGTCTACGGCACCTGGTCCACCGGCTACCGGCCGGGCGGCATCAACCGCCGCTCCACCCTGCCGCCCTATCAGTCCGACTTCCTGACCAACTACGAGCTGGGGTGGAAGACGACCTGGCTGGACGGGTCCCTGCGCTGGAACGGCGCCGTCTTCTTCGAGCAGTGGGAGGACTTCCAGTTCTCCATCCTCGGGGCCAACGGCCTGACGGAGATCAAGAACGCGGCCCAGGCCGAGATCTACGGGCTGGAGACCGACATCGTCTGGCGCCTGACCGACGACTGGACCCTGTCGGGCGGCGGCGCCTACACCGACGCCCAGCTGTCCGACAACTATTGCGGCACGACCGATCCGCAGGGGAACCCGATCACCAACTGCGCCTCACCGCAGGCGCCGTCCGGAACCCAGCTGCCCGTGACGCCGCGCCTGAAGGGAAACCTGACGCTCCGCTACGACTTCGTCCTGGCCGGTACGGACGGCTTCGTTCAGGGCTCGTGGGTCGGCCAGTCGAGCAGCTATGCGGACCTGCGGCTGGCCGAACGGGCCTTGCTGGGCAAGCAGGAGGGCTGGCAGACCTTCGATTTCGCCATCGGCCTCAAGCCGGGCGACTGGAACCTGCAGGTCTACGCCACCAACCTGTTCGACGAGCGGGCCAGCCTGTTCCGCAGCACCCAGTGCGCGGAGGCGGTATGCGGCGCGCCGGGGATTGGCGCGGTCTACATCACGCCCAACCAGCCGCGCACCATCGGCATCAAGGTCGGGCGCAAGTTCTAGGCGCCCTGGGCGCCTAAACCGCGGGGCGATGGCTGCGCGGGCGAACGAGTGCGCCGCTGAGCTTGGGAGCGCCTGTCCGGCGGTTCCCGCCAATCCGAACGCCTTCTAGAGCGCGTTCCGATTAGTGGGACCCGGTAATCGGATCAAACGCGCGACCAACAAAGACCTAGAGCCGGGCGCGGTTTGATTCCATCAAATCGCGCCCGGCTCTAGGGGCGACGGAAGCCCTGGGCGGCGAAGACCGCCATCGCCTCCGGGCCCGACAGATGCCCCAGCACCGCGCGGGCCCCAGGGGTGTCGCGGACCAGGGCGGCCGGATAGCGGATCGGCGGATGGCTGGAGGCCGGGAAGGCGCCGACCACCCGCACGCGCGGCTCGGCCCGGGCGTCGGTGGCGTAGACGATGCCCAGCGGGGCCTCCCCCCGGGCGACGTAGGCCAGGGCGATGCGGACATTCTCGGCGGGGGCCAGCCGCCGTTCGACGCTGGGCCAGACCTTCAGGTGGCTCAGGGCCGCCTTCGCGTAGCGGCCGGCGGGGACGGCCGTCGGGTCGGCGATCGCCAGGCGACCACCGCCCAGCGCACGAGCCAGCGGCATGCCGGGGCCGATCCGCAGGGACACCCTGGAGACCTTGGGGGCGATCAGCACCAGCTGGCCGGCGAGAAGGTCGCTGCGCGTCCCGGCGACCACCAGCCGCCGCTGGGCCAGCCAGTCCATCCACTCCTGGTCGGCGCTGACGAACAGGTCGGCCGGAGCGCCCTGGGCGACCTGGCGGGCCATCGCCGAGGAAGCCCCGAAGCTGAGGCGCAGCGGCCCGCCGGGCCGCCGGCCGTAGCGGGCGGCGACAACGGTGAGGGCCGTCTCCAGGGACGCGGCTGCGAAGATGGTGACCGGGCGCGCCCGGGCCTCCGCCGGAAGGGCCGGCGCCACGGCCAGGCCGGCCAGCAGAGAGCGGCGCGCGATCATGCAGACCTCCTGCCAGAGGGCGGCGGATGCGGCAACCGGCGGCTGGCGCCGCCCTTGCGCGGCCCTTCCCTCAACGGATCGAAATGGGACAGGGGGATTATCCTATGCGTTCGCCGAACGGGCCGATGTTCAAGCGTTACGAGATTGCGGTCATCATCTGTTTCCTGGCCGCCGCCGCCATGGTGACGGGCTTCCGGCTGGTCTATTGACGCGCATCCTCCGCGGGCGGAGGGGAACCTCCTGGGCGGACTCAAGCGTTAGGCCTCGATGACGGGGAGGCCGTCGTCAGAGGTTCCCTTGAGCGAGGATGCAGCACAGCCGGACCGCGGACAGCGTTTGACCGACCGGGTGAGGACCTGGTGGGCCGGCGCATTCGCGCCTGAAACCCCCGAGCAGGCCGCCGCGCGCCGCGGTCGCCACGACCATAGGATCGGCCGGCGGGTGATGATCGGGGTGGCGGCCGCGCTCGTCGCCCTGGTCGCCTTCCTCGTGGTGTTCGACTGGAACTGGGTGCGCGGGCCGATCGGCCAGATCGCCTCGGCGCGGCTCGGCCGCACGGTGGTGATCGCCGGCGACCTGGACGTCCATCCCTGGTCCTGGGCCCCGACGGTGGAGGCCTATGACCTGCGCATCGGCCAGCCGAAATGGGCCAGGTCGCCGGATCGGACGGATGGCGGCCAGATGGCCACTGTGGGCAAGCTGGCCATCCGGCTGCAGCTGCCCGAACTGCTGCGCGGCCGCACGGTGCTGGGGCTCATCCAGGTCGAACGCGGCGACGTCCACCTGATCCGCGCCAGGGACGGCAAGGCTAACTGGGAGTTCGGAACCAGGAAGGGCAGCTCCGCCAAGCTGCCGGCCATCCGCCGGCTGGTCATCGACCGGGCCCAGCTGCGGCTCGACGACGCCCAGCGCGAGGCGGTTTTCGAGGGGGTGGTCTCGACCCAGGAGAGCACCACCGGCGAGGCCGGCGGCGGCCGGTTCCTGCTGACCGGCGACGGGCGACTCAACCGCGCCAAGTTCACGGCCCGGATCGAGGGCCAGCCGCTGCTCAACATCTCGCCGACCCGCCCCTACCGGTTCACCGCCCGGGTCAGCGCCGGGGCGACACGGATCTTCGCCGACGGCCATATCGACCGGCCGTTCGACCTGAACCGCTTCGGGGCGAAGTTCTCGCTGTCGGGCTCGGATCTCAACGACCTCTATGTGCTGACCGGCCTGGTCCTGCCCAATACCGGGCCCTACCGGGTCAGCGCCGGGCTGGTGCGCGACCATGGCCGCTGGCACCTGAACGGCCTGAACGGCCGGATCGGCGACAGCGACATCCGCGGCCAGGTCACCGTGGAGACCGCCCGCGACAAGCCCCTGCTGATCGCCGACCTGCGATCGCGCCGGCTCGACTTCGACGACCTGGCGTCTGTGTTCGGCATGCCGCCGGCCACCGGCCCGGGGGAGACCGCCTCGGCCGAGCAACGCGCCCTGGCCGCCAAGAGCCGCGCCACCCAGCGCATCCTGTCGGACGCCACCCTGCAGGTCGACCGCATCCGGGCCATGGACGCCGAGGTCCGCTACCGGGCCGGGGCGGTCAACGCCCCCGGCCTGCCGCTGCGCCGGGTGTCGTTGAACCTCGACCTCAAGGACGGGGTGCTGCGCGGCGATCCGGTGGCCTTCAGCCTCGACCGGGGGGACATCCGCGGAGCCTTCAAGCTGGACGCCAGCCGAAATGTGCCGAGGACCGACGTGGACCTGCGCATGACCGGCGCGCGGCTGGAGAACTGGATCAGCACCAAGGTCCAGGGCCTGCCGGTGATCCAGGGCGGGCTGGTGGCGCGGCTGAAGGTCAGCGGGACCGGCAACAGCGTCCACAAGACCGCCTCCACGGCCAACGGCTCCCTGACCTTCGTCTCCAACGGCGGGGAGGTGCGGCAGGCCTTCGCCGAGCTGCTGGGGGTCAACGTCAGCAAGGGCCTGATCATGCTGCTGTCGGAGGATCCGCAGAAGACGCCACTGCGCTGCGCCGTCGCCGATTTCCAGGTGCGCAACGGCGTCGCCCACGCCAACCGCATCCTGGCCGACACCGGAGTGGTGGTGGTCGAGGGCAGCGGCACGATCAACTTCAGGCGGGAAACCATCAACCTGCGGATCGAGGGCGACTCCAAGAAGCCCCGTCTGCTGCGCGTGTTCGCGCCGATCACCGTCTCGGGACCGCTGATGTCTCCCAAGCTCGGCGTCGAGGCCGGCGGGGCGGTGGCCCAGGGCGGCCTGGCCGTCGCGCTGGGCAGCGTCCTCACCCCGTTCGCCGCCATCCTGCCCTTCGTCGACCCGGGCCTGGCCGAGGACGCCAACTGCGCCGGCCTGATCCGCGAGGGCCGCCGGAAAGGCGCGCCGGCGGTGACGCCGACGACCTCACCGGCCGCCGATGCCAAGGCCGCGCGCGAGGAGGCCAAGGACAAGGCGGAGGAGCGTGAGGATCGCCACAAGGAAAAGCGCCGGGATGACCGCGACCGGGATCGTGAGCGCCGGACGAGCCGGGAGCGCGACTAGGGCGCTCGTGGCGCCGGCTGGGCGCTGATCGCCGCAGGACCTCCCGCTTCGATTCCAGGCGCCTATGTGGTATGTCCCCGGCCCAACCTGCACAAAGCCCCGCCTTGACCACGACCCTCGATCTCTCCCGGGCCGCCAAGCCCGTTTCCCCAAGGACCTTGGGCGTCAACCTCTCGGGGCTGACCCGCGAGGGCCTGCGCCAAGCGCTGGTCGAGGGCGGCGCCGTGCCGGCCGAGAAGGCGAAGATGCGGGCCAGCCAGATCTGGCGCTGGATGCACCAGTTCGGCGCCACCGACTTCTCGGCGATGACCGATGTCGCCAAGGAGACCCGGGCGAAGCTGGCCGAGACCTTCACCATCGCCCGCCCCGAGGTGGTCGAGCGGCAGGTCTCCAAGGACGGCACGCGCAAGTGGCTGATCCGCACCGCGCCCGGCATCGAGATCGAGACCGTCTACATCCCGGACGTCGGCCGCTCGGGGGCGCTGTGCGTCTCCAGCCAGGTCGGCTGCACCCTGAACTGCACCTTCTGCCACACGGGCACCCAGGCCCTGGTGCGCAATCTGACCGCCGCCGAGATCGTCGCCCAGGTTCAGGTGGCCAAGGACGACCTGGGCGAATGGCCGTCGGACAAGGAAGGCCGGCTGCTCAGCAACATCGTGTTCATGGGCATGGGCGAACCGCTCTATAACCTCGACGCCGTGGCCGACGCGCTGGATATCCTCAGCGACAACGAGGGGATCGGCATCAGCCGCCGGCGGATCACCGTCTCGACCTCGGGCGTCGTGCCCCAGCTCCAGGCGCTCGGCGAGCGCACCCAGGCCATGCTGGCCATCAGCCTGCACGCCACCAACGACGCGCTTCGCGACGAGCTGGTCCCGCTGAACAGGAAGTACCCCATCGCCGAGCTGATGGCCGGCATCCGCGCCTATCCGGGCCTCAGCAACGCCCGGCGGGTGACGTTCGAATACGTCATGCTGAAGGGCGTCAACGACAGCCCGGCCGAGGCCCGCGCCCTGGTCCAGCTGCTCAAAGGCATCCCGGCCAAGGTCAACCTGATCCCGTTCAATCCCTGGCCGGGCTCCCCGTACGAATGCTCCAGCTGGTCGGCCATCGAGACCTTCGCGGCCATCCTCAACAAGGCCGGCTACGCCTCGCCGATCCGTACCCCGCGCGGCCGCGACATCCTCGCCGCCTGCGGCCAGCTGAAGAGCGAGAGCGAGAAGGTGCGGGCCAGCGCGCGGCGCAGAACATCGGAGGCGGAAGGGGCTCCGGTTCCGCCGCCCGCGGCCCCCTGATTCCTGGACAGCCCATTTCCCCAGCGCCGAATGGGGCGGCGGAAGCGCCGTCTGACCTCGCGTGGCGCTAGAAGCTTGTCAGACCCGCGCCCGTACGTGCTAACCATCGCACGCCCCAGATAGAGACCCGCGATGCCGCCCGAACTCCAGTCCCCGGAAATCGCCGCCTTCGCCAACGGCTTTCCGATCGCCCTGCTGCAGGCCGGGATCACCCTGGTGATGCTGGTCGGCGGAGCGGCGCTCTACGCGCTGCTGACCCCGCACAAGGAGATCACCCTGATCCGCGAGGGCAATTCGGCGGCCGCCCTGTCCTTCGCCGGGGTGCTGATCGGATTGACCATTCCGCTGTGTACGGCGCTCAGCACCTCCTCCTCCCTGCTGGAGATCGTCATCTGGGGCGCGGGAGGCATCTTCGTGCAGCTCCTGGTGTTCCGGATCACCGACTTCGTGCTGCACGGCCTGCCCCAACGCATCCAGGAGGGCGAGCTGTCGGCGGCCCTGCTGCTGGTCGGGGCCAAGGTGGCCACCGCCCTGATCCTGTCGGCGGCGATCACCGCCTGACTTATGCAGTTCCCGCGCCTGCCCGACTGGACGATCTACGGCGCGGTGGTGCTGGCCCTGGTGATCGCCTCGATCGGCCGCCGCGAGCGGGCCGACGCGCCCGCCCCGCCGCCGCCGGTGCCCGGCGAGGAGGGCGTGCCGCTGGGCCCCGCCTCCCCCTTCGACCCGGCCGTGGTGGTGGAGATGCAGGACAAGCCGCAACCGAGCAGCGGCACCGCCTTCTCGATCGCCGACCGCGGGGTGTGGATCACCGCCCGCCACGTGGTGGAGGGCTGCCCGGCGGTGGCCATCGTCGTGGCGGAAGGCCGGGGGGTGGCGACCCGGGTCAGCATCGACATGTCGGGCGACGCCGCCGTGCTGACCTCCGAGGGCGGGGCGCCCGCCCTGCCCGTTCTGCCGGCGGCGGAGGCCGCCAGCCTGCGACGGGGGGCCCGGGCCTTCCATCCCGGCTATCCGCAGGGGCGGGCCGGCGAGGTGACCTCCCGCCTGCTGGGCCGCGAAAACCTGGTGGTGCGCGGCCGGGGCGCCCGCACCGAGCCGGTGCTGGTCTGGGCCGAGGTCGGGCGAACCAACACCTTGAAGGGCACCCTGTCGGGCCTCTCCGGCGCCCCCGCGCTCGATGCCGCGGGCCGGGTGATCGGAGTCACCGTCGCCGAGGCCCCGCGCCGGGGGCGCATCTACACCACCACGCCGGAGACCCTGCTGGCCGCCATGGAGGCGGCCCAGCAGCCGCCCTCGCTGTCGGCGACCGGCGAGGCGGTCAACACCGAGAACTACGGCCGGGTGGCCGACGCCCTGCGCCGGGACCTGCGGGTGGCTCAGGTGGTCTGCCTGGCCTGACCGGCCTCGTCGGCGACGGTTTCCGGCTTCGGTTGGCGGGCGGCGACGTAGAAGACCAGCAGCATGCCGGCTACGCCGACCAGAGTCGTATAGACGTAGAAGACGAAGTAGCCGACCCCGAGGGCGGCCGGGGTCACCTGGCTCTTCTCCATGGCCGCCGCATAGCTCTCGGGCGGCACCCGGCTTAACAGTCCGCGCAGGCCGGCCAGCGCCCCATTGCCCTCAGCCGCCTTGGCGGACTCTTCGACGATGCGGCCGGACTGGCTGGCCAGGAGCTTGCCGAGCAGGGCGTAGAGGGAGCTGAACAGGGCGTACTGGGTCGCCGTAAAGCCCATGCTGGTCAGGCTGGACATGTAGGCGATCAGGGCGGTGCCGGCGTAGCCGCCGCCGATGTTGTCGGCCGCGATTGCGCCCATCAAGGCGTAGATGTTGTGCCCTTCCAGGGCCAGCCAGGCGAACGACAGGTTGCTTAGCGAGCCCAGGAAGGCGCCGATGATCAGGGTCCGCATCAGGCCGAGCTTGAGCACCGACCAGCCGCCCAGGGAAATACCGACGATCGACATCACGGCCCCGAACACCTTCCGCACCTCGGCGATCTCGGGCTTGGAGAAGCCGGCGTCGAGGTAGAAGGCGTTGTTGATGTTGATCACGAAGTCGCTGACCCGGTAGAGGCAGATCAGCGCCAGGATGAACAGGGCCAGGCCCTTGTAGCGGTCGACGAAGTCGATCACGGGCTGGAACAGGGCAGTGAACAGATAGGTCCCCGGCCGGGTGGGGAAGTTCGCGATCGGCAAGGCGGCCAGGGCGATCAGGCCGAAGCCGCCGATCACGCCGCCCAATTGCCAGAGCGCCTTCCAGTCCCCCTTGAGGGCCGCGACGATGCCCGCCCCGCCTTCCTTTTCGCCGCCCAGCAGCCAGGCCGGCAGGCTGGGATCTCCCGTAAGCCCGACCCCCAGGAACAGGGCGCCCAGCAGCAGCAGGCCGAAGCGAACGATGTACTCGACGATCTCGAAGGCTGGCCGGGCCGGTACGCCTTCGACCGAGATCGGCCGGATGCGGTGCTCGGCTTCCCGCGGCGCAGCCAGGGTGGCGGCGATGCCGATTCCCATGATGGCGGCCATCACCGCATAGGAGATGCGCCAGTTGAACACCTCGGCGAGAATCAGCGGGACCACGCCGGCGATGATCATCGCCACCCGGTAGCCCCACTGGTAGGCGGCGGCCATGGCCCCCTGCTTTTCGCTGCCAACCACCTCGATCCGCCAGGCGTCGATGACAATGTCTTGGGTGGCCGAGAAGAAGCCGACCATGACCGCCAGCGCCGCCATGGTGACCAGGCTGGTCCTCGGGTCCTGGCCGGCGATCATCCACAGCGCCAGGATGATGATCGCCTGGGCGACCAGCATCCAGGACCGCCGGTGGCCGAGCCAGCGGGTCAGGAAGGGCACCCGCGTGCGGTCGATGATCGGGGCCCAGAGAAATTTCAGCGCGGTGAACAGGGTCGCCAGGCTGAAGAACCCGATGACAGTTAGGGTGATGTCGGACTCGCGCAGCCAGAGCGACAGGGTGTCGTAGATCAGCAGGGCGGGCAGGCCGGCCGCGAAGCCGAGGACGAACATCGTCGAGACGCTGCGGATGTCGCGGGTTCCCTCCCCCTCGCCGCGGGCCGGGGCGCCGAACCGGTTGGCCTCGCCCACGCCGCCGCGCAGCCCGAGGTCCCAGATCAGCCACGCCCAGCCGACCACCGGCGCCAGACCCGCCAGGATCCACCAGCCGCTGCGTCCCCGGTCGTGCAGCCGTTTCACCCCGATCGCCACCAGCGGCCAGATCAGGCCAACCCCGATGATCCAGGGCATGGCGTCCAGCAGCTCGGCGCCGGGCGGGCGGGGCGGCGGGGGCGCGCCGGGTTCTGGCGGCGACTTGAGATTCACCAGCGCCCAGAACAGCCCGAAGATGAAGCTGGCCCCGACCAGCACCAGCCAGAACTGCAGCCGCGTCGCCCGGCCCCGGAAACCGAACAGCAGCTGGCTGGCGCTCTGGCCCTTGTTGGCGTCGGTCCCGGCGGCGGTTGCGGCCATATGAGGTCCCCTCCCGAAGGCGGGACTCGGTAGACGCCCGCTCTAGCCCGCCAACCTGCCTTGCGCCGGGGTTTCCGTCCAGCGGGCCCAGCGGGCGAGGGCGGTGCGCAGCGACGCCGGCGTCAGCGGCTTGACGAGGAAGTCATCCATGCCCGCCGCCAGGCAGGCGCGGCGGTCGTCCTCGAAGGCGTCGGCGGTCAGGGCGACGATGGGGGTGGAGACGCCGCGGGCGCGCAGGGCCCGGGCGGCGTCGAGGCCAGAGAGGCCCGGCATCCGCACGTCCATGAGGATCAGGTCGTAGGCGCCGGCCTCGAGGGCGGCCAGGGTCTCTTCCCCGCTGGCCGCGCGGTCGACGAGGCAGCCCTCGCGTTCGAGCAGGGTGCGGGCCAGGAGGGCGTTGATCGGGTTGTCCTCGGCCAGCAGCACCCGGGCCCCGGGGGCGGCGGCGGGGGCGATCCGTTCGTCCTCGGAAAGGTGGGCGGGGGCCGGGGCCGCGCCCCCGAGGGCCGCCAGCACCCGGGCGGCCAGGGAGGCCCGGCGCAGCGGCTTGATCAGGTAGCCGGCGAAGCCGGCGGCGCGGGAGGGCTCGATGCGATCGCGTTCGTCGGGGCGCAGCAGGACGATCGCATTGCGGCCGGCCGGCGCACGGCCCCCGCGGCGGGAGGTGAGCAGGGCCTGGTCGATCAGCAGCACGGCCTCGGGCGGCGCCTTGGCCAGCAGGCCCGCGACCCCGGCGGCGGCGATGGGCGTCCCACCGCAGGCCTCGACCTGGCGGGCGGCCGCCGCGCGCACGGCGAGGTTGGGGCTGGCGATGCCCACGGTCTTTCCAGCCAGGCTGGTATCGAGGGCGCAGGGGCCGACGGCCGGCAGGTCGGCGGTGAACCAGAAGCGGGCGCCGCCACCAGCCGCATCCTCGACCCCGATGTCGGCGCCGTGGGCGTCGGCCAGGCGCCGGACGATGGCCAGGCCCAGGCCCGCCCCGCCGAGCGCCGAGCCGCCATGGCTGGGATCGGCATGGGTGAAGGGCTCGAAGATGCGCTGCTTGGCCTCGTCGGCTACGCCCGGGCCGCTGTCGGTGACGGTGAACCGGATGCGGCCGTCCTCGGCCTCGGCGGCGATGACCACGCCGCCCTTGTCGGTGAACTTGACGGCGTTGCCCGCGAAGTTGAGCAGCACCTGGCGCAGGCGGCCCTCGTCGGCCTGGACCTGGCCCATACCCGGCCCGGCGGCCCAGGCGACCTCGATGCCCTTCTCATGGGCCTTGGGGCTCATCAGCTCGGCCACCTGGCGCAGCAGGTTCTCGACCTCCATCGGGGCCGGGTGCAGCTCGACCTTGCCGGCCCCGAGGCGGGCGAGGTCCAGAACGTCGTTGATCAGGCCCAGCAGGTGGTCGCCGCTCTCCTTGAGGGCGGTGACGTAGGCGCGCTGCTCGGGGCTCAGGCTGGTGCCGTCCAGCAGCCTGGCCATGCCCAGGACCCCGTTGAGCGGCGTACGGAATTCGTGACTGAGAGTGGCCAGCTGCTCGGGGGTGATGGCGTCTGTCGTCATGGCGACGGACCCTAAGGGCCGCGGCTTAACGGTCCGTTGGCTGGGCGGCGTCCGGCCGCACGGCGGCCGGCGCGTGCAGGCCCTGGACGGGGGCGCCTAGCAGGGCGGCGCGTTGGTCGCCGGCCTCGCGCATGAAGGGCTGGGGCCGGGCGAAGTAGGCGCGGGGCGACATGCCCAGGTAGTAGTGGAACTCGCGGATGAAATGCGGCTGGTCGACGTAGTGGGCGTCGATCAGCCCGCTCCAGCCGCCGGGCGGGGTGTCGCGCATGGCCGCCAGGGTGCGCAGGAATCGCTGGCGACGCAGCAGCCGCTTGGGGCTGAGGCCCAGGTAGCGCAGGCAGGAGCGCTCGAGCTGGCGCGGGGAGAGGCCGACCTCCGCCGCCCAGGCCTCGACGGAGCGCGGCTGGGAGGAGACCAACACCGCCTGGGCCCGGGCGACGATCGGCGAGGCGGGCGGCCGGCCGGCGATCAGCGCCGACAGCTGAGCGTCGAGGACCGCCACCGCCTCGCCGTCCGACTCCGCCTGGCGCAGGGCCGGCAGCAGGGCGTCGGCGGCCGGGCCAAAGGCGTCGGACAGGGGCCGCAGCCGGTCGGCGAAGGCGGTCGCCGGCTGGCCCGTCAGCCGGTCCCAGCCCTCCGGCAGGACGCCAAAGCCAACCAGCACCCCCGGCCAGCCCCGCGCCACCACCCCTCGCTCCAGCACGCCGCTGATCGCCGCCCCGGCGACCTCCGTCTCGGGCTGGCCAGGGAAACGCACCCGCCAGTAGCCCGACAGGACCAGCCGCACGTTGGCCCATTCGGGGTGGATGATGTCTTCGACGGGGTCCGGGCCGTGCACGCGTAGGACGTAGTAGGCCGAAACCGCCTCCCGCAGCCCCGGGGCGGGGAGATAGAAGCGGACACTGGCGGCCGGCATGGCGCCTCCCGGTTTCACCCCAGTTTGGGGCTGCGGCAGCATGTCGCGATCCTACAATTACCGCGCGCATGGCGTCCCTACAAAACGGTGATCGTTCATTGGAGAAGCGCGTCATGAAAACCGTCCTGATCACCACCGCCGGGCTGATGGTCCTGATCGGCGGGGCCGCCGAGGCGGCGGAAGGCCCCCGGGGTTACCTGGGCGGGGCCTACGGAGGGGCGACCGTCGAAGCGCCTGGGATCGGCGAGGCCGACGCCGACTTCTGGGTCCTGCAGGGGCACGCTGCCCTGCCGCTCGGCCCGACCGTCTCCGGCGAGTTCACGCTCGAGGCCAGCCAGTTCGAGGGCGGCGACACGGTCTGGTCGCCGACCGCCCGGCTGCTGTTCGATGTCGGCGGCTCGCAGCTGGGCGGCTTTGTCGGGGGGACGACGGGCGAGGCCTTCGACCTGGCCGGCGCGGGGATCGAGGGGCGATTCCGGCTGGCCGAGAACTGGCGGCTCGATGGGGCCGCCGGCTATGCGTCGGGCGATGCGGAAGGCTGGGGCGTGCGGAGCGAGCTGCGCATCTTCGCCGGCGACAACACCCGGCTGGACGGCTTCGCGGCGCTGAGCGGTTTCGGCACCGACCTTGGCGACTTCCAGGGCTGGAGCTTCGGCGTGGGCGGCGAGCACCAGTTCGCCGGCGCGCCGATCTCGCTGTTCGCCCGGTTCGAGCACAGCGAGGCCGACGATCTCGACCTCGCCGCCGACACCTTCCGCATCGGCGTGCGCTGGAACTTCGGCGGCGGCACGCTGCGCGACCGCTACCTCGAGGGCCAGTCGGCGCCCGCCTTCACCGATCTGTTCGGCGGCGACCTGCTGCGCGCCGCCGGCGGCATCGAGGTCGAGGATGACGACGGGGGCGGCGGGGGCGGCTGCGGCGACGACTCCGTCGGCCCCTGCGGCAACACATTGCTGGATCCCTGATCGGGGCCGCCTGTTCCGACCAGCCGATGGGGGCCCGCCGCTGAAATCCAGCCTCCTCGACAAGGTCGCCGACGCCTTCTTCGAGGCCAAGCGCATCTAGAGCATGGCCCGATTTGACGGAATCGGGATTCCCAAATCGGTGGTGATCTGATTCAGAGTCTGGGCTGGAGGTGGAGGCCAGCCTGGATGACGGCT
>Ga0196963_10000984_pt1 | contig 21163 bp, 24 predicted proteins | sample S1_5metaG_FD_148600 | JGI IMG/M metagenome (GOLD analysis project Ga0196963, IMG submission 148600) | Soil microbial communities from Anza Borrego desert, Southern California, United States - S1_5 | ecosystem: Environmental > Terrestrial > Soil > Desert | place: USA: California | collected... | reverse complement strand
GAGGCGCCCCTTCATGCTGACCGCGAAAAATTCGATGGGGACCGCTGGCTCGACCAGCGGGTGGACTGTCACTTCGTAGCGCGCGCACGCGGGCACGATGAATCCGGGTAGGGCGGCCACGCCGTGGCCCGCCTCCACCATGGAGATCATTGCCTGGATGTTCTGGAGTGCGACGGTCCGTCGTGTGCTGATCTCCAGAGCACGAAGCTGCGTGTCAACGAGCTTCTGGATGGGGTTGTCATTCGGGAGCACGACGAGCTCCTGATCATCCAGTGCCGACCACTTCACCTTGCGACCCGTTTCGAATCTACGCCCGCGACTCCTTACATTCTTCGCCTTGGCCCGGACCAGCACCATGTCGAAGCAGGCAAGCAGTTGCCGGTCGATGCCCGTGGCAGGTCGGAAGAAAGCACCAAGTCCGACGTCGAGCTCTCCTGCCTCGATCCCTGCCAGAATCTGCCGCCGATCGAGATCGCTGACGGAGACGCGAACTCCGGGATGCGTGTCGTGGAATGCCTGCAACCACAGGGGAAGCACGCTCGACGCAATCAGCGGCGTTGCCGCCAGGGATACACGTTGTTCCGCCTCTGCGGCAAGCCGTCCCACGTTCGATGTGGCGCTTTCCCAGTCCGCCATCATCCTGCGCGCCGTGGGCAGCAGCGCTTCGCCTGCGGGAGTGAGCCGCACGCTGCGCGTCGTGCGGTCGAACAGCCTTGCGCCCACCTGGGTCTCAAGGTCCTTGAGCATCAGGCTTAAACCGGATTGCGTCACGAAGATTTCCTCTGCGGCGCGCGTGAAGCTGCCCAGGCGTGCGATGGTCAGAAACGCCTGGAGTTGCCGGGTACTGACATTCATTTTCAGCCCTAATAAATTGATTTGATAGTTTAACTTATCAAATCTCTCCAAGTGGGATGAAATTGATCTTCATCAACGCAATCTCCTGCGAACGAGTACGCCGAAATGGCGCCGTCCTCCCCAAGAATCCTCATAGCTGGCGCCGGCATCGGCGGCCTGTGCTGCGCCCTCGCGCTGATTCAGCGCGGATTTCGCGTGACCATCCTTGAGCAGGCTCCGCGTCTTGGAGAGGTCGGAGCCGGCTTTCAGCTCAGCGCCAACGGGGTCCGTTGCCTCGCGGAGCTCGGCCTGTCATCGGAGCTGAAGCATATCGCCACGGAGGCCGGCGGCAAGCAGGTGCGCCTGTGGAATACCGGCCAGACGTGGAAGCTCTTCGATCTTGGTGCCGAGTCAGTGAAGAAGTACGGATTCCCCTATTACATGATCTACCGTCCAGACCTGCATGGCCTGATGGAACGTCACGTGAGGCGTCTGCAGCCGGACGCAATCCGGCTGAGCGCCAAGGTGGTCGCGGTGACGCAGCAGGATGGCGGGGTCGAGGTGGAGATCGAGGGCGGCGAGCGATTTCGCGGCGACATCCTCATCGGCGCCGATGGCGTGCACTCGCGCGTGCGCGGTGCCCTGTTCGGGACGAGCGATGCACAGTTCACCGGCTGTGTTGCCTGGCGCGGCCTCATCCCGTGCGAAAGAATCCCCCGCCATCTTCAGGTGAACGTCGGCACCAACTGGATCGGCCCCGGTGCGCACGTGATCCACTACCCGCTTCGCAATGGCGAGCTCATGAACTTCGTGGGCATCGTAGAGCGCACCGACTGGCAGGTTGAATCCTGGACGGAACGGGGCAGCATCGAGGAGTGCCTGAAGGACTTCGAGCGCTGGCACGAAGACGTGCAGACCTTGGTCCGGGGTATCCAGCAGCCGTACAAATGGGCGCTCCTGAGCCGCCAGCCCATGACGACATGGACGATCGGCCGGGCCACCTTGCTTGGCGACGCCTGCCATCCCACGCTGCCCTTCCTCGCGCAAGGCGCGGTGATGGCCCTCGAGGACGGCATCGTGCTCGCACGGTGCCTGGCTGCGAATGCCGGACACCCGCAAGCGGCCCTGGCCCGCTACGAGGCGCTGCGGCTGGAGCGGACCTCGCGCATCGTGCTCGGGTCCGCAGCGAACGCGGCTCGCTTCCACAACCCCTTGCTTGCGGATCCGGTGGCGGCAAGCCGTTACGTTGATGCCGAGTGGAACGAGCAGCGCGTTCGCGAGCGCTACGAATGGCTCTTCAGCTACGACGCCACCGCGGTCGACGTGTCTGCCAGCCCTCTTACCACGACGAACGCAAGGCACCTTGTCAGTACCTTCACATGAAACAGCCCCAACCCTTGCAAGAGCTCCTGCACGACCTTGTGCACGCCTTCCAGATCCTCGCCATGGATGGACAAGGCAGCGGCATTTCTGGACACCTCACCGCGCGTTTGCCCGGCGCGCGTACGTTCTGGAGCATCCCCTATGGATACGGGTTCGAGGAGGCGACCGCCGACGCACTGATCGAGTCCGACTTCGACCTGCACACCGTGACAGGGACGCTGCCTTGCAACCCGACCCTGAGCATCCATACCGAGATCTACGAAGCGCGTCCCGAAGTGTGCTGCATCCTGCACACCCATTCGGAAGCCTCACTGGCGCTCGGTGTGATTGGACGCAACCTCGAGCCGGTCACACAGAGCGGCGCGCTGTTCTACGAGGACATCGTGCTGTTCGACGAATTCGAGGGCATCGTGCTGGACAAGAAGGAGGGCGCCAGCATCGCCTCCAGGCTGGGTCCCAACCGGGCGATCCTGTTGCGCAACCACGGTTCCGTGGTGGTGGGTAGGTCGATTCCGGATACCACGATCGCCGCGACCGTCCTGGAATTCGCCGCACGCGTGCAGCTGCAGGCCCTGTCCGCCGGCACGCCTAAACTCTTACCAGCCGCCGAAGCGCGGCAGACCAAGTCCTTCCTGCAGCGCCCTGACGTCGTCGAATTACGCTGGCAGCTGCTGGTGCGGCAGGCTCGCAGGCACAACCCTGACTTCTCGTACGAGCGAACCGTCTAAACGCCTCCCCCTCCCTTTCAGGAGACGCAGAAATGAAGATCATCGAGAAGCTCCTTGCCTGCGGTGCATTGGCCTTGGCAACGGCAGTCCTGCCGGGCACGTCCCTCGCCGCCGATCCTTATCCCTCCCAGCCCATCAAGCTGGTCCTTCCGTTCGCAGCGGGGGGCCAGTCCGACGTCATCGCCCGGATCGTCGCGGACCGTTTGCGGCCGGCCCTGGGACAACCGGTGATCGTCGAGAACGTCGCCGGTGCGGGCGGGATGATCGCGGCTGAGCGCGTGGCGCGAGCGCCTGCGGACGGCTACACGCTGTTTCTCCCTAATGCCAGCACCTTGACGATCGCGCCTCACCTGCAGGAGAGCTCAGGTGTCAAGGCTTCGTCGTTCGAGCCCATCGCCACGGTGAGCCAGTTCCCCCTGGTCCTGGTGGTGAACAGCAATTCTCCCTATAAGTCGTTGGCCGAGGTCATCGCAGCTGCCAAGAGCAAGCCGGACAAGATCAGCTTCGCCTCGCCGGGCGTCGGCACGACGCCGCACCTTGCCGGTGAGACCTTCAGCCAGGAAGCGGGCATCTCGATCACGCACGTTCCCTATAGGGGTGGCGCTCCTGCGCTCAATGACCTGCTGGGCGGACATGTGGACCTCTACTTCGAGGCACCGGCCACGATCGTTTCGCAGATCCAGGCGGGGACGCTGCGCCCGCTGGCCGTGACGGGGCGGAAGCGCATGGCTTCGCTTCCCAATGTTCCGACGGTGACGGAGCAAGGCTTCCCCAAGGTCACCCTGGAAAGCTGGTCTGCCTTCGTCGTCCCGAAAGGCTCGCCGCTTCCGATCATCGATCGTCTGCGCTCCGAAATCGAAAAGGTAGTGAAGAGCGAAGACTTCGAGCGCAAGCTGGAGGAGCGGGGCTTTGAGCCGCTCTCCAGCAGCCGGGCCGAACTGGCGCGGATGATCGATGCCGAGAGCGTCCGTTGGGCGCAGGTCATCAAGGAACGGCGCATCACGGTGAATTGACGGCTGCACTCCCCAGAGACCAGATCAGCTCGCGCGAAGCAAGCGTCCGCTTTGGGTCAGAAGCGGACTCAAGGACCGGCGGGTCTCCAGACCAGACGGACCACTATCGCCGCGAGGAAGCCCAGGAGCCATGACCACGCGCGAGCAGCACTGGGCATTGCCCGGGGCGACAGCCGGAAAACAGTGACATACTACGGGGCATGTTCGCCCTCCTGACCCGCCGCCTGATCGCCGCGCTGGTGACTCTGGCCGCAGCCGCGGCGATCATCTTCATGGTGCTCGAGGTGCTGCCGGGCGACGCGGCCGCCGTGATGCTTGGCGTCGAGGCGCGGCCGGAGACGCTCGCCGCGTTGCGCGCCGAGCTCGGCCTCGACCGGCCGGCGCCCGAGCGCTTCGTGCGCTGGCTCGCTGGTCTCGCCACCGGCGATCTCGGCCTCTCCTACACCTATCGCGTGCCGGTGGAACAGCTGATCGGCGAGCGTCTGGCGGTGACCGTGCCGCTGGCGCTGATCGCCGCGGCGCTGGCCGTGTCGATCGCCTTGCCGGCCGGCGTGTTCGCCGCCTCGCGCCATGATCGCCCGGCCGACGTGACGATCATGGCCGCAAGCCAAATCGGTCTCGCCCTGCCGAATTTCTGGTTCGCGCTGCTGCTGGTGCTGCTGTTCTCGATCGGCCTCGGCTGGCTGCCCTCGGGCGGGTTTCCGGGATGGCAGGCGGGCCTGGGCGCGGGGGTGCTGGCCCTGGTCCTGCCGGCGGTGTCGCTCGCCCTGCCGCAGGCGGCGATCCTGGCGCGCATCACCCGCTCGGCTGTCCTCGACCAGGCGCAGGAGGACTACGCGCGCACGGCGCGCGCCAAGGGCCTGTCGCGCGAGGCGACGCTGTGGCGCCACGTGCTGCGCAACGCGCTTATCCCGGTGGTGACCATCCTCGGCCTGCAATTCTCCTTCCTGCTCGCGGGCGCGATCATCATCGAGAACGTCTTCTATCTTCCCGGCCTTGGCCGGCTGGTCTTCCAGGCCATCGCCCAGCGCGATCTCATCGTAGTCAAGGACGTGGTCATGCTCCTGGCGGCCCTGGTCGTGGCGCTCAATTTCGCGGTCGATGTGGCCTATCTGGTCATCGATCCGCGCCTGCGGGTGCGCGGCTCGTGAAGGCCATGCGCCTCGGCGCGGGGCTGGTGGCGCTGATCGTCGGCGCGGCGGCGCTCGCCTCGTTGTGGACGCCCTACGACCCGACGATGATCGACGTGCTGCACCGGCTCGAAACGCCGTCGCGCGCGCATTGGCTGGGCACCGACCAGTTCGGCCGCGACGTGCTGTCGATGATCCTGGTCGGCGCGCGCCTGTCGCTGGTGGTCGGCTGCGTGGCCGTCGGCATCGGTATGGGACTGGGCGTGGCGCTGGGGCTGGTCGCTGCCTCGCGCCGCGGCATGGTCGACGAGGCGGTGATGCGCCTCTCGGATTTCGCCTTCGCCTTCCCGGCGGTGCTCAGCGCCATCCTGATCACGGCCGTGTGGGGGCCGGGCGCGGTCAATGCCATCGTGGCGATCGGCATCTTCAACGTGCCGGTGTTCGCGCGGCTGACGCGCGGGGCGGCGCTGTCGCTGATGGCGCGCGAGTTCGTGCGCGCGGCGCGGGCCTTGGGGGCGGGCGAGGGTGTGGTCATGCTGCGCCACGTGCTGCCCAACATGGCCGGGCTGCTCGCGGTGCAGGCCTCGGTGCAGTTCGCGCTCGCCATTCTGGCCGAGGCGGGGCTGGCCTATCTCGGGCTCGGCACCCAGCCGCCCCATCCGAGCTGGGGGCGCATGCTGTTCGAGGCGCAGAGCTTCCTGCACCAAGCCCCGTTGGGCGCGGTATTCCCGGGCGCGGCGATCGCGCTCGCCGTGCTCGGCTTCAACCTGCTCGGTGACGGCCTGCGCGACCGGCTCGACCCGCGGCGCCGGCAGAGCCCTTAAGTCGCTGGATTGAATAATTCTTTGCTGTGCGCGACAATGGCCTAGCCATGGCCAAGCCGATCACGATTCTGCTCGCCGATGATCACGCGTTGTTCCGCCAGGGTATCCGCCATCTGATTACCGACAGCCTGAAGGGGGCGAGCGTGGTCGAGGCCGACGCTTTCGATACCGCCCTCGAAGCCCTGGCCGAGAACGGCGGGGCGGCCCTTATCGTCATAGATCTGCGCATGCCCGGCATGGCCGGCGGCACCAGCCTGCGCGCCTTGCGCGAGGCCTATCCCGCCTCCAAGCTGGTCGTGCTCTCCGCCTCGGAATCGCGCGCCGACATCCTCGACGCGCTGGGGGCCGGCGTGCACGGCTATATCCCCAAGACCGCCCAGCCCGACGATATTGCCGCGGCCATAAAATATGTTCTCGACGGAAACGTCTACGTGCCGCCGTTGTTGAGCCGCGGGGGCGACGATCCGCTGCTCGCCCCAGCCGACCGGCCGGTGGCGGCGCCGGCGCTCGATCTCACGCGCTTCACCCCGCGCCAGCGCGACGTGCTGCAGCTCCTCGCCGCCGGCAAGTCGAACAAGGAGATCGCGCGCGAGCTCGATCTCGCCGAGGGCACGGTGAAGATCCACCTCGCCGCGGTGTTCCGGGCCCTCAACGCGCGCAACCGCACCGAGGCCGTGGTGCTGGCCGGCAAGTTCAAGGCTTCGTAGCGCCGCCGCGGGCCAGCAGGGCGGCGAGCGCCGCCGCCAGGGTCTCGGCATCCACCGGCTTGGTGAGGAAGGGCCGTCCGCTCGCCGTCAGCTCGGCGATCACCGTCGGATCGGTCGAGCCGGTGACGAAGATCGCCGGGAACGCCGCGCCACGGGCGCGCTCGAGCGCCACCGCCAGCGCCACGCCGTTCAGCCCCTGACCGAGATCGTAGTCGAGCACTGCCGCTTCGGGCGTGGGCGAGCGTCCCATCGCCGCCAGCGCCTGGGCCGCGTCGCCGGCCATCACGGTCATGCAGCCGCGGTCGCCGAGCTCCCGCGCCAGGGCCGTGGCCAGCGTGAAATTGTCGTCGACGATCAGGATGTGACGCCCGACCAGTGAGGCGCTGCGGTCCTCGACGCTCGTCGCCAGCGCCGGCGCCGCTCCCTCGGCCAGCGGCAGCTCGAGCCAGAAGCAGGTGCCGCGGCCGACCGTCGAGCGCAGCCGCACATCGGTTTCCAGCAGATGCGCGAGGCGCCGCACGATGGCGAGGCCCAGCCCCAGCCCCTCGGCCGCGGATTTGTCGCCGACCCGCTCGAACTCCTGGAACACCCGCTCGTGCTGCTCGGGCGCGATCCCCGGCCCGGTGTCATGCACCTCGATCCGGGCCCGGTCGCCGCGCCGGTGCGCGCCGATCAGGATCTTGCCCTGGCGGGTGAACTTGACCGCGTTGGACAGCAGGTTGCGCAGGATGCTTTCGACCAGGACCGGGTCGCTGACCACGCGCAGCCGCGTCGCCACGTGGCGCAAGGCCAGGCCCTTGAGGCCGGCCGGCCCGTCGAATTCGGTGGCCAGGCGCTGGATCAGATCGCCGATGGCGAAGGGCTGCGGCGCCGGCACGAGAACGCCGGCGTCGATCTTGGAGATGTCGAGCAGGGTGCGGAACATGTCCTGCATCGAGCGCACCGAGGCGCGCATGCTGGCGACGATGGACTTGGTCTCCTCGCCGCTGACCCGCCGGTCGAGCGCCGAGAGGAACAGGGTGAGGGCGTGCAGCGGCTGGCGCAGATCGTGGCTGGCGGTGGCGAGGAAGCTCGACTTGGCGCGGCTCTCGGCCATGGCCGCGGCGCGCGCGCCCTCGAGGACGCGCCGGTTGGCGTCCTCGATCTCGACGTCAAGGGTCAGCGAGAACACGCCGCGGACCCGGCCGCTGCGGTCGTAATCCGGCACGAAATGGCCGCGGATCAGGCGCCGGTCGGTGCGCGGAAAGGGCCGCTCGATCTCGTAGGTGACGACCTCGCCGGCCAGGGCGCGGCGCAGGTAGTGCTCGAAGCGTGCCGCGGCGTCCTCGTCGGCGATGAGACGCGGCGTCTTGCCCAGGAGCGAGGCCGGGTCGATGTCGAACCAGTCGGCGTAGGTCCGGTTGACGAAGCGGTAGCGCATGTTGCGGTCGAGATAGGAGACCAGACCGGGAATCGAATCGGCGAGCTGCTGCAGGCGCCGGTTGTGCAGCAGGAAGCCGTAGAATGCCGCCGCGGCGATGGCCGCCACCGCCAGGACGAGCACCATCACCGCCAGGCCGACCGCCCACAGTGTGCGGGTGGTGAAGTGCGCCTCGCGGATCTCCACCTGCTGACGCTCGAAGGCCATCATCTCGCCGCGCAGGGCGTCGATCCGCCCTCGCGTCTCCGGCCCTTCGAGGGTGGGAGCACCCGGCGGGCGGGTCGCCATCCTGCGCGCGATCTGGTCGAAGCGCGTGGCGACGAGCCGCTCGAGCGCCGCCGTGCGCTCCGCTTGCCCGGGGTCGGTCGCGTCGCGCTTCATGGCCTCGAGGCTCGCCGCGATGCGGCTGCGCAGCGCGGCGAGCGGCGGCGGCTCGCTTTCGCCGCGGCTGAGCAGGAAGCGCAGGGTCGTGGTTTCGACCGCGCTGAGGGCATCGCCCAGCTCATCGAGGGACGCCAGGATGCTGTAGGTCCGCCGGAGGGATTCGCGCGTGTCCTCGATGGCCCGGATGCCAGCGTAGACCATGGCGCCGAGAGCCAGCACCACCGCCATCAGCGCGGCGAGCAGGATGAGGGCCGTGCGGCCGGGGCTTCCCGGAGTCATGGGCGAGGCGTTGCGCGAGTCACACCCGGGAGCCTACGCGGACGGCACCCGCTCTGCCACCCCTGCCGCAGGGGCGGTTTCAGCGCGTTCCGGCAACCATCGCGGAGACGAGCTGGCGTAGAAGCTCGGGGTCGATGGGCTTGGGCAGGACGCGAAACCCGTGTGGCGCGGCGTCGCGCTCGGCCTTGCGGCCGAAGCTGCCCGTGATCACGAGTGTAGGCAGGGGGCGGCCCGCTCGGGCGGCGAGGCGCAGCGCCACGTCGACACCGGTCTCACCGTCCCGAAGGTGGAAGTCGGTCACGATGGCCGCCAGGCTCGAGCTGCGGTCACCCAACGCCGCGAGCACGGCATCGCCGCTGTCGCCCTCGACGACGTCGTAACCCCAGTCCTTGAGAAGCAGGGTCAGCGCAAAGCGTCCGACGCGATCGTCATCGATAGCGGCAATAAGGGAACGCGCGGGCAGAGGCAGACTCCGGTACGGGAACCCCAACTATTGCCCGCGATCTCCAGCTAAGCCACATGGCCGGGCGGTCTAGGCCGAATGGCCTAGCCGGGGCTGCTAGGGCGTCTGGTTGAATATTCAAGACCACCGCCGCGCCGTAGGGTCTGCCTCATGCAACGCAAACCCGAGAGGCCGATTCCCATGGCAACCAAGACGTCAGAGCGCTGGCAGGAACTGTGGCTCAGCGCCAGCAACGCCAACGACGACGACACCACGGTTTCCCCCGTCGAGAATCCCGGCGATTGGGAAGAGACGATCAACCGCACCCTGGCGCAAATGCTGGAAAGCGGCACCGCGGTGGAGCGGGCGATCGCGGCCCGGCTGCTGCTCGCCGAATCCTATCTCGGCCGCTTGTACCGCGACGGTCCGGATGAGCTGATGTTCGCCTCGGACTCGGACTGACCGCAATGACCGCCTTCGACACGTCGGACGACGCGCCGCAGGCCGGCTCCGGGCGATCCGTCTCCGCAAGCGCTATCCGCTGGCAGTCCGCATTCTACCGGACCTATCTAGCCGACGCGCTCGATCGACTGGCGAGCGACCCCAACCCGGACGTTCAGCGAATCGGCCAGGAAATGAACCAATGCCTGAACTGCCCGTCGACCGAGCGCTGCACCCACTGTCCGTTCAATCGCGGCACTTTAAATACGGTGCGCGGCTTTAGCACGCGCTGAACCCGAGTGTCTCTGCCTATGAGCAAGACCAAGAACGCCCTGTCGGTCGACGATCTGCTGAAGGCCATGGCCCGCGCCCTGACCTCGGAATCCGGTCTCGACGATTTCCATCGCTTCGCCTCCGAGCACGAGGTTTCGGTGCACGAAGACCTCGAGCGCCGGGCCGAGCCGGGCGACATTGCCGCCTCCTAGAGAGAACGCGATGACCGATTCGCTTCCCTCGTCCGAGTTCTACCTGCGCAAGGCCGAAGAGTTGCGACGGCTGGCGGAAGCCGAAGTGATTCCCGGGGTTCGCAACCAGCATCTGCGCATCGCCTCGATGTACCAGGCACTCGCCGATCACGGCGGCGACCGGTCGCCGGGGCCGAGCGAGCCTGTACGGCGCCCGACGGTCTCGATTCCCAAGGGCGTCGTGCGTCCGCGCTAGCTCAGCGCCGGGAGGCGGGCGGCGCCCGCTGCGGGATCACCAGCACCAGCGTCAGCGCCGTTCCGATCAGCAGCAGGGCAAGCACCTCGCGCCAGCCGAACGGCTCGTCGAGCAGGATCGCGCCCGCGCACACGCCGACCACCGGTACCAGCAGCGAGCTGATCGAGGCGACGTTGACCGGCATAAGCCGGACGATGGTGAACCAGGCGAAATAGCTGAACACCAGGGCGACGAAGGTCGTGTAGGCGGTGGCCATCCAGGCGAGCGTGCTGGCCTGCGGCCAGTGCACGCCCTCGACCACCGGCATGATGGCGATCATCGGCAGGCTGCCGATGAGGATCTGCCACCCCGCCATGGCGACCGACGAGAGGCTGGTGCGCCGGCGCTTCTGGATCAGCGTGCCGATCGCCCAGCCGATGGCGGCGACCAGCACGAGGGCCGCGCCAAGCGGGGCTTGGCTGACCTGGGCGTAGCCGCGGGCCAACAGCACAAGCACCCCGGCCACGCCCAGGCCCAGGGCCAGAGCGTTGCGCCGGCTGATGCGCGTGCCGAAGACCAGCCGCTCGATGAGCACGGCCCAGAGCGGCATGGTGAACGCCAGGACCGAGGCGTGGCCCGAGCCGATGATCAGCAGGCCGTAAGCGACGAAGACGTGCCACACCGTGACGTTGAACAGCGCCGACAGCGCCAGGCCGGGCCATTCCTCGGGCGGCGGCGTAATGGTGTTGCCGAGCATCCGGGCCAGCGCCAGCAGCGACGTGCCGGCGACGAGGCAGGTGCCCACGCGGAAATGCCAGAGTGGAATCTCGGCGAGCGCGATCTTCATCGCCGGCCAGTTCATGCCCCAGCCCAGCGCGAGCCCGGCGATCAAGGCCGGGGCCAATAGCGGGAAACGAGTGCCGTCACGCGGGTTCATTGTTGCAGGCTGGTCCGTGGTGCCGGTGCTAGGGCTGGCGGGTGAAGCGGCTGAACTGGAATTTCTGCTCCGCGCCCCACGGAGTTTTATGGGTTTCCGTCCGGCTATCGAGCGTGGCGAATCCGTCCTTGAGCAAGTCGGCGAGCGTCGTGGGGGAATAGCGCTGGACGGGCAGACCGCTGCATTTTTCCGGGCCATCGAGCGCGAAGGTGGCGATGACCGCGAGCCCGCCGGGGCGTAGGGCTTTCCTCAGGGCGCGCGTATAAGCGGCCCGGTCCGCCTCCGTCGTCAGGAAGTGCAACACCGCACGATCATGCCAGGCGTCGTAGGTGCGCTCCGGCGTCCAGCGCGTGATGTCGGCTTCGATCCAGCGCACGGGGGCCGCTTTCCTGCCGAGCCGCTGTTGCGCGGCCGTCAGGGCAGCGCTCGATAGGTCGAGGACGGTCAGGTCGGCATAGCCGCGATCGATCAGCGCATCGACGAGACGCGAGACCCCGCCGCCGACATCGATAAGCGCGCTGCGCTGGTCGATGCCCGGGTGAGCCAGAAGTTCCAACGAGGTCGCGGCACTTTCCTGGAACCAGCTGACCTGATTCTCCGTCTTGCTGCCATAGACGCCTTCCCAATGCGATTTGCGGTCGGGCGTGTCCATGAACTGGGCTTACTTGCCGTTCTTTGCCGCGGCGATCGGCGGGGAGAACTGCATCTCCGTGTCCCAGGGAAACATGATCCAGGTGTCCTGGCTCACCTCGGTGATGTAGGTATCGACCATCGGCTTGCCTGCCGGCTTGGCGTACACCGCGGCGAAATGGGCGCCGGGCATCATCTCGCGCACGATGCGGGCCGTGCCGCCGGTATCGACGAGGTCGTCGACGATCAGCCATTGCTTGTAGTTCGCGGCGTCCTTCGTCACCTCGGGCGCCATACCCTTGAGGATCTTGCCCGAGCCTTGCGTCATGTGGTCGTAGCTGGCGACCGAGATCGTGTCGATGACGCGCACGTCAAGCTCGCGCGCCACGATCGCAGCCGGCACCAGACCGCCGCGCGTGACGGCGACGATGCCGGCCCACGGCCCGCCGGCCACCAGGCGCCAGGCGAGCGCCTTTGCGTCGCGGTGCAGCTCCTGCCACGACACGTGGAACATCTTCTGGTACGGGCTGGCTGTCGTCATGGTTCCCCCGGGGCGAGTCGTCGCGCGATTATAGTGCGCGGGCGTGCGGGCCGCGCGGTAAAGACACGCGCGGCGCGACGCGATCTAAGCCGAGGGAAGCGGGCAGGGCAATCGACGCCGCCGGCGGATGCTCGTCAGGAGCCGGGAGGGACGCTCCGGCGAAACCAGCGCACGAACGCCGAGGGTCCAGGCCGGCGCGGGGCTTGAGCCGTCAGCGGCCAGATCGTCGGATCGAGACAGATCTGAGCGAAGCGGGCAGCCAGCGCGTGGGGCCCCTGGTCGGCGTTTTCATCACAGAAGAGAAGGCTCGGGATCCGGCGTTTGATGGGCATATCCCGCTGTTTAAAGGAAATGGCCCAAACGACAATCGACTGTTAGGATCACAACATGTGCAAAAAAGTTACATGTTGCCCGTGTCTCGCCGCCTGCCCCCGCTGAACGCCGTGCGCGCCTTCGAGGCCGCCGCCCGGCATATCAGCCTGTCGAAGGCGGCCGCCGAGCTGAACGTCACGCACAGCGCGATCAGCCGCCAGGTGCGGATGCTCGAGCTGCGGCTCGGCGTCCGGCTGCTGGAGCGCAACGGCCGGGGGCTAAAGCTGACGGCCGAGGGACGGCAGTACCTGAACGCGACGCGTGACGCCCTCGACCGGCTCGACAGCGCCACGGCGGAACTGACGCGGCGCCGAGGGCGAGACGTGCTCACCGTCAATGTCGGGCCGACCTTCGCCATCAACTGGTTGATCCCCCGCCTGCCGGCTTTCCGCGAACGCTGTCCGGACATCGAGGTTCGCCTGGTGACGGACTTGGAGACGACCGAGTTCAGCCCGTCCGACTGCGATCTCGGCATCCACTGCTATCCGTTCGCTCATTTCGACCGCCTGACGCGCAACCAGTCAGCCTGGAAGCATCTGCGCTTCGAGAAGTTCCTCGAAGAGGTGATGTTCCCATTGGTCAGTCCCCGGCTGCTGCGCAGCGGGCCGAAGCTGCGTACGCCCGCCGACCTGAGGCACCACACGCTGCTGCATTCGCGCTCGGGCGAGGACGCGTGGAGCGACTGGCTTGCGGTCGCTGGAGTCTCCGGCATCGACTGCACCGCCGGTCTGCATTTCGATCACTTCCACTTCGCCATGCAGGCGGCGACACAGGGCATGGGCGTGGCGCTGGGCACGCAGCCCTGCGCCATGGATCATCTGAAGGCCGGCGCGTTGGTGGCGCCGTTCCCTGGTCTCGTAGCGCGCCATAGCCACTATTGCCTCGTCTACGCCGAATCGCTGGCTCGCGTGCCGCGTCTCGCCCGCTTCCGTCAGTGGTTCCTCGAGACCTTCAGCGAAGAGGCCGCCGGCTGGCCGGTGATGATGCGCGGCGGCGCTCTTAGCCAGGAGCGGGCGGAAACTCCGCGTGGCAAGGCAGGCCGTCGGCGAATTTCAGCAAGGGCAGGCGGGTTGCGTCCCAATAGTGCAGCGTCGGCTTGATCGCCTCGGGCCGGTCGAGGCTGCCGAGCGTGATGTCGATCAGCCCCGGGATGTACGTCGCGGTAAAGCTGATCTGGGTGCCGCAGGCGGCGCAGAATCCCCGCCTGGCTTCTGCCGAGGAGGCATATTGCGCGGGCATTGCCTTGGTGAAGCGCACCTGCGCCTCGGCGAACTCGCCCAGCCCACCGCCGGGGCCGCGTTGACCCGCCGGCACATCGTGCAGTGGCACAGCGCGGCCATCACCGGTTCGCCGGTGAGGGTATAGCGGACGGCGCCGCACTGGCAGCCGCCTTCGAGCACGGGATCGGGCATCGGGATCTCCAGATTTATCTCCCTTAAGTCAATGGCCTGGGGCCGACAAATGTCTATAGACATCTGCACCATTGAAACCCGCCGAAGGGCGCCTCCATATACTAGACAAATTGTATTTCAAGTGTTCCCGCCATGGCGCGCCGCAAGCCCATCAGCCGAGCCGCGATCGTTGCCCGCATGAAGGCGGTGGCGCGCCGTCTGCGCAAGCGCCGGATCACGCGCGATGAGTTCTGCCGGGAGAGCGGCGTCTCACGCAAGGCGATCAAGCGCTATTTTCCGCGCTTCTGGGATCTCCTGCGCGCGGCCGGGCTCGACGATCATCCGCCCAACCGGCCGGTCGACGACGAGACGCTTCTGCGGGCCCTGCGGGACGGCTTTGTCGAGGCGGGCGGTGTCGTCGGCCAGTGGCGCTTCATGAAGCTCGGCCGTCAGCACGTCAACACGTTCAAGAAGCGCTGGGGCGGCTGGGACAACGCGCTCGCGGCGCTGCGCGACTGGCTGCTGCGCCATGATCCGCAATTCCCGTATCTTGACGCGCTGGACCGGTCCCGCGCGCGCGCCACGAAGAGCAGGCCGCCGCCGGCTGCGGATCGGCGCTACGGCGAGCTTGTGCGCTTCCGCGCGCTGGAGCACGCGCCAACCAGCGAGAGCGGCGTCATCTTTCTGTTCGGCATGGTCGCGGCGGAGCTCGGCTTCGTGCTGGAAGCGCTCGGTACGGGTTTCCCGGATGCGGAGGTCAAACGCCACGAAGGGCGGGGTTGGCGGCGCGTGCGCGTTGAATTTGAGCACCAGAGCCGCAATTTCCGCGCCCATGGTCATGATCCAGCTGGCTGCGACCTTATCGTGTGCTGGGATCACAACTGGCCGGATTGCCCGGTCGAGGTGCTCGAACTCAAGAGCGCGGTGAGCAGGCTGGCGAATCGCCAGGAGAGCAGACGGCATCGCGGTGCTCCCTACGGCTAACCGAATATTAATTGCCCGGGACTACAACGAGTAGCCCCTTCTCCCAGAACCCCACGCTCGGGACATGCCCAACCGGTCTCTTGAATCCGTCATTGCCGCCGTTCATGACGAGCGGCTGCGGCAGCTGGCCGTCTATTGGTTTGAGCGGCGCGGTGACCGACCGGTAACGCGGCGCTGCGATATCGACCCCATGCAGATCGGCAGCGTGCTGCCCTATATCTGGCTCTACGAGCATGAGTTGGAGGGCCGGCGCTTTCGCTGCCGCCTCGCGGGGGAGGATGTGCGCGCGATGTACGACATGAATATCGTCGGCAAATATCTCGACGAGTTTCTGCTGGCCGACAACTGGCCGGTCATCGAGGCGCACTACCTTGCCGTGATCAATACACCGGCCATCGGTCACGCCCGCGGCCAGGTTTACCGCACCTCCCTGCATCGTATCGGTCGCGGTGAGCGCATCGTGTTCCCCCTCAGCGACGAGGCCGGCATCCGGGTCACGATGCTCGTCGGAGCCACCATCTATCATCAGTTGGACAGCCGCCAAGTCACGGCGCCGATCGAGCGCCACCTGTTTCCCTTGAATACGCCGCTTGAGCGGGCGTCGGCCGGCGGCTAGTCGACCGGCCGGACGGGCGCACCACACAGTCGTTGATCCGCCAGCCGCGCCGCTGTCGCCCCGCTTCAACCCTGAAAGCCGCGCCGGTGCCGCGGGCGCTCTCCCTCTGTGTCGGCCAGGAGGCCGCCATCGCCCGGCGCGTCCTGACTGTCCGGCCGGGCAAAGTCCGGCGGCAGGTCCAGCCGCACCGTAAGGCCGGCACTGTCGCTGACGAAGCTGGCCGTGCCGTCGAGCTGACTGATCAGCCGGTTGATGACCACGAGACCCAGCGATTTGGAGCGCGCGGCATCGAAGCCCGGCGGGAGGCCCGGGCCGTTATCCGCGATCTCGATGCGCCAGCCTTCGGCCGTGCGGCGACAACGCAAGGTGACACGCGAGGGGCGCGATTCCGTACCGGCATGCTTGATGGCGTTGGTGACAGCCTCCGTCACAATGGTGGCGATGGTGATCGTAGCGGCCGGCGTAGCCCGGCAGGGTGCGATGTCGGCGGTGAAAAGATCGGCGTGCTCCTCGCCGTGATAGGCGGCGCCGAGGTCCCGGGTCAGGGCACTGAGGAAGGCGGCGAGGTCGACGTCGGTGGCTTGGGCATGCTGATAGAGCCGCTGATAGACGGAGGCGATCGCCGAGACGCGGCGCTGGGCGTCGTCGAGCGCCGCCCGGGCGTCGGGGGTCGGAGCGCGGAACGCCTGCAACCCGAGCATCGAGGACAGGATCTGCAGCGTGTTCATGACCCGGTGCTGCAGCTCGCGCACCAGAAACTCGCGCTGCCGCAGCAGTTCGTTCGTCCGGGCTTCCAGCCTGGCCAGCGCGGCAGCGATGCGTTGGAACTCATGACGGCCGGGGCCGATGGCGGGCGCGGAAACCGGTTCGCCCGGCCGCCAGGCCTCGGCGGCGCGCAGGATGCGCAAGACAGGTCGGTGAATGAAGCGCCAGCCGCCCCAATACGCCACGGCGAAGGCGAGAAGAACAGCCAGCGTGCCGATGGTGGCGGATTGCAACACGTCGTCGCGCATGGTCGCGAACGCCGTCGATTGGGGAACGCCGGCGGCGACGAACAGGCTGGCAGGGGACGATGACAGGGGCAGGTAACCCCAGACGCGCATCTCGCCGCTGGGGTCGCGCCCCTCGATTGTCCCTGGTTGGGCTTCGGCGAGCACCATGATCAGCTCGGGTGGCAAGGCATCGCCGAACCACTCCTTCATCCGCGGGCCGAAGACGATTTTCCCGCTGCGGTCGGCGACCACGAACGCAGTCGCGGAAGCCGGGGTAACGGGGACAAGCCGCTCGACCGGAATCGCTGTCGCCACGACACCGGCAGGCCGCCCGTCGGGCCCGTCAAAGGGCAGGGCCGTCGGCACGATGAAATGCTTGCCGAAGCGGCCGGGCATCAGGCTTCCCACCGTGAACCGCGCGCCTTCCAAAGCCTCGCGAAAATATGCCCGGTCGGCCACGCTGATGCGCATGCCGGGTATTGAGGAACAGAAGGAGCGGCCGTCGCGGTCGAACACCAGCACGCCGGAGTAGTCCGGCAGGCGAGGCATCAGATCGACGAGCGTGGCCTCGCAGCCCGCACTATCCTGATCGCGCAGGGCAGGAAGGCGCGCCAGCGTGGTGAGAAGAATCTGCGCGCCGGAGAACAGGCGCTCCTGCTCGATGCCAACCCTCTGCGCCTGGGCGAGCGCACTCCCGTGCACATCGGCAAGCCGGCTCCGGTATTCGGCCATTTCGCGCACGGCGAGCAAGCCCAGAAGCGGGGCCGCCGTCAGAGCCACGAGGATGAACAACCGCTGCAGCAGCATGGAGTTCCTTCCCCCGCGCCGGGACACGAGCCGGAGCGAATCTGCTACCTGTACGTGTGGTTGCTGGCGTGCCTTCGCTGAACGGGATGTGGCCTACCGGCGAAGCCTACAAGGCGACGCAGGATACGGCCACGGCTCAAAGGGAAAAGATGTGCGAAAACGCACGGCCAAGCTTGCCGGAGGTGGGGGTCAAACGAGGTAGAAACCAGGAATCCTCGGTGTGGTTGCGGCGTTGCGACAGTGGCTCCGGTCTACGGGACGCGCGGTCGTTCGTACACGGCTGATCGCCCGCCTCGACAGGTTCGCGCCCAACGACACAACTACTATTCGTAGAGCGCGGCGCCGAACGGATGAGCGTGACGCTAGCTGGCCTGGCCGGGCGGACGCAGCAGCACGCAGCCGTTGATGCGCCAGCCGGGCCCCTGCCGCGCCATCTCGTAGGCCGCAATCACCGCCTCGCCATCCGGGCCGATTATCTGCACGAGTTGCACCGGATGCTCGGCCTTGCCCACGATCTCGGCGAATTCGACCGAGCGCGGGCGATAGACGGCCGGGTAGCCGCGGCGGACCATGGCGAGGAAGTTCTCCGGCGTGCCGAACATCGCCTGGATGCTCGGCGTGGCGAAGCCGAAGGCGGCAGCCCCGTCGTCGCGGCGGAAGGCGTCGATCTGGCTTTCGATCACCGTGCGGATCGCCGCGCGGTCCGGCGCCGGCATGTCGAGCGGCGCTTGCGCGTCCGCGGCGAACCCGAGCAGCAGCAACACGAGGACGGCAAGGCGACGCATGAGGGAGCTCCCGTCGATGGCCGTCTTATCGTAGCGGCGGCGGGGTCCATAAAAAAGGCCGCTTCGGAGAAGCGGCCTTTTCCCGGTGGCTCCTTGCGGCGCCCCCGACAGTTTTTTCACACCCGTTGCGGTCCTTGACGGTCCGCGACGATCCGGTTCGCGCGTTACGCGCGTACAGGCCGGCGCCGTTCTTATCTCACGTAGAGATGAACCTCGTTGGTCTGCGCGCTGCCGCTGGTCGAGGCCGAGAGGCTGACGCGGTTGGCGGGCAGGCCCATGTCGGTGAGCGAGCGCATTACCGTCTCGGCTTGGCGCTTGGCGTTCGACTGGGCGAGCGCCACCTGGGCCTGGTTGCCGCGGCCCGGCGTCACCGCCACGAGATCAAAGGCCGCGTCGGGCCGGCGCTCGATGGCGCGGCTGACCGCCGTGTAGAGCGCCTGCTCGTAGGCCGGGTTCGGACGGTCGAAGCGAATGACGACCAGCGGCCGATTACCGGCGGCGCCGCTCGAGGCGGCGGGCGGCTGCGCAGCGCCGGGCGCGCCGAGACGCGGAGCCGAGCCGTCGATCGGCGCGGTCGCAGCGAAGGCGCGATTGCCGAGGCCCGTGCCGTAGAGCTCGCCGTTCTTGATGGCGGTCGACAGGGCGGTGAGGTTGGAGCGCTCGCGGCTGACATAGGCCGACTGGCGGCCGATATCCTCGCTGAGCTCGTTGAGCAGGCGGTCGATCGAGACGACGGTGCGGTTGACCTCGTCCTCGAGCATCGCCAGCGCCTTGTGATCTTCCTCGACCGCGCCCGAGAGGGAATAGGCGGCCCGCGTCGACTCAAGGAGGAAAGCGGCGGTCGCGGCATCGGCCGAGACCTGGTTCGACAGGGCCGACATGCGGCCGATATCGGCGCCGAAGCGGTCGAGCTCGCCGCTTGCCTGGTTCCACTGCGATTGCAGGATCGGGTTGCCGGGCGTCGTGCCGACCTGCAGGCGCGCGTTGACGCCGGCGATCAGGCCCTGATAGCGCTGCGCGGTCTGCGCGTGCTCGCCGCGGATCTGGTTCATCGCGGTCGAGCGCGTCGACACCGACGCGCCGAGCTTCGACACGTCTTCACGCATCGCCATGGCGCGGCGGCCGACATCGGTCATCAGGCCGGGCTGGAGCTGCGCGCTCGCCGAGGCCGTGCTGCCGTTCGACGCGGGCGACAGCGTGGGTTGCGGGTTGCGCTCGGCCGCCGAGGGCGGCACCTCCTGGCGCTGGGCGCTGCTGCCGCGCGGATCGCTGCCGGTCAGGGACGGCCAGAGCGCCTCGGATGCGTAGGAGCACCCGGCCAGCGTGGCCAGGGCCGTGCAGACCAGTGCCGCCCGTGCCGAGCGGCCGATCCTGTGCGCCGGACCAGCGTCGCGATTCTTCCGGCGAAAGCCGGAAGATTCCGACGAAACAACAACATGCATAGTCGACCCCACCCGCCGTCTCTTCCCCCGGATGGTACCGAGTCCGCAAGTGAGGGACAAGGCGTGAATTGGCGAAATGTCCACACCGTGGCCGATGCGCAACGGCGCGCCTAAGCGCGTATTCGGGTGCCGTCGCGGCCCTGATTCCAGCCGCTTTTTGCCGGCGAGCGCGGTGCTTGCGCCGGCCGGCCCTCTTCAGTAGTGTCCCGGCCTTCGCTCGCCCCCCGGTCACGACAGGGGCGCCGCGGTGCGCGCCCGTAGCTCAATGGATAGAGCATCAGACTACGGATCTGAGGGTTGGGAGTTCGAATCTCTCCGGGCGCGCCATTTTCCGATCGGGTCCCCGCCTGAGCGAGGCCCCGCCTAGGGGCTGCCCCTTACTCCGCTTGCTTCGCTTCGCGCGCCGCCCGCGGCACGCCACATCACGGTTAAGCTCCTCGATCCAGGAGGTATCGCATGATGCGGTTCCGCTACGCCGTCGCGTTCGCGTTCGTCCTCGCTCTGCCGGTGCGCGCCGCGCCGCCGCCCAATCCCGATCCCCAGCTCAGCGAATGGTTCTCCAGCCTGCGCCAGCCGGGTACGGGAACGTCGTGCTGCGATCTCTCCGACTGCCGCGCGGTCGGCACGCGCATCGGCGGCGATGGCTACGAGGTGCTGCTCACCCCCGCCGCCTTCCCGGTCGCGGAGGAGCGTTGGGTGCGCGTCCCGGCGCACACCATCCTGCACGGCAAGGACAATCCCCTGGGCCGCGCCGTCGTGTGCTGGACACCGGCGAAAGGCGTGATCTGTTTCGTCCGTCCGACCGAAACCTAAGGGGTAACTCCTACGGCTAAGGTTTTCTCCCCGGTTGATCTCGCGGACCCCGCTCCCTACATGGCCCTACGGAGTTACCCAAGGGCCTTGCGCCCGCCGTCTCAAGCTTCCATGGAGGACCGTTTCATGCGCTACGCCGCTTTGCTCGCCGGAGTTCTTATGCTGGCCGCCTGCTCAGGCTCTGGAGAGCGCACCATGGGCCGGGCGGAGCCGGGCGGCTCGGCCTTCGATCCGCTCTGCATGCCCGATGGCAGCGTGGTGTTCTATGAATACGCCAACCGCGCCGGGCAGTACGACGAGGTCACGGCCAACAAGGCCAACTGCCCGTGGAACAAGAACCGCGCGGCCGTCCGCTAAGCCGCAGCGCCTTGGAAGGGCCGGCCGGTTCCCCGTAACGTGAGGGGACGGGCCGGCCTTTTCGCGTTCACGGACGGGGAACAACCATGCTCAAGAAGATCGTGATCGCCGTCGCCGCCCTCGTCGTGCTGCTCGGCATCGGCGCCTATTACCTCTATTCGAATCTCGGCTCGATCATCGAGGCCGCCATCGAGAAATATATTTCTCGATGG